>Ga0209343_10000618_pt1 | contig 49558 bp, 55 predicted proteins | sample RifCSPlowO2_02_FD_184026 | JGI IMG/M metagenome (GOLD analysis project Ga0209343, IMG submission 184026) | Groundwater microbial communities from Rifle, Colorado - Rifle CSP2_plank lowO2_0.2 (SPAdes) (version 2) | ecosystem: Environmental > Aquatic > Deep subsurface > Groundwater | place...
CGCAAAACCGAGTCCGAATTGAAGCCCCGCCACACTGCCCGAATACTTGGAGGGCAGAACCCCAAAAAGAAAAATGTCCTTTCCATTTTAGAAAAAATCAGTCGCGCGAAAATCAAAAGAGCAAGGAACATTTTTTCTTTTGGGGGTTGCCGAGTGAAGCGAGGCGGTGGCGGGGCTTTCCTCATTCACGAATTTTTGATAAAGTAGGTTCGAGTGAAGTCGTAAAGACACTCCAGATAATAAAACACCCCAATTGGGGGTGACGTGCTTAATCAAGAATATATTTATCCGATAAATATATTCTTGGAATGCTTAATGTCTTGGCTTGTTCGTATTCCCATGTTGCTCCAATGGAGTTCTCCCAACCAGGAAGAAAACAGAGCAGTTTTATAAGTCCGGATTTAAAAATAGGTAGATAGAATTCTTCAAGTAAGCGTGTTCCTTGGAGCTCTGGGCTTGATTTAAATATTCTTTCCATGTCATTTTCAAAAGGCATTTGACTGAAAACAAGCAGACCGTCGACTGATATCCTGTCAATTGCCCTTGAAAAAACTTTTAGATTTTCTTTTCTTGAACCTTTGCCTCCTGTTGAGATGGGTCCACAAACCATAGCAATTGGCCAGAACGGATGTTCGTGGCTCATGGTCATAAGGACACCTCTGCCTATTAAAGAAAGGTCCTCATAGTCGTTTGCTGATGCAATTTGTTTCAAAACTCTTCGAGTGTAATATTCAGACAAAAGCTAACCTCCATTTAAATGTGCACCTGCTATATTATAAGACATTTTGTGAAAAAGGCAAATAGGTGGCTTTTTTTTGGATTTGGTGGTAGAATAGTTTAAATTTATGCCACAAGATAATTTACTAAGAATGAAGTGTACTATTTGCAAGCAAGCCAACTATTATACTTCAAAAAATAAAAAACTGGTTGAAAGGAAGCTGGAGTATAAAAAGTTTTGCAAATGGTGCAAAAAACACACTCCTCACAAGGAAGCCCGAATGACCGGGTAATGACTTTGCGTCTTTTATTTGGCCGGTTCAATAAACCCGCTTGAGGCGGGTTTATGATTAGTGTAAAATTCAGTGGGAGTGGTTTTTAGGAATCTTCCTAGACCCTCTCAGGGGGGATTCGTTCAGTGGTAGGACGGGCGTCTCCAAAACGCCGGACGTGGGTTCGATTCCTACATCCCCCGCATAATAATAAAACCGCCTTTGGGCGGTTTTATTATTATGCTTGTCATATCTGTTTCTTTTGTTATTATGGTGGCAGTTGCTTTTACAACTCAAAGAGGATCTGAATGGAAATTCAAAAAGGCGCGAAGATCGGTTTAATTTCTAGAATTGATTATGGTTCAAAAGGGTTTCGTCAGTCTGTTATTAATGCTGGATGTGAATATTTCAAAAAAGAAGGCGTCCACTTTATTTCCTTGGCTGGTGGCTTGATTGACGAAAGATCTATTTCAAGGGACATGAAGACATACGTTAAAGAACATGTAGAAACCGAAAAAGATAAGATAAAGGAGCAGAATCTTAAAATTAAAGCTAAAAACAAGAAAGCAAAGAAACCGTCGGCTCTTCTTTCGACATTGATAGGCGAACAACTTGTGACCAGAAAGTCGGTCCTGGAGGAGGAATTTTTAAGGGAAGTTGCCAAGCAACTAGCTAAAATTCTGCCAGTTATGGGTGTGGATTGGTTTATAACTACGAGCCCTGCTTTTGATGGAGAAATTGGCGAAAGAGTCGCCCACCTTTTATCCGAAGAGCGTTCTGATGTCAGAGTTTGGAATGTTGGTGGTGATAGGTTTCCTGTTAAATATGTCAACAAACTTCTTTGGATCCTGACCCCAGTAAAGGCGGTTTGGATGAGGGGTGATTATTATTCAACTGCCATTGAAAGAGTAATTAAGGACAAAATCAAACAGACATCACAAGGCTCTCCTGATATTTATGTGGTTGGAGGGTTTGGATCCAGCATCAATAAACCTAAGGGTGAATTAAAATATCAATATTGTGCCATTCCGGTATGTCATCGTCTTGAAGGTATCAGGGTTAGTGAGAACCAAATTGGTGTAAGTGTTCTTGAGTTTCCGGCTGACGGAAGCCAGCACTTGTTTAGGACATATAGCCTTAAGGATATGGTGAATAAGGAATTAAGCTTCATCATTCCTCCGGAAGGTGCTTCAGCCACCCAAAAGAAAATGATTGAAATTATCAAAGCAAAGGGCTGGTCTACCCGCGGTATTTTGGCTGGTGAAATTGGTATTTCAGCTGAGGAAACCCAAAAAGCCATTCAGGGTCTGATGGAAAAAAAGACTTTTCGGCGAAACGGTGAGAACTGGCCAGGAATTGTTTATGAAGAAAAAAGTGAGAAGTTTTACTTTAATTTAGACTATGTTCAGAGGTTTCTTAAGTATGCTTTTCCTAGTGGTCCATTCAGTGAAGACAGGATTTTGTCTTTAGCTTGCATGCACGCCGGTTCAAGGGAAACTGATTATGATTTTTTGGTTAATGAGGTTCCCAAGATTATTTTAAAACAGGGTGCAACTATTTTTGTTGATGCCGGTGACACCAAGGAAGGACTAAAGCACGATTTGGATAAAAAGGGTGAAATAATTCCGGGCATGGCTAACAATACTATTCAGGAGAAATTTGCAGCTAACTTGATTGGCACAGTAATTTTAAAAGTTTTCAAGGTAAGATTTGCCGCTTTACTCAAGGAGTGTGAAAAAGAAAAACTTACCTCTGAAAAAGTTGCCGAGATGGTCAACAAAGCCCTTCTTCTCTTCATATATATCCTTGGAAATCATGATCTTTGGGAAGCGGGGGATGGCCACGAGCCACTAGTTGTTTTTCGAGGGGTTTTGGTCAGGTTTTTGACTGATCACATCCACGAAAATCTTAGCGCACAAAAGTTGCCCTACCAGCCTTTAACAAAATTAGTTGAGGGAAAGGTTCTTTGTCAAGAATTTTATGACTTGCCGTCCGGATTGAAGCTTTCAATTCAGCATCCTCATATGTCACGAGCCAAAACAACCTCAATCCGTCCCCAGGAAATGATGGACTATGGAAAAAGAATGGGATGTCAGGTTACAATCGGAGCAAATTTCCACGTTAAAGAAAGTGTTGACGAATGGGATCAGGATCTTGGGCAGTGTCACTGTCAGGAAATTGGAACAATGAAACATGGTTCAAGTTTCGAAAGACATAAAATGAAAATGGTAGATCAGGGCGTCGGGTTTTTGAGGATACTCTCCCGTAAAGACCAACATTTCAAGAGTAGCAATAGAATCTTTATGACGGAAACAGCTTTCTATGGAGCACCAAAACCGGTGCCACCAATTGATGGTTTGGAAATGGTAAATGAATTTGTTAAAAAATTGGGAGTAGATCCTCTCAAGTAAACCAAAAGACCCGAATGGGTCTTTTTTAATTTTAAAAATATTTTTAAAAAATATCTATTTTTAATTTTCTGCCTTTTTCTTTTGAATGCTCAATTTGTTTGAGCAAAACCTCAACGTCTTCAATTTTATATAGGCGGTAGTTGTTTACGGGATTACGATATGCAACAAGTTTGCCGGCATGGTCCCAGTTGCGAACCGTCAAGGGGGTTACACCAAGTAATCGGGCGACATCATTTACTGATAAAAATTTTTTAGGCATAAGTTGTTATTTTTTACTAAACTTTTGATATTAACGTTTGATAAAGTTTATCTACCAATTCTACTTTCATTACCCCATAAAGGTCAATGTTGATAAAGTCTTTGGACTGTATTTGTTGTATTTTAACTATCCACATTGATATAATTATGTTTATTGGGTAAAATTATTGGAGTAAATAGTGTTTTAATTAGATACTTAGACCTTAAAATATTTGACTTTGGATACTCAAATGTTTGAAGGGGTTAGGTGTTTTAGTCTAAAAATGGATACCAACTTTTTGGATGGTGGCGAAATTGATATCAGAACGGTTTCTTATGACAACCCCGAGTATGATAATACAGGTTACGATAATTCGGAAGAGTCTACTATTGTCAGCCGAGAACCTCAGGAAACTGTTTATGGTAAAGCAAGTCGCTGGCTTTTATGTGTCGGTATTTTTATTTTACCTATTTTTTTCTTACCTTTGACAACCGGTATTTTAGAATTTAATAAACAACTTCTTCTTTTAGTTTTGTCTGGGGCGACTCTTATACTGTGGCTTTTACACGTTGTGGTTTCTGGTCAGTTGTCTTGGCGGTCTACCCCCATAGACAAAGGAATTCTCGGACTACTTGTCGCCGTATCTTTGGCAACGATATTTTCGGTTGCAAGATTTAAGAGCTTGTTCGGCTTGACCGGAAGTTTGAGTGACTCATTGGTGACAACATTGGCTCTTTCTATATTTTACTTTGGAGTCGTAAATATTTTTGATGACAAAGGTTCCAGGGCCCGCATTCTTTTGAGATGTTCTTTGTTCCTGGCATTGCTTTTTGGAGTTTTACAGATACTCGGCTTTTCTGTGTTTAAATTTTTAAACATCTCCATGTTTCAATTTGCTACAGTCAAAGCCTTCAACACGGTTGGCTCAATAAATTCATTAGGTGTAATTGCCGCTGCTTCTCTTCCACTGTTTTACAAGTCAAAATCAGAGTCATATCTGAAATACTTAAACATGGTCGGGGTGGCATTGTCTTTGGTGGTGTTGATAATTCTTAACTGGTGGGTGCTTTGGGTTATTGCGGTAGCGGGCATGGCGACAATGATAGCCTTGGATAGTCTTAGATCTACACATCAAAGTGATCATGTTGGTAAAAATGCTAGAATGTCTAAGTTTTTATTACCGATGACGGTAATTGTTTTGGGCGTTTTTCTTATGGTTATTGATTTAGATCTCGATTCCTTAAATAAAGATTTTCCACCTGAGTTTTCCCCGTCATTCAACTTATCTTCTGACATAGCGAAGTCTGTAATAGTAAAAAATATAGCCTTTGGATATGGTCCTGAGAATTTTTCTTTGGCTTTTGATAAATTCGGTGCTGGAAAACTGGCAAATACAACTTTGTCTGGATCTAGATTTTTTGACTCTACTTCCCAAGTTCTTAACTGGGCAGTTCAGGGGGGTGTGGTTATGCTTGTTGCTTTTGTTTTCCTTCTGTGGCTTTTGGCTAGAAGTATATTTATAGCAAAAAATGAAAATATAGAAATATCCTGGGAGGATACTGGGGTTATCTCCTCTGTTGTGGCTTTAGTGGTGGGCATGTTCTTATATCCATTCAACATTACCTTGATGTTTACTGCTTATGTAATGATGGGTCTGATGACGGTATCTTTTTGGAACAATAAAAAGAGGTTGTTTAATGTAGAAGAAAGAGCCTCTACTTCTTTAATTTCTTCGCTTGGGTTTATGGGCGGGTTGGTTCTGGTGCTTGTGGGATCATACTTTGGAGGGACTCTATACGTATCAGATTTAAAATACGTTCAGGCGTTATCGAGCGAAGAGATGGAAAAAGCAACCGGTCTTCTGGGCGAAGCTATTAATTGGAATGATCAGGACGACAGATATTACAGGGTAGCTTCTCAGGCGATTCTATCTTTGCTTTCAACCGAATTGAACAAAAAGGGTGTTGAGAGTGACACTGACAAGAAGGCAAAAGTCCAAAATCTTTTGTCTTCGGCAATTAATTTGGCCAAACGTGCCACGGAAGTGGCTCCTGAAGAATCAATCAACTGGTCTAACCTGGGAGATGTTTATCAAAAAATGATCGGATTAGTAGATGGAGTGGACAAGCTTGCTGAAGATTCGTTTTTGAAAGCAGCTGATTTACGTCCTGGAGACGCATCTTTTTATAACAGAATCGGAAGCATGTATTTAGCTAAATCAGACCTTTCTCGTCAGTTAGCTTCAGGTGGGGGAGCAAGTGCCGCTAAATTTCAACAGGAAGTAGTGTCAAGCCTCGTCAAGGCTCAGGAAAATTTTAAGAAGGCAATTGAACTTTCAGATGCTTTTGGTCTTGCCATCTATAATTTAGGAGTCGTGTATGACAGGATGGGCAAGGTGAGGGAGGCTATCGTACAACTTGAGAAGATAGCACCATACAATAGTAATCAACCTACTCTTGCATTTGAATTAGGACTACTTTATTACCGTGATGGTCAGAAAGATAAATCATTCAGTCAGCTACAGAGAGCGGTTCTTTTGTCACCAGACTTTTCTAATGCCCGATGGTATCTGGGGTTAATATATGAAGAAAGACAAGATATCCCAAACGCAATAGACCAAATGGAGAAGATCTTAAGCATAGACACCAATAAAGACAACCAGATAGTATTAACAAAATTAAATGAGCTTCAACTTGGCAAAAAATCTATTCCACCCAAAAAGGTATTGGACCAAAAACCTCTTTAAATTATTTAGTGAACATAAAACATATCTAATCGCCTTGTTGGCGGCCTGTGTTTTTTTGGGATGGATGTCTTCGGAAATTATCCAATCACCCTTGGATGCACCAAAAGAGGTTGTTATCAAAGAGGGGGATGGTGCTTATGTAATAGCCGAGGCTTTAAAAAGGGGTGGGGTAATAGAAAATAAATTTGTGTTTATCGCCTACGCTTTTGTTACGGGAAATGAAAAAAAACTTCAAGCCGGGAGATACTTGTTTAAACCGGGAGTTACTATTCCGGGAATTATAAATTCTATTTCAAGAGGTCTTGCTGAACCAAACGACTTGATTGTAACAATACCGGAAGGTTTTAATGTTTGGGAGATTGATAAAAGGTTAGCAGGGCTTGGTTTAATCGTGGAGGGTGAGTTTGCTAAAAAATATCAGTCACAGGAGGGTGAGTTTTTTCCTGACACGTATCGTTTCAACAAAGAAGGTGAGACCGTTGATACTATTGCAGAGAAAATGAAAAATCATCTAAACTTAAAGTTTGAAGAATTTTCTTTAATATTTAGTTCATTAGTTCTCAGAGACACACTAACCAGGGCTTCCATATTGGAGAAAGAGGCAAGGAGAGAAGAAGACATGAGGTTGGTGGCTGGTGTTATCAGAAACCGTCTTGCCCAAAAAATGCCCCTAGAGATTGATGCTACTGTTTCCTATGGTGCCTGTCTTAGAGATTTACAAGTCAGACTTGTAAATAAGTATAAATATTGTGATGTGAGCCAGATAGGTGTTGGAGCAGAAATTAGAATTGACTCGCCTTATAACAGTTATAAACGGTCTGGACTTCCGCCGGGACCTATTGCCAACCCGGGGATTACGGCCATCCAGGCAGTTTTAAATCCTAAACAGAGTGACTATTTTTACTATCTTTCCACCCGTGATGGAAGTCAGATGATATTTTCCAAAACAGGCGCTGAACACGTGGCAAACCGCAGAAAATATTTAGGGATTTGACACCTAAAATAGATTTTGCTAACATCTTAATACCGTAGACAGCGTGATGAACGCCGAGGTACATAGCCAATTCTGGCTTTGTATTGCGGCCATCCAGCCGTTTTTTAGTACAGTAAATGAATCCCGAACGAACCAGCATGTTCTACTATGCTTATTTATTGCAAAGTATTAAGGACGGGCGATTCTATACGGGGTTCACGTCTGACTTACGGAAGCGCTTTAATCAGCATAATAATGATGAAAGCACTTACACGAAAGGTCGAGGTCCATTCAAGCTGATTTATTACGAAGCTTGCTTAGACCTTAAAGATGCTAGACAAAGAGAAAAATATCTTAAATCAGGACGAGGAAAACGTTTTATTCATGAAAGATTAAAGCGCTTTCTGGTTCGTACGGGATGAAGCCAAAATCACAGAAAAAAGAGGAATTAAAGAAGCTAAAAGCAAAGCTTCCGAAGTCCAAAATAACAGTCTTTACGACATTCTCCAGAGCGGGCGAGAAAGGTTTGTCGGTCGCCCAAATGTCAGAGTTAAAGAGGGCATTAAGGGCAATGAATGCTGAGCTTTTTGTAACCAAGAAAACATTAATAGACTTAGCATTAAAAGAACTAAAAAACGAAGTGGACGTGTTTGGGATGGAAGGTTCTGTCGGCTTGGTTTTGGGGAACGACGACGTCTACGCTGTATCTAAGAGGCTATACGAGTTTTCCAAAAAGAATAAAGTGTTAAAATTTTTCGGAGCACTTTTCGAAAATGGTTTTATGAGCAAAGAAGGATTTTTAGAAATGGCCCAGATGCCGTCAAGAGATACATTGCTGGCAAGATTGTTTGGGATGATGAAATATCCCATTTCGGGGTTAGCAATTGTTTTAAGTGAAGTGGCTAAGAAAAAAGGGGCAACCGCAAGTTAATTACTAATGACCAATTTCTAATTTCTAAACAATGAAGAAATGACTAATTTAATAATTAGACATTAAGAATTGATTAGTAATTAGTAATTAGAAATTAGACATTTATGAATAAAGAAGAATTTATTCAGAATATTGAGTCAATGTCAGTGACCGAATTAAATGATTTGGTCAAAGCGCTAGAGGAGAAGTTTGGCGTATCTGCGGCTGCATTTGCGGCTTCAGCAGGACCAGCTGCTTCTGGCGCAGGAGCAGAAGCCGGTGAAGAGAAGGATAGCTTCACGGTCGTCTTGAAAGATGCCGGTTCGGCAAAAATTCAGGTCATTAAGGTTCTTCGTGAGATGACTGGACTTGGATTAAAAGAAGTCAAAGACATGACCGACAAAGTGCCGACCAACGTCAAAGAAGGCGTCAAGAAATCTGATGCCGAAGAAATGAAAAAGAAAATAGAAGAAGCCGGGGGAGTTGTTGAACTCAAGTAATATAAAACTAAAAACCCCGCCATTGGCGGGGTTTTTAGTTACTGAACCTTCCAGATTTTACCGTCTTTAGAGACGAGATAGATGGTTTCGTCTTGGTCTAAATATGCCTCTGCAAATGCTTCTTGGCTTGAAACCTTGAGGGTCTTAGACAAGGTTCCTGTCGCCTTGTTTATCAGGTAAATTCTGCCCATATCTTTATTTATCAGGTAAAGATATTGAGAATTTTTAGTTGTTGCCAAGACGCTTGAGTCATCTGGAAGGACGAGGGTGTTTATTTCGCTTTCTTTCTCTCCTTTGTAATATGTTGTCAAAAGACCGGATTTGTTTAAAACATAAACCTTTCCGTCAACTGTGATTAATAGCGGTTCGGGAGGCAATATTCCGCCTTTGAGCCATTGCACCGCGTCTTTGGGTTTTGTGGAAACGTCTGCAATTTTGGAAATTCCGTCAATTGCGATGAAGTATAGGTTATCTTCATAAATATCCAGACTGATTGCGCCAGTTTTTTCTTTTTGTGCGGCGATTAAGGATGCCTTGTCGCTCACGCTCTTTGGCAATATTTCCGTAAGAACTGGAGATGATTCTGTGGCCTGATCTAAAGTGTCTAAAAGTCCGACTATCTCACTTTTGGTATCTTCAACTTTTTTGGAAGAAGTGATTGAGCTGATACTGGTAATTGAACCAAGAAGTAATCTTCTTGCGCCGAGGAAGTCGTTTTGGCTAATTTTTGTTTTTGCCAGTTTGACGTTCTCTTGTGCATCACTCACGGCATTAGCCGTCTGTCTTTGGCCGGGGCTGATAATCAGGAATGATTTAACCGTCCAGGCTCCGACGAGAACTAATATACCTAGTGATACGAAAAACACCATTTTGTTTTGTCTTTTGGGGATAAGCATTTTTATTTTTCCGAGGACAACGGCAAGAGGATTATCCTTTTTGCCTAATGAAAACTCGGATCTTATTATTCTCGGAAGCTCAGGTTCAGGTACCAGGTACTCAGCCGGCATCTCATTTGTTTGATTTTTTCTGTGTCCGAAAGTTAACACCGGAGCATTTTGTTTAACGGACTCTTTCTCTGAAAATTCAGGCTCCTTAAACGGAGAAGGAATAACTTTTGCTATTTTGGGGACTACAGTTTGTTCTTTGACCCTGTTCAGGTTAATATATAAAGCGGCACAAGCAAAGTCCGCTTTCTCTTCTTTTATCGCATCTATTTTTTCAACAAATTGCTCAGCGTTTAGTTTTAAGAAATTATCTTTAATCGTTTTTTCTCTTACAGTAATCAAGCGACCAGGATAGAACGCCAATATTTTGTCTCCATGAGCAATTTTTCCAGAAATAACATGGGAAAATTCTTTTTCTTCCACCTTTTCTTTTGTGAAAAGATCTATGTTGTTTAGAATGTCTATGGTCTTATCGTCTCGGGCGAGAAGTATTTTGAACTTACCTATTTTGGATATATTTATATTTTCACCGGCAATGGCAAAAATACCGATGTTAATTTTTACATCTTTGTTGATAAAAAATTCGTCAACAACGTCGTTAACCTTCTTCAGTGTTGCGGAAAACGCCTCTTTTGGTGAAGTGTCGGAATTTGAATAATATTCACGCTTGGCCAAGGAGGCGATAAGATTGGTGACATAAGTAACGTCGGATTCCCCAACCATATTGTCTTTTAGGGCTGAACTGTCGGAGTCATCAATATCCTGCTGAGCGTTACCGATTATATATAAGTTGCCGAGTTTTCTCTTTGTGTTATCAGAGCCGTAGTCATAAGAGAAGATATCAAAATGGCCTTCTTTTGGAGACCCTTTAACGAGAATTTCTGTTTGAGTTGGTTTTAGAAAAATTTTTTCCATTTGCGGGGCGAGGGATTTACTTTTTAGGTTTTCCGTGTAAACTACTACTAATATTACCTTTATTCTAATTCACTTTTAATATAAATGTCAAAAGATATACTTGATAACTTATTCGGTTCAAGAGTTAGGGTCAAAGTCTTGAAATTTTTATTCCGTAATTATCCGGTGGAGTTTACTGTTAGAGAACTGGCGGGAAGAATACAGGAGTCACGTTCTGCAACAAAAAAGGAGATTGAAGCTCAAATAAAACTTCGCTTAGTCAAAAAAACAAAAACAGCCAAGGTTAAGTTTTTTCTTAATTCGGGATTTGAATTTTTTGAAGAATTGAAGGCCCTTATTTTAAAAGCTTCTCCTGCGGAAAAAAACAAAATGGTTGCTAAAATTCTTAAACTTGGCCGAATAAAGCTGGCTTTGGTGTCGGGAGTTTTTTTAAACAGTAACGGAAAAGCTGAAGAAAATTCAATAGCCGATCTTTTTATTGTGGGAGATGACATAAATAAAGAAAAATTGAGAACTTTTTTGAAAGCACTTGAGGTGGAAGTTGGCAGAGAAGTAAAACTAAGCATTATGGACAAGGAAGAGTTTGATTATCGTTTCGGAATGTTTGATAGGTTTGTGAGGGTTTTACTTGAAGGTCCTCACGAAAAAATAATAAACAAACTTGGCATCTAAATATGGGCGTTTAGCTCAGTTGGTTAGAGCGTTGCATTCACATTGCAAAGGCCGCTGGTTCGAGTCCAGCAATGCCCACAGTTGATTTTTTATCTTTATTATTTTACTCTTGGCTCAAGTTTTTTGAAAATAAGGCAGAGAAATGGCCTCACTAAAGTGTCAACCCAAGGTTGCGGTGCTTGATTTTAGTGGCACTCTATTTGATGACCTTAGCGTTGCTTATGGGAGCGCTCAAGAAATATTTAGGGGTTATGGTTTACCATGCCCAACCTTGGAAGAGTGCAGAGAGGAAATCACCGCTAATTACATGGAATTCTATTACAATCATGGTTTTCCAAGGACAACGACCGCAAGCGATTTGAACTCAATAAGAAACAGATTTTATAAAATCAATGATGGAAAAGCAAAAATAAGAAGTGACGTTAGAAAAACTCTTGCACACTTAGCTTTTTTTCGTATCCGTACGGCAATTGTCAGTGCTGAGTCCCTAACGAATCTTTACAGACAGTTGATACGACATGGAGACCTTCAAAGACACTTTGATTTTATAAGGGCAGAGGCGTGGGGTGAAAAGGGAAAAGAAAAAGCCCTTTTGGACGTAGCAGAAGTTTTTGGGGAACATCCAATTGACATGATATACGTGGACGATACCGTTGACGGACTAACTTCTGCGAAAAATGTGGGCATGACACCGGTGGCATTTACCAATCCAACTGGTTATAATTCGGAATCTAGATTAATGCAAGTGGCCGAATTTAGCATCAAAGAAATATGGGATCTCCACAATCTAATTAAGGGCACAAGAGTTTGATAATGATTCTGACTTTTACCGGCGCCTCCGGCGCCGGTAAAACAACAACGTTTTTAAATAATTCGCCGAAGAGGCGGGTTTTTGTTTGGGATTAATCCATAGTTATGCACACTTGCGTAGGTAAAAAGCGGTGCTATACTTATCCTGTAAGTGGAGGAAAGTGTATGGAAGTGTTAATTATTTAACAAACCTGTTGATTAACGACACCCGATGTCGTTATGAGGAAACTGTGGATAAGTATTCATTTAAAACATGTTAATCGGTGAATTTAGGCACAATTTGGATCCAAAAAAACGGCTTGCTATTCCCTCAAAGTTCAGAAAAGAACTTGGGAATGGAGCAGTTCTGACCAAGGGCCTTGATGGTTGTCTATTTATTTTTCCATTAAAGAGTTGGGCGCCGTTTGCGGAAATGTTGGGCGGTTTGTCCATCGGTAAACAGGACACCAGGTCTTTTGCTAGATTGTTTCTTTCAGGGGCAGTGGAGGTTGAATTTGATTCATTTGGAAGAATATTAATACCGGACAACTTAAAAGAATACGCAAGTTTTAAAAAAGAAGTAGTAATAGCCGGATTATTTAATAGGTTGGAAATCTGGGACGAGGAGAAGTGGAATAAATATAAAAACGATTTAGAAAAAAATTCAGATAAAATAGCCGAGAAGTTGGGGGAACTCGGACTAATATAAAAAAGATGGCACATGTTCCCGTACTTTTAAGCGAAGTAATTGAATATTTAAACGTAAAGCCGGACAGCAAGATAATTGACGCCACTCTAGACGGAGGAGGGCATACGACAGCAATCCTTGAAAAATATCCTGAGATGAACGTTCTGGGAATAGAATTTGATCCGGTATTATTCCGGAGTTTAAAAATAAAAGATAACAGATTAATAAAAATAAATGACAGTTATGTAAATTTAAAAAAAATAGTTGAGGAGTACGGATTTGAACCGGACGGAATATTATTTGATTTAGGATTGTCAACCTGGCATTACGAGGAAAGCGGGAGAGGCTTCTCTTTTAAGAGAAACGAGATACTGGATATGAGATTTAACCCTGAAGTTCAGTCCGAAAGTGCCGCCGATATTGTTAACAAATACAGCGAAGACGAATTGGGAAAATTATTAAGTTCGTTGGGCGAAGAAAAATTTGCCCGAAACATTGCCAAGAACATTGTCAGAGCCAGACGTGAAAAGCCGGTTATTGTGACTGAAGAACTGGTGAATGTCATCAGTCAATCCGTTCCCGAATGGTATAAGCATCAAAAGATAAGCTTTGCGACCAAGACATTTCAAGCATTAAGAGTTGCCGTGAATGATGAACTTGGAAACGTGAAAAGGGGAGTTGGGGCTGCCATAGATATATTAAAGCCCGGGGGAAGATTGGTGGTGATATCTTTTCAGGGAATGGAAGACAAGATAGTTAAAGAAATTTTTAAAGAAAAGGTCAAAGAAAAAGTAATAGAATTCGTGGTGAAGGGAACGGTAAGACCGTCCTGGGAAGAACAAAAGTCCAATCCAAGAAGCCGAAGCGCAAAGATGAAAATAGTCCAAAAAATATAGTTTATAAAAATGATTACAACTAGCCATAGAGCAGTAAAAGAATTAAACAACAATTCCATAAGTACGATTTTTATTGTTAATACAATAGCATTGTTGATTGTTGGTCTTTTAATAATTTATTACGTTGTCCAGGCGAATATAATAGCGGCAAGTAGCTACAATATAAATTTATTAAGCCAAAAACTGGAATCTCTAAATGACATTAAAAGCTCTTTGGTTGTTCAAAAGTCGGCAAAAGAAGATCTGGTAAAAGTTCTTGATTTTGCTTTAAGTCAAAATATGGTGGAAGCGAAAAATGCGATTTATTTTTTTGAGAACCCAGATGTGGCTTTGAGACCGTAAATCCCGTAAAATATAATACGTGAAATCGCATGATAATTTTCGCATAAATATATATTTTGTCCTTGTTTTGATTGTCTCAAGCCTAATTTTGTATAGGCTTTTTATTTTGTCCTATGTCAGGCATTCAGTTTATTCGCGAACAGCTACAGCTCAAAGAGATAACATAACCAATATTTTGGCCAGGGGTGGAATATATTTAAGAGATCCTGTTTCAAACAATTTGTTTCTGGTGGCATCAAATAAGAAATTTTCTTTGGCATATGTTATTCCGGCCAAGGTTGACTGGGGAACTGACGAGAGCAAGGTGCTTGTGGTGGCTGAAATTTTAAAAATAGAAAAAGAATTTATATTTAAAACAATACGGTCAGGACAAAATTCTTTCAAAGTTTTGGCTAGGCGCCTTGATACTAATCAGGTTGATCGGATAAAAAGTTTAAACCTAAAGGGGCTGGGAATTTCCTACGAAACCGACAGATTTTATCCTGGTCAAAAATTGGCGTCAAATGTAATAGGATTTTTAGGATACGACCTGAACGGACGTTCGGGGCAATATGGCATTGAGTCGTATTACGACAGTGATTTATTTGGCAAGGTTTCTGCTAAAAAATTGGGCGCTGTCGGATTGGCAGGTTCTATTAAAAATTTTATTTTTGGCAAGACAGATGACTCAACTGTAGGCGTAGAAAGTAAATTTAATCGTCCATCGGACATTGTCTTGACGATAGATAAGAACATCCAGGTTTACGCAGAAGAAAAACTACAAAATGTTTTAAAAAAGTGGAACGCCCGAAGTGGAACCATAATTATTCAGGAGCCTAATACCGGAAAAATATTGGCCATGGCTAACAATCCGTCATTTGATCCTAATAACTACAGAGACTATCAAACGAGTTTGTTTTTGAATAAGGGTGTGCAGGAGGTTTTTGAACCAGGTTCTACGTATAAACCCATAACCATGTCCATGGGGCTGGATTTAGATAGAGTTAGTCCGCAAACCACATTCATCGACCTGGGATTTATTAAGGCTGCCGAATATACGATACATAACTTTAGTAATAAAGTTTTTGGTCCTCAAACAATGTCCCAGGTTTTGGAAAAATCTATAAATACTGGAGCCATGTTTGTTGAAAACGCTGTCGGGGATGAAAACTTTCTTAATTACACGATAAATATGGGGTTTGGACAAAAGACTGGAATTGATTTGCCCGGTGAAGTAAACGGCGATATTACCAATCTTTATAGTGGAAGAAAAATAAATTACCTGACGTCATCTTTTGGGCAGGGAATCGCAGTTACACCAATTCAGATGGTAAATGCTTACTCCGCAATCGCAAATGGTGGAAAACTAATGAGGCCATATATTGTTGAAAAAGTTATCAAAGAAGGAGGAGAGGAAGTTTTGACCAAACCGGAGATTGTAAGTATCCCTTTTTCAAGAAAAACATCAAGCAAGTTAAAAACAATGCTGGTCGGAGTGGTAGATAATGGTTTTGATAAAGCTACAATTAAGGGTTATGATATAGCCGGTAAAACGGGAACTGCTCAAATACCAGACGGGAAAGGCGGTTATGAAGAAAAAGACTTTATTCATAACTTTCTTGGGTTTGCGCCTGCTTATGATCCCAAATTTGTTATTCTGATAAAAATGGACAGACCACAAGGGATTACCTTTGCCGCCGATAGCTTATCTTCTACGTTTAGGGAGGTTGCGCAGTTTTTAATCAATTATTACAAAATTCCACCGACCAGAAAATAAAATGAAAGAGTTTATAAAAAAAATTGTTGTCTGGAAACTTGGCATAATTGCCAAAATGTATTTAAGGCGCTATAAACCTCAAATTGTTGCCATTACTGGAAATGTTGGCAAGACGTCAACTAAGGAAGCGATTGCGACCGTATTGAGCGGTTTTAAAAAAGTCAGATCTAGTAAGGGTAATCTCAATAATGAATTTGGTGTCCCGCTAACCATATTAGGCGATTGGGCTGACGATTATTATGAAGCGGGAAATGCTTTATTTTTTTGGATTCGTGTTTTGGTTGTTTCTTTTTTGGGACTGTTCTTTCAAAGAAACTATCCGGAAATTTTGGTATTGGAATATGGGGCAGATAAGCCCGGTGATATAAAACGACTGGCTGACAATTTTAAGCCCCATATCGGAGTGGTAACTGCAGTCGGAGAAGTGCCGGTTCATGTGGAATATTTTTCTGGACCTGAAGGTGTAGCCAAAGAAAAGGGCTATCTGGTTGAAGCGCTTTTGGTTTCTGGTTTTGCGGTTTTGAATTTTGATGATTTGGCAGTTCTTGAAATGAAAGAAAAAACAAAGGCAAAAGTGTTTACGTACGGATTTGGCGATGGCGCAAATATTAAAATTTCTAATTTCGAATTTCTAACAACCGCGCGAAGCCGAGCAGTGGCCTCTATGGCCATTTCTAATGGAAGACCAGAAGGGGTTGGTTTTAAGATGCATTACAATGATAGTTTTGTACCGTTCAAATTGAGCGGTTCCTTGGGTAAGTCTCAAAGTTATGCCGCGGCCGCCGCCGCTGCGGTTGGTGCTATTCTGGGCATTAATTTGGTAGATATAAGCGAGGCGCTTTCAGAGTACCATGGACCCAAAGGGAGATTGAAAATACTAAAAGGAATAAAGAATTCTACGATTATAGACGACACATATAACGCATCTCCACTGTCAACTCATCTTGCATTAGAAACACTTCGAGACCTGCCTGCCACAAGGAAAGTAGCTATTTTGGGTGACATGCTTGAGTTGGGTAAGTACTCTATTCAAGCTCATCAAGAGATAGGTAACATGGCCGGAAGTATTGTTGATTTGTTGATTTGCGTTGGAGCAAGAGCAAAGTTTATCGCTGATTCGGCAACCCAGGGAGTCAACGAGTGGAGCAGTCGTCGTATGACGGCTTTTAACCAAATGTCAAGAGAAAATATATATAGACTTGACACGTCAGACGAGGCGAAATTAAAAGTTAAAGAATTAATTAAAGAGGGGGATTTAATTTTAGTTAAAGGTTCACAGGGAATGAGGATGGAAAAAGTTGTTGAGGAGATAATGGCCGAACCGGACAAAAAAAGGGAGCTACTTGTCAGACAAGGTAAAAAGTGGTTATTGAAGTAATTGTTAAATAAGAATAGCTGACACCCCCTCCGTCGGTTATTTTGGTTGATAGATGGTAATTAGTAAGCGAGACTCAAATAAATAAAAAGCCCCCGATGTTCTGAGGACTTTGGGTAGCGAACTATCGTGATGCTGACTCTTCGCCGTATCGAACGGCTTCATCGATAGCTCTGAATAACTTTCTTAAAATTCCTTGCCACAAAAAGTAGAGGGAAACTATCATCAATATTGCTACGGCAATGAACTCATCTCGTTCTTGCGGATAGTAATTATTGAAAAATTTATTTTGAAACTCATTAAGCCAGATAATACCGGCCCAGATGATCATAATCATGAAAAACAGGAAACTGATGAATTGCCACGATTTCATGAACTTTCCTTTTGGAAAATGAGGATAAACTATGTTTAGCATATTTTTGGGTATTTTGTCAAACAAAAATTTTGTAGTATGATTATGTTTGTTTTGGTGCCATCGTCTATCGGTTAGGACATCCCGCACATAGATTATCCGCTGACCGCCATTAAGAAAGGGGGCGGGCTATGTGCGGGACAGGCATGTTTCCTTGCCCCGCATCAAACTTCCACTGGATGGCCCTGTCGTCTAGTTGGTTAGGACACGGCCTTCTCAAGGCTGGAACACGGGTTCGAATCCCGTCGGGGCTGCAAAGTTGTGGAAGTTTGGTGCGGGGTCAAGCATGGAAGCAATGTCCACATTGACACCATTTATGTCAATGTTAAATTGTAATCAATGCTTGTTACTAAATGCGATATTTGCAAAAAAGAGATTAAGAACCGCGAACATATTGTTTTAGCTGGAACGGGGAGTTCCTTTGCTACTAATTCTTTTTGTTTGAATTGCGGGAAGCCGGTGTTAAGTTTTTTAAAAAATATTAATAAAGATAAAAATGGAAAACAAATAAGAAAATAAGAATGGAAAAATAACCTTAGAAAAACTTGCTGGATATGGTAGCAAGAGGTTTTGAAAAAACTGCGACCAAAGACAACCTGAAAGTTCTAGAAGCAAAATTAGGCAATCATATTGACGGTCTGGATAAGCGATTAGGTAGGGTTGAATATCAAGTGGATGAAGCCCATGACATTCTAAAGCGTTTTGAAGAAAATGATATTTTAAATCTCCAAAAAAGAGTTCAAATTCTCGAAAAAGCGGTAAGATCTCTGGCTAAACAACCGTAATCAAAACTGCCAAAGAACCTGTTAAAAATATCGGCGCGAACCATATTAGTAAAAGAAAATTTTAATAAATTAATTTTTATAAACATATGTCTCAAGAAAAAGTTGAAGGCGTAGAAAAATCAAAGAGTTTTTCCGAGGATGAGGTAAAAAAAATACGTGACTTAGCTAATAAAACTTGGGAAGTCATGACATGGGATTTGGCAAAATTTTGTGGTACTTCAGAAGAAGTAGATATGGTGCACAAAGCCCAAGATGCCATGGCAGAAGTCATGGCAATGCTTGATATGCCGCTGGATCGTTTTGGAAATTGGAATAAGAAAGAGCCTAAACCAATTGCACCTAAAATTTTTTCATCAGATGATATGCAGAAACTTCGTTCAGGCTTGGGTGCAATTGATGAAGTTCTTGGCTGGGATATTAGTGCTAGTGATGAAACGGAACTAACAATGCTTCGTGAAGCGAGAGAGTCGCTCGAGGCATTAAAGGGAACCCTGTAGTTTAATTGATTCTTCTAGTTATAAATCATAAGTGGAACGTAACAATAAAAGCGAAAAAATTTATATGAGTCCAGAGCAGATTCCTACTTCTGATCGTGGATTGGATAAATATCTTTTAGACCTCAATTTAACCAAGGAAGTGTTAGTAGGAAAACGAATCCTTGATCTCGGCTCTGGTACCAGAAGATTTGCTAAAGAGATGGAAGACAATGGCATAGTGGCTGATGTATTTTCTGTTGACCCAATATTTGAAGACCCTAATCAAAAAATTGAGAAGGGCGCAGATGAACTAGGTGGCCAACTATCTGAAACCGATCGTCCTTCTATAGCTAAGAAGACGGTTGCCGCCTTGGGGGAGAACTTACCGTTTAGGGATAATTCTTTTGATTTTATTCTGGCCGAGTATTCTCTTCCAGCCCATGCTACTTCCGAAAAACAAATTGATGAATTTTTCCAGAGCTCAATACGGTCTTTGCGGGTAGGTGGAGAACTAAGGTTCTGTCCGCCAGTTAACTTACAGAGGAAAGAATTAACCGCGTATATTGAGCGTAAGTTAACGGAGTTATCCAAACTGAATCAATACGAGGTGATAAAGAGCGGTCAATTAACAGTTATTAAGAAGCTAGAATCCGAATAAGAAAAACTTGAAATTGTCCGATTCAGAATTGCGGTTCAGATTTTTCAGATTTCTGGCCACCGCCGCCCTTGGCGGCGAAATGGGTTCGAACTATTTCAAGAATACTCTGCCAAATGTGAAGCGTCTTGCAAAAACAATAAAACAGTGATATGGTGTGGGAATGGCTTTTCAGCCTAGAAAGTGAGGGGTCATGGACAAAGTAATTTTGAAGCAATGTGTATTTCCTGGGTGCGATGGAGAGCTCCCTGGTCATTATTTCGATGACTTGTGTGGAAAAAAACACGTGTCCTCTTCGAAGCATCTTGACAAGGTGGGGGAGAAATAGAATGGCTTTGTTTCGCGGAGACAACTCCTTTCGGCTAGTTAATTCTATTAACCCACTGATGGCCGCTTTGGTGGGAGCTGTAGTGGGATATTTTTTAAGTAATACTATGGTTCTGATTTTATCAGGCATCTTGGTACTTTTGATTATCCTTGCTGCAATCGACAGCATAGGAAAAGGGATTTGTTCGATTTTCAATTATGATGCAATAGCAAGATTAGTCATATTTCTTATAGTAATGTGGGCCGCCACACTTACGGTGAATAATTGGTGGTTTAGTCTTTTGCCCCAGAGTATTCTAAGACAATAACCAAAGTGTATTGCCGACTAAATGTCGGATTTTTTCATGTAATAAAAAAGACCGCTTTTGCGGTCTTTTAAGTTTTGATATTATTTACGGGCAACCTTCGTTTTCTTGGATTTGACCGCAAAGAGGACAGTAAGTTCCCAGTGGCCGGTTGGTATGATATTCAGTTTTCATTTTATTTAGAGCATCCGTGTCCTCTAACATTTTCAACACTTCTCTGAACAACTTTTGGTCACGCATTTCATCATGGTGGCGCTCGGCTTCTTTCGGACGTTTATCTGAACGCAATACCCCGTATAGCTTAACGGCTAATGGGTTAAGTGACTCAATTTTTGCAAAATATTTTATTGATTCCACCTGATCGGCCGTAACTTTATCTACTATCGTGTCACTCGCTCTTTCTAGAGCGCTTTTGTAGTCTTTTTCATTGATGATACCGCCCAAATCCAAATATCTCTGATAGCCACTTTTTTCAGGAGTGATTTGTGCTGGCACATCTTTTTCTAAATGTTCTTTAGTCATGAAAAAAGAGTAACACTTGTAGTATTGGCTAGCAAGTGAAAGTTTATAAAAATAAACAAGCCCCGCGAGATGCGGGGCAGGGCCATATCACTGAGCAATTACTGGATCGGCCGACTCCAGTAATTGATTCGGGATCCACATCCCATTATCTTCGTCGGTGACGACGACTCCGGTCTGAAGATTCGGTCGGAACGGCCGGTTGAAGCGGAGGTACCTCTGTCCTTCTCTGGGCTCCATCCTACGAACTTCTTCACCGATCCAACCCACAGGGAAGTTCCTCTCTTTCTCAAACCCTGAGATGGAAGAAGGGACTCTGACTCTGAATTCGTGGGTTACCATGGCACCCACCTCCTTATAATCATAATTATACTCTAAATTAAGCATATTGTCAATTTAAGGACTATTCGGCACCTTCTTTACAAAAAGATAATAATGAGATAATATAAAGGTCAGATATTTAACCCATTTTATCAGTTTAGCGGAGCGGATTTTAGCCAAATCCGAGACGCGAGTCCGCAGATGTAGATGACTCTACTTCAAGGACGAGTAACAAAGGATTTGGTCTAAAATCAGCCTGCCCTAAGAGGGAAGCAATGAATAGACCGATTTCTTTGTCTCTCCTCCTTGTCATAGAATAATCTATGTCTTCGTCGTCGTTTCTCGAACTCGGTCTATTCTTTAGCTTCTAAAAAGATAAAATGGATTAATTATCTGACCCAATAATGTTTGCTGTAATAAAAACTGGTGGAAAACAATACAAAGTCGCCGAGGGCGATGTTTTAAGGGTTGAAAAGTTAGAAACTGATGGACAAGAAGTCGTTTTTGACAAGGTATTGCTTGTGGTAAATGGTGAAGTAAAAGTCGGCAAACCGGTAGTTTCCGGAGCCAAGGTTTCTGCTAAAGTATTAGAAGAGGGGAAAGGTGACAAGAAGATGGTCTTCAGATATAAATCCAAAACTCGTCAGCATAAGAAAAAAGGTCATCGCCAGCCATATACCAAAATCCAAATCACCAAAATCACCGCCTAGTGCGGTGATTTTATTTTTGACTGAAGGGGCTTGTCTAAATAAAAAATAGTGGTAGTTTTATCTTAAACAAAGCTTTTTTAAAACAAGGTAATTAACGTGAAAATAGTGATGTGTCGGCCTGACTTTTTTGATGTAACCTATACATTATCTACCAATAGGTGGATGAATTTGGAGGTGCGTCCAAATCGGAATCTTGCATTGCTTCAATGGATATACTTACTTGAAAACTATAGGGCTTACGGTGTGGATGTAGGTGTCATGAACGGTCAGCCTGGTCTTAGTGATATGGTTTTTATAGCAAATGCCGGACTACCATTAGGAAACCATTTTATTATCAGCAATTTTTTTCATAAAGAAAGACAACCCGAAGTTAAGCACATCCGCTCATTTTTTAGTTCAGACAATAATATGTGGGACATGTTTGTTGGGGATACATTTGAAGGTCAGGGTGACGCATTGCTCGTGGCAGATAGAAATATTTTAGTTGGTTGTGGCATAAGAACAAACAAAAAAGCCGTCAACACCTTATCTGTGACAATGAGATACATTGACTCGTCAATTAATATCATTCCTTTATTTTTTAGGAAAATGGGGGATTATGATAAGGGTGAACAAATATTTTATCATCTGGACACCTGTCTTTTGTATCTTGAGAAAGTAAAAACCTTTCTCGTCTACCCTAGAGCTTTTCAGGAGGGTACTGTTTCTCTATTGAAATGTCTTGGCGATGTGATGGAGGTAACTAAAGACGAAGCAGAGAGTTTTGTTTGTAATAGTGTTGTTGTGGATGAAGATATAATTTTTACACCTAAGATTGGACTGGGTCGGATTAGGAACTTTCTTGTTGGTCGTGGCTATAAAGTGCTTGAACATGATATGTCAGAATTTATTAAATCCGGTGGAGCAGTAAAGTGTCTTTCGTTGGAGATGTATAATTAACCGCTTTCTGCGGTTTTTAATTTTTTGGCGATGGGCGTTGTTATTTATATCTAGCGAACTGACGGTTAGAGGTATTTTCCAGATTATTTTAAAAAGGTTAAAATCAAAAACATGAAACAAAAAATTAAAATTCTTTTCCTAGATATCTTCACTGACAACGAGAAGTTTAGAAAAGAGATTGAAGATAAGGTTTATTGGGGGCGAACTTTATCTGAGCACGTCAGAGGGGTTTTTGAGTTAAAGAAAAGTGAGTGGTTGAGATTAGATGCTTCAAAAGGAAAATTTCAGTCAAAATTTCTCAACGTTGATGCAATTGTAATAGGTGGCTCAGCAAAAGATCCCGTTAGGGGTCAGGAAAAGGAATGGATGAGAAAAACCTATAAATTTATAAGCAAAGCAGTCAAAAGAGATTTACCGATTTTAGGTATTTGTGGAGGATTGCAGTTCACGGTCAGAGCTTTGGGCGGAGAAATAATCTATAATCCAAAAGGAAAAGAATTCGGGGCAATAAGGGTTGATATAAAAAAGTCAGACCCGTTATTTAAGGGTCTTAAGAAAAGTTTTATTGTCCCTTCCAATCACAAATGCATGGTCGGTAAGTTTAATTTTAAAGCTAAGTTGTTGGCCAGTTCTAAAATGTGCCAAGTACAAGCTTTGGCGATTGGGGATAAAATAAGACTGGTCCAGTTCCACCCCGAAAGAACCAAAGAACAAAACATAATTTTAGCTAAAATGTCCAAAGAAAATTTGGTGCAGGACGGAATTATAAAAAGCGAGAAAGAGTACCCTCAATTTATTAAATCGCTTAAGGTTGAATCAAGAGCTGGTAAAATAATTATTAAAAACTTTTTGAGCAATTTTGTGTACGGACAAAATTGACATTAAAATGTGCAACCTTTATACTACAAATAACAATATGAATTTATACAAAAATACCAACTTCAGTTTCTATTGGTTTATCAGTAACCTCTCTCGAGGAAGGTGTTTTTGATACTCTAGTTTTCCATAAGTTATCCAACCAAAAACCTCTTCCCCGGAAGAGGTTTTTGATTTCTTCCGGTATGCTCATTAAAAATTAGAAAGGAGACGAGCATGAAAGAGGGAAACTGTGGTTTGGCAGATTTTTTATCCAAGTTTAATTTCACGCCGGAATTAGCTGGCTTTATTGGTACCGAAAGAGAACAATTTCTCTTGGTCAAAGGTGGTTTAGACGATGGTCAATATTCTGCTAGGGCTCAAGATTTTTTAAGCTTAATAGACGATAGTAAGTGGACGTGTGAGTTGTCGGCGTGTCAGGTTGAATCAAGAACTATTCCACAAAAAGATTTATCGGCCATAAAGCTTGAAATTCTAGAGAATGAGAACGCTGGTAATCAAGTGGCACATAAACTTGGTTTGCGGTTGGTTAATTTAGAGGTAGCAAGTAGAAATATGCCTCTTAATGTTTATCCGGATCCAAGATATCTGGAGATTGCAAAAACAATCTCTCGAGAACGACTAGAAGCAGCGTGTAGGGTTGCTGGCACTCACATTCATTTAGGCATCAGAGATATAAATCATGCCATTAGGATTAATAACCTTTTAGTTCCTTACTTGGATACCTTTTGTGGCCTTGGAGACCACTCAGGTGGTGAGAGACTTAGGCTTTACCGAACTATGGCAGAAAATTGGCAACCGACGATTTATGAAAGTCCTGAACATCTTTTTGAGGTTGCTCAAGCAGAAGGCTTCGCAGACAATCCAAGAAATTGCTGGAAATTAATAAAAGTAAGTATTCATGGAACCGTTGAACTAAGAATGTTTGGAGCCACCGACAACGTTGATGAAATACTTGAATGGGTTTCGTTTGTAAAATCTATAACAAATGGAGTGCTCTAATGTCACGGCAAGAAAAAGAGATGCTTGAATCTTTCAATGCTCAAGCGAAAGATTTGTTGGCATCGAAAGACCGATTTATAAAAAACGGACATAGCGTTAAGGTTGGACTTGAATCAGAATTGGCAATTCACGCAAAGTTAACTAGTTCAGAGTTGGTTCAAAAAAGAGATGCTATTATTGCTGACAACTCTGATTTTGCGGATGTTGAACTTGGGGCTAGTCAAATAGAGATAAGGACTCCGCCCATAGATTTGGTTTCTGTTGGTGGACTGCAATCGTTAATGGGGCTATATGACAAAAGATTTGCTAATGTGTTGGATTCTGCTCGTAGACATGGGGTTGGAATATTGCGTATTGGTGCAAATCCGTTTCTACCGACCATCGGTACTCCTAGAACAGATAAACCGAAGTATCATTTAGTGCCGGACTTCTATAACCAACACAGAAGTTCTCGACTGGACACCATGATTGGCCTTGGCAAGAACAGAATTGACATCGGAGATGCATCGGTAGTGTCTTTGTTCCAATCTTTTCAGGTAAATTTAGAGGCTAAATCATTAGAAGATGCTTGTGATAAAATGAATAGATCTCTAGCTATTGCCCCATATCTTTTGGCTTTTTCCGGTAATGCCAGGTACTTAAATTATCGGGATACTAAAATTCAAGACGTGCGAATAATGAGCTGGGAAATTAGCCATGACACCTCACGGGTTGGTTTGCCGGGAAGATATTTCAGAAACATGGCCGATTATCTTCAAAGGGCGGGGACGTTTCCATTTATTCTTTATGCCCCGGAATCAGCGTTAGCAATTTCAATTGGCATGACTTGGTTAGACGCCAGGGTTAAGTTTATCGGTGATTCAGTCATAGTTGAGTTGAGGTTGCCATCTACACAACCTACAACAGAAGAAGAGATGATTCTCACCCTCTTATATATAGGCAGACTTCATTATTCTCAAATTAACAAAGAAAAGATATTGCCAATAAACTTGGTTAAAGAAAACCGATTATCAGCCATGCTCTATGGATTAAAAAGACCGATGTGGTTCTTGGATAAAAACGAAATCCCTGTAAAGTTACCAACCAAAGTTGGTTTGGCAAGAGAGTTGGAAATGGCCATGATTGGCTTGAATGGACTAGGGTTATTGTCAGCTCTTAATGCAGATTTACTTAACTTCATCCTTGAGGCGGGTTCTCCGTCAGACAGACTGGCAAAGTTGCTTAATCCGGCCAGTGATATAGCAGTTGATGATATGGAGCATGCTCTTTTGGAAACAAAGATGTTGGTCACATAGGGTTATAAGCGGTGCGATAACCTCGCCCGCTTTTTTATTTGACAAGTAACCCATACCATGCTATATTGTTTAAACAATGTTTATGCATAAGCCCCAAATGAATATCGGTCTTACAGAAGCCGTCTGTTACGGACCTATTTTTGCTGGGCCAATATGTGTATCTCTATTTAGTTAAAATTATCTAACTGGGTTACAGAAACTGCCTCAGCAATAAAGCTGAGGCAGTTTTGTTATTTGAAAGGAGACAACAATGGCAGAAACAATTCAAAAACCGGTTTTTCTTATCAGTAGAAGGGTTAACCTCCGACCGTTTTTAAGAGCTGATATCCCCACACTCACCCGCTGGATAAATGATCCAGAGGTTAGAGAATTTGTTGCTTCCACCTTGCCTCAGACGGAAAAACAAGAGGAGGAGTGGTTTAACAAGTTAGGAGCAAGCGACAAGGATATTGTTCTTGGGATTGAAACCAAAGAGGGCGTCCTCATTGGTTCAATGGGAATTCATAAAATCAACTGGAGAGACAGGATTTGTACTACGGGGGCGTTGATAGGAGAGAAAGAATATTGGGGCAAGGGTTACGGAACCGACGCCAAGATGGTTCTTTTGGATTATATTTTTAATGTCCTCAATTTGCACAAAGCCTGTTCGTCTGTAATCGCATATAACAAACGAAGTCTTCATTACAGTTTGCATTGCGGATACGGAGTTGAGGGCAGAAGGAGAAAGCATATGTTCAAAAGAGGAAGATATTGGACACTAATTGAACTTGGTCTTTTCAGGGAAGAGTGGTTGCCAATCTGGAAAAAGTATAAAAAAACAGGAAAAATTAAATAATTTTTTCATGCGGTGCGACAATCTCGCCCGCTTTTTTATTTAGAGAGACAATCATTTCAACCTCACCCCAAAAATAATTTTTCTTTACTCCTGATAGCATGTTTTCTTGTCGTAAATAATAATCTAATCCTTTATCCAAGAAGTTATCATAATACCTACTTTCCCATGTTTTAGTTAAGTAATATAGCAATTTTCTTGTTACTCGATTTGAATGTTTAGAGTAGTCAACAATTACTATTTTACCATTCGGTCTGGTTACTCTTTTAGCCTCTTTTATTACCTCTCGTCTCATTGAGTGTGGCATGTCATGCAAAGCAAAGGATATTATGGAAACGTCAAAAGAAGATTCAGGATAACTAGTTTTTGTGGCATTTTTTATTTTAAAAACTGGATTGTTCGCTCCTTTGTTTTTTCTCTTGGCACGACTAACCATATCAGGGGAGATATCAATTCCTGTAACTACGTGTCCGTTCTGGGCTAGTTTGATTGCTTGGGTGCCAGTTCCGCAAGCGAGGTCTATGACCTTTGAACCAGGTTTAAGATTAATGTTTTTAATAATATCGTTTCTTATGGCACGCAAAGACACAGCAACTAAATCATAAATAGGCACAAGCCTTTTAAAGAGTAAGTTGTTATATTCAAAGTGGTTTAATCTTTCTTCCATGTGTTTTTATCAATAATTTCCCTTGTCATTTTCTAAACCATTGTGGAGGGATAGCTTACAAACAAAGCTTTACCTTAAACCGACAGGAAAGCCGGAACTGACTCCTTAATTCCTTAAAGAATTAAGGCAAGGAATTCCGGAAGGCCTTCCGGAGGTTTTAAGGCTATTGTTTGTCTAGCTCTACGAGTCGAAGACCCGGAGCACAGGTTGAGAAAATGATGGGGGAAATGATTGACCCTATTTCCTGTAATCTAACGCATTTTTCAGTGTTATTTCGTCTGTGTATTCTAGATTTGAACCGGAGGAGAGGCCTCGGGCAAGGCGGGTCAGATAGACCCCCTTTTTGTTTCCGAAAACCTCCCGGATATAATGCGAGGTAGTTTCACCGGCGGTGTTGGGATTGGTGGCTATTATGAGCTCCACATTTTTCCCGTTTAATTGACCTATGCGGGCCTCCAGCTCTCTTAACCTGAGCGTTTCGGGAGTTAGACCATCTAGGGGATTTATGGCACCACCAAGGACATGGTAGAGGCCTTTGTATAGACCGGTTCGTTCAATAGAGTCAAGGTCGGTAACCTTTTCTACCACCAATAACTTCGCCTGATCTCGTTTGTTGTCCAGACACACTGTACATAAAGACCGCCCCGACGCTTCGGTCGGGGCCCCGACTGTAACGTCGGGATTATCACTTATATTAAAACAAGTTGTACAAAAAGATATTTCTTTACGCAGATTTGCCACGGCCCTTCCAAATTCTTCAAGTTCAGCTTCGGGTTTGTCCATCAAAGCAATGACAAATCTGGCTGCCTGTCTCGGGCCTACGCCGGGCAACTTTTGAAAAAGTTTTACTACGTCTTTAAATTTTGTATTCATGTTTAATTAAAAGAAAAGACTATAGATAATTTTCACCCACAGGGTCTACCTGACCCAAATCGCCATGAATTCTATCAAGCTCCAGAAACTTCAAACTGTCCGGATTGATTTTGAAATCAATTTCTCCGGTCGGCCCGTTTCTGTGCTTGGCAATAATCAGTTGAGCAGTGTTTATTTGTTCCGGGTTTAATTTGTCCCTGTCTTTGATTTTATCTTCTCTGTGAATAAACATAACTAAATCAGCATCCTGTTCAATTGAGCCTGAATCTCTTAAATCGGATAGTTTCGGTCTGTGACCGTCTCTTTGTTCCACGGCACGGGAGAGCTGAGAGATGGCAACGATTGGAATGTTTAATTCTTTGGCTAAACCTTTCAGTCCGCGGGATATTTCAGTGACTTGTTGGACGGGACTTTCGTAATTTCTTCGGGAGGACATTAATTGAAGGTAGTCAACAACCAAAAGACCCAAACTACCGTGCTCTGATTGTAATCTTCTTGCCATTGCCCGCATTTGCAGAATATTTGGCGAAGGTGAGTCGTCTATGAATATGGGAAGGCCCTTCAATTCTTCACAGGCACGGGTTGTTTCCTGCAGGTCGTCCCCAAGTTTACCGGTTCTTAGTTTCCACAAACTCACTCCTGATTGAGCGGCAATAAGACGGTCAACAATCTGATCAAGTGACATTTCCATACTAAATATTCCAACCGGGACATTATCTTTAGCTACGTTCAGGGCAAGGTTTATGGCAAATGCAGTCTTACCTACTGACGGTCTTGCCGCGAGAACTATCAAATCTGACTTCTGAAGTCCGCCAAGTTTGTCGTCTAATCCCGCAAAATATGTTTTTTGACCTCTTAAGTTACCGTCGCCCTGACTAAGGATTCTATTCATTGCATCATCCAGAGTGGAGCCGAGCCGTAAAAAGTTTTTAGTAAGGGATTTTTGGGAAACTGAAAAGAGCTTCTTTTCAGCTTCGTCAAGAAGGTCTTCTACATCTGTGTCCTCGTTAGAGCTTATTCCTATGATGTGGTGAGCGGCGTCAATTAGTCCGCGTAACATTTTTTTGCGCTGAACTATTTTGGCATAGGAAAGAATGTGGGCGGAAGTTCCAACCGAACCTGCTAAGGAAGTGAGATATGCCATTCCACCGACGTCTTCAAGATAACCCATTTCTTCCAGTTTGTTGGCCAAACTCAAAAGATCAAGCGGTTCACGTTTTTCAAAAAGGGACATGATTGCCTGATATATAATCTGGTGGCTTCTCTGGTAAAAATCTTCAGGCTTTAGTAAGTCAGCCACCTTATTTATTGACTCCTTGTCAATCAAAAGAGAGCCAAGCAAAGTTTTCTCAACTTCAAGGGCTTGAGGTGGAAGCTTGTCCTGCGTTACGTCAAAAGATTTATTTCGAGAAACTTTATTCATCACCATATATTATCGGGGATTGAAAAAAGATAAGCAAGTTTGTAAAAGTTCATTAACTGTGCAGAAATATATTTACTATTGACAATAAGCAATTAAAGTTTTACAAATATAGAAACTTGTTATTTAAAAGGTGGGGTCATGGATCCAGGATTTGTTGTTGTTATCCTTTCAACCCTTATGTTTGTAGCTGTTCTTTTTGGGGTTGTGAGTCAGATTTTTATTAGACCTTTTGAGAGTCAAAAAGAAGAGGCCGAAAGGATTTTTAGGCAAAGGGTCATTTCTGACGATGAGGGAAAAATAAAGTTGGAATTGGCAATATTTTTTCATAAAATCAAAAGACTGATATTTTGTTCTTCTGTGGGATTTATGTCGGCTTTTGTTCTGTCTGTTATGATTGCGAAAAGATTATATCCGTCAGGTTCTCTTCGTGACACTCTTGTTTCGTTGGTCGTGCTACTTCTAATATTTGGACTAACCCCTATGACAGGGCTAATATTAGCAAATAATCAGGTTAATTATTTGAGAAAAAACATCATAGACAGATTTAATAAGTCTGACTAACTGTTCAATGGTGTTGCACTAAGCTTTATGGCCCAGATTTTATATCTGGGTTTTTGATTATAAAAATGATATTGTATTTAAATCATGAAAGAAAGTGAAATAAAAATTATAGGCAATGAAGAAGATCTAAAAATGATTGAGAAAGTTGAAGGTGAGGAGGGTGTGGAAAACAAGGAACATTTGAGACGTCTGATCCAAATGATGGATCAGGTCAAAGATTTCCCAGCCCTTGATGAGTATGGTTCTAAGCTTTTTGCCCATCCTCTAGTTGGAACATGGGAACTTTTTAGGCGCATCACCAGAATGGCAATCTCAGCCAATTTCTGGATATGGAGTCCAGAAAGAGAGCGAGCGAGTTATCCGAAAGAGATTGTGCCAACACTTGAAGATTTTGCCACAATCATGCTCCACGAGGTGACGCATGGTTGGTATTATTTCTGCAAAAAAGATTTGCGGAGTGATCGTGACTCAACTGATGAAGAAAGGATTTGTTGGGAAGTTAGTCAGTTAGTATGCGATATGCTTGGTATCACATACCAAAAAAAACTTGGCGACTTGGCATTCCAAGCCTATATACTATCCAAAGACCATAAGAGTGAAGAGTTTTTGAAAGTTTTTCAGCAGATGCCAACACACCTTAAAAAGTGACGGCTATTGTCAGTCGAAGCATTTTTTTCAAGCCCAGATCGTATGTCTGGGCTTTTAGTTATTTGGATTGGGATTTAGATGTGACCAGTGGTCCGTATATAGTATCTTCAACGTCATAGCCCAGATCTTGCATCTGGGTTCTTATTTTGTCTGATTCATCATAGTTTTTATTGATACGAAACTCTTCTCTCTTGTTTATCAGTTCCTGTATTTCTTTGGGAATTTTATTTTGTTTTGTCGGAATTATTCCAAATATTGAATTGGCCTTTTGAAGCAGATCACGAAGCGATTTGAGACTATTGTCATCAAGAGAATTAGAAGAGACTAGTGGATTAACGTTTCGGATGAGACTAAAAATAGAAGCTAGGGAGTCGGGGGTGTTAAAGTCGTTATCCATTGAATCCAAGAATTGTTTTTCGGCATTTATTATTTGTTCTTCTATGTTTTCTTTTCCGCTTCCGTCAGCCAAGACTAATTTTTGCATAAATTCGTATATTCTGTTTACTCCGGCTTCTGACTGTTTTAGTTTTTTTTCGCTGAATTCCAAAGGTGAACGGTAGTAACCGCTCAAAATATAAAACCTAAGGACTTCTTTTGAATATCGTCCAAGAAGTTCATGGGCGGTTTTAAAGTTTCCTTTTGACTTAGACATCTTTTCTTCTTTGTTGATTAAAAAAGCACAATGCATCCAATATTTAACAAATGGTTTTAAGCCCGAAGCGGATTCTTGTTGAGCAATCTCAGCTTCGTGGTGGGGGAATATTAAATCCTGTCCGCCTCCATGTATGTCATATTGTGGTCCGAAGTATTTTTCGGTTATGGAAGTATCTTCAATGTGCCAACCGGGCCTACCGGCAGAGTTCCCAAGGAGTGCTTGGGAGCCCACTCCGGGAACACCAAATGATGCAGGCCAACTTGGGTCGCCTTCTGCGGAAAACTTCCAAAGCGCAAAGTCGCCCCGGTTACGTTTTTTGTCGCTATCATCTATACGGGAAACTGCATCATCCGCCATGCCGGCATTTCTTCCTGACAATTTGCCGTAGTCAGGAAAAGTGGATAGGTCAAAATATATCCCGTCACTTTCAATCGTGTAGGCGCTATTTTTATCAAGCAGAGTTTGAACTTGTTTAATAACTTCAGGAATGTGATCAGTTGCGTTTTTATATTCAGGAGATGTGACACCTAGTGCCTTCATATCTTGTTTGAAAATTTCGTTGTATTTTTTGGCATATTCTAGGGGATCAACACCTTCTTTTTGTGACCGTTCTATTATTTTGTTGTCTATGTCGGTGATGTTTTGGATATAATTTACATCGTAATCGCAATGGCGAAGATATTTAGCAACTACGTCAAAAAAAACAAACGTTCTCGCGTTGCCTATGTGTATATAGTCATAAACCGTAGGACCACAGACGAACATTCGGATTTTCTTTCCCTCACGTGGTTCTAATGCCTCTTTTTTCCTTGTCAGCGTGTTGTAAATTTCCATAGTAAATTTTGTCTACCGTTAGAATAAGAAAAATATTAATATTGAGCAGGTTGCCATTATCCAGAACGTAGTATACCCGAACCAGTTTAGGCGCTTGCCATTTGAATAGTCACCCATGATTTTTTTGTTATTAGCCATGTGGATGACGATTGCTATTAAAATTGGGGAAATCATGGCATAGAGAAGTGACGTAAAGAAAAGAACTTTTATGGGATGTAGTCCTAAAAGGGGAATAGATAAGCCGACAACGGTGGAGGCAATTATGACGATATAAAATTCTTTTGCTTTCGTGAAGCTTTTATCAAACCCTCCGCTCCATCCAAAGACTTCGGCAATGGCATAGGCGGCTGAACCGGCAAGGACAGGAACTGCCAAAAACCCAGAACTTAAGATCCCAATAGCAAATAATGAGTATGCATAGTTTCCTGCAAGTGGTTTTAATGCTTCCGCCGCGTCACGAAGTGTTTCTATGTTCGTAACCCCTGACCTAAAAAGAGTGGCGGCAGTTAAGGTGATGATAAAGAAAGTTATTAGGTTTGAGAAGCTCATTCCTATTCTGGTATCCACATCCATCGCCCTTATTTCCTCTGGGGTGGCGGGTTTTAAGCGACAAATATACCCGGGCTTGCACTGTTCAATTATCTTTTCTTCAACCTCTTGACTTGCTTGCCAGAAAAACAAATAGGGGGAAAGGGTTGTGCCGAGAAAAGCCATTAAAATTAGAAAATACTCCTTACTAAGAACAATGGTAGGAACAAAAAGATGGTAAAAGATTTTTGGCCAATCTTGATGAACCGTAAAAGAGGCAAAGACATAAGCAAATAAAGTTAAGGCTAGCCATTTGAAAACCGTGAAAATTTTCTGATAAGGAAATATTAGGATTGATCCAAGAATCAAAAGGGTAATGGCAATAGCGGTGAGCTTTTCGGGTAAGGGAGCAATCATGGCCACAGCTTGAGCCATACCGGACATGTCTGCGCCAATGTTAATGGTGTTGGCCCCGACTATTAAAACAGCAATTGAAATCATCATCCATCGGGGATAGTGTTTTTTCATGTTTCCAGCCAGTCCTTTATTAGAAACTCTGCCTATGCGGGCACTCATTTCTTGAACAGAAATCATCAACGGTAAAGAAAACAAAGCAACCCAAAGCATTGAATAGCCAAACTTGGCCCCGGCGATTGAATAGGTAGCTATAGCCGAAGGTTCGTCATCTGAAGCACCTGTAACTAAACCGGGGCCGATGGATTTCCAGAACTTTTTTAGCTTGTTAGACATGGCGGTAGATTGCTAGTTTATTTTACCATTGAAATTAAAATTTTGATATGATAGGGTACTTTTCAAGCTACTTTACAATAAGGAATAAAATGTCAAAACTGGATTGTGTGATTGTTGGTAATGTCGTAATTCATCCGGCATTAGCTGAGTATTTGAAGAGGTCCCACTATTACATGAAGTACGATCAGGAAAAGGAAACAATAACATTATCTGTGAATGATGGCGGGGGCGGAGTGGATTTGATTGAGGTTCGCAATGCCTCTCATGAAAATGCGCTTAAACTTGCCAGGGAATTAGACTTAAGATCGTCAGACAAAGATATTGATCGCGCATGTTTCTGGTCCAAGTATCATCCGGTGCTACATTTTTACCATGATTGTAGTGATGACGCGGAGTGGTTAAGGGTAGAGATATTTAAACTGGGTATTCCGTGCAGGGTTAGAAAAAATGCAGTTTTAAAGTCGTGGGATTTAAACATGGGTCAGTATTCATATAAACCACCAATGTGGACTGTTCAGAAAACTTTGGAACAAGTTAAATTGTATAATAAAGAATACGAGCCGAGTTTAGACGTAGGATTTTAAGGCCCCAAAGGGGTTTTTAATTTATCCACAGATTTGGCACTCTTGACACGACATTGCCAGTTTTGATATTCTGTAAATATGATAAATGGCAGACAGGTCCTGCCTACCGGCAGGCAGGAAAAATTACTAGATTTTATAATAAGAGAGTACGTAAAGACAGCGAAACCTGTGGGCTCTGTTTTAATAGCAAAAAAGGCTGGTTTTGACTTGAGCTCGGCTACCATCAGGAACGAGATGGGTGAACTTGAAAAAGCTGGCTATTTGACCCAGCTACATACTTCCGGCGGACGGGTTCCAACAGATAAAGCATATCGTTATTATGTAAATTTATTATTAGAAAATGATGTTGGTTTAGATCCGAAAGCTAAGGACAAGGACAAGATTCAGAAAGCATTTGATAATATGCCACCGGATCCGAGAGAAATAAATAAAGTTGTGGCGAGAGTATTATCTAATCTTTCAGAAAACCTAGTAATAACGGGCATATCCCAAGACGAAGATTTTTTTAAAAAAGGGTTGGTGAGTTTATTTGAAAATCCTGAGTTTAAAGAATTTGGCGAAGCATTTCAGCTGACCAGATTTTTTGAAGAATTTGAGGGAATGTTCCAATTTATTGAGCGGGAATTTTTCAATACATTAGGGATGCCTCGCGGTGTGCCCGTACAAATCATGATTGGAAGAGAAAGCCCTTTCAGGCAAATACAGCACGAAACGGTCATGTGTGCCAAGTATGGTCTTCCTGGAAATTGTGTTGGGTCATTAACGCTTGTGGGGCCAACCAGAATGGATTATGAAAAGAATATAGCCCTAATCAAATTTATTACTGAAGAATTAAATAAATTAATTAATAAATAATATGAATGAACCACAAAAACAACCAATAGAAAAGGTATCAGTTGAAGAGGATGATAAAACCGAAGCAACTGACAAAGCAGAAGAGTATTTGAGTAATTGGAAGAGGGAGAGGGCTGATTTCTTAAACTACAAAAAAGAAGAAGCTAAGCGGGTGGAGGAATTCGTAAAATATGCCAATGAGGACTTGGTACTGGAAATGATGGAACTGGTGGACGATTTGGAGATTGTGACCAAAGAAGTTCCCGGTGTCGGTCTGGAGAATGTAAGTAAAAGATTTAGTGAATTATTTAAAAAATATGGAGTGGAACGAATAAAAGTTGAAGGTCAGTTCAATCCTGCTTTGCATGAAGCAGTGCTCGGAGAAGGTTCCATCGGCTGGACAAAGTCCGTCGCCGATAATGGAATCTCTGTGGAAACGGAAAAAGAGGGGACAAAAATGGTAGAAGTTCGGGCGGGATATATGATGCACGACAAAGTTATCCGTCCCGCAAGAGTAAAAATAATTAAATAACTTAAAAATTCCTCAGCTATATTATATCATCGGGCACGGCGTAAATTTTTACTAAAATTTCGCCTCGGACTCTGCGCCGTCGCGCTCCATAGTCCCTTTGATACAATATAGCCTCGGAATTTAAACATCATGGCAAAAATATTGGGAATAGATTTAGGAACAACTAATTCAGCAATGGCAATAGTAGAAGTCGGTCAGCCGAGAGTTTTAGAAAACAAAGAAGGAATGAGGACTACCCCTTCTGTTGTTGCGGTTGGAAAGAATGGTGAAAGATATGTCGGAGTAACTGCAAAAAGACAAGCAGTTACAAATCCGGCCAATACTATTTATTCAATGAAACGGCTTATCGGGCGTCGTTTTTCTGATGCCGAAGTTCAGAGGGACAAAAAACTTCTTCCATATGAATTAAGAGCCGGAGCTCATGACGACGTGGAAATAAAGATGGGCGACAAATGGCTTAAGCCTGCCGAAGTGTCGGCGATGGTTCTTCAGAAACTTAAAGCAGATGCCGAAGACAGATTGGGAGAAAAGATAACCGATGCAATTATTACCGTCCCAGCATATTTTGACGATTCTCAAAGAAAAGCAACCAAAGATGCCGGAGAGATAGCGGGATTGAATGTAAAAAGAGTTATTAACGAACCGACAGCTGCTGCGCTTGCTTATGGGTTAAATAAGAAAAAAGACGAGAAGATTGTGGTCTATGACTTTGGTGGAGGAACATTTGACGTTTCTGTTTTAGAAATTGGGGACGATACAATAGAGGTCAGGGGCACGGGAGGAGATACTCATTTGGGCGGAGACGATATAGACCAGAAGATTATCGGTTACTTCATAGAAGAATATAAAAAAGAGCATGGAGTAGATATTTCAAAAGATCAACTGGCCGTTCAAAGGTTAAAGGATGCCGCTGAAAAAGCAAAACATGAACTTTCTAGTACCTTGCAGACGGAGGTCAGTATCCCGTTTATTTCCGCAGATGCTTCCGGCGCAAAACACTTCTCTGTTGTTTTCACTAGAGCCAAACTTGAAGAGTTGGTCAAAGATTTGGTGGACAAGTCTATTCAGATTACCAAAAAGACTTTGGATGAAAGCGGATTTAAAATTTCAGACATCAATGAGATTATTATGGTCGGCGGACAGACAAGAATGCCCTTGATTGTTGAGGAAGTTAAAAAGTTATTCGGAAAAGAACCCCACAAAGATATAAATCCCGATGAGGTCGTAGCGCTTGGTGCGGCTGTGCAGGGTGGAATCATGCAGGGAGACATTCGGGACGTCTTGCTTTTGGATGTCACTCCGTTATCGCTTGGGATTGAGACGCTCGGTCAGGTGTTCACAAAAATGATAGAAAAGAATACCACGGTCCCAGTTTCTAAGTCTCAGATATTTTCAACCGCAGCCGATAACCAACCATCGGTTGAGATTCATGTCTTGCAAGGAGAAAGAGCAATGGCTCACGACAACAAAACTCTGGGCAGATTTATTTTAGACGGTATTCCACCGGCACCAAGAGGTGTTCCTCAGGTTGAAGTCAGTTTTGATATAGACGCCAACGGTATCTTGAATGTAAAAGCAAAAGATAAAGCTACCGGAAAAGAACAATCGGTAAAAATAGAAGGTTCTTCCGGTCTAACTGACGACGAAAAGAAAAGAATGATGGCTGATGCTGAAAAACATGCCGGAGAAGATGCTAAAAAGAAAGAATTGGTTGAGGCTCGTAACCTTGCCGAAACACTTGTCTACACTTCCGAGAAGATGGTCAAGGAAAATGATGCCCCCGACGCTCCGGCCGGGGCAGGTAAAATAAAAGAGGAGGATAAAAAAGAATTAAACGAGAAGGCCGAAGCGGTCAAGACCAGCTTGAAATCGGAGAGCATTGAGGAAATCAAAAAAGCCACAGAAGAACTATCCAAAGTGGCACAAAGAATTGGTGGAGAATTGTACAAATCTCAAACATCGCCAGCAGGGGAACAAGCAAAGCCGGAAGAACAGAAAGCTGAAGAATCGAAAGAAGAACCTAAAAATTAACGCTTCGCCCCATCGCTCCTCTCCAACCGTTCGCATTCCCCAGCGAGGAATGCTCTCTTCATTCTCTGTCCGGATTTTGTCAAGAACCCTTCGTTACTCTCAGGGTCGTTGACAAACCATGCAATCCAGATTCGAAAGATTGTCTAGGGGCGATGGGGCTGCGCTTAAAATTTAAGTATGGATGTAGAAAATCTTCAAAATAAAAAAGAATCTTTAATTGCCGATTCGCTAGAAGAATTATTTAAGCGTCTTGAAGGCTTAAAGCGTGAAAGGGGTGTTTTGTGGTTCGGTATTTCCGGAAGTTGGCGTAAGACCAGCCCGGAGATAGAACAATCAGTTCGAGAAACAGTCAGAAAAATTATCAAGCGTGGAGATGGAATTGTTTCGGGTGGAGCGTTAAACGTTGATTGGTTTGCTACGGATGAGGCTTTAAAAATAGACCCAGAAGCAAAGCATATTAAAATATTTTTACCTGTAACTTTTGATTTATACGCTGCCCACTATCGCAAGAGGGCAACTGAGGGGATTATTACTTCAGAACAAGCAGAAGTCCTAATTACTCAACTAGAAAATTTACGAGTTGCTAGCTCAGAGGCTTTAATAGAAAATAAGGATAACACTATAGTTGACCCAAAAACTTACTTTGAAAGAAATACAGAGGTTGTAAATACTTCGGACGCCCTAATCGGATTTCAGGTAAACGAAAGTGAGGGGGTCGGAGATACTGTTGAAAAAGCGCTTTTGCAAAACAAGCCTGTTTATCTTGAAAAACATAAAATTAAATAGAGCGCAGTCTATTGGTGATTTTGTCATTTGACGAGCCGAGAAAATTTATGAAGGTGGTGCAGGTTTTATCCAAAATAATAGGTCAAACGCCGAGCGAAGCGAGGAGGCAAGTGCGGGTTACCTGTTATTTTGGTAATAAAATCTAAACTATCCTGAATAAATTTTTGAGGTGAGGAACCGTGATCAAAATTAGTAATAGGCGGAGCGATGATTTATGAAAACTCTGAAATTTAAAGATTTTAAGGCGAAGTGGATTTTGGAAGGGGTTAAGACTAAAGAAATACTATGGCGATAAGGTAAATTTAGATACAATGGTTAAGGTGGTTAAGTTTAAACTGATATGATGGTTCTTATCAGACAAAATTTGAACTTTTATTGCCAAATGTAATATGAAATCTAAACAACTGGCGGAGGGTGTGTGCCTTTTATAAAATTAGCCCCGACGCTTCTCCGACGCTATTGGTCGGAGTTCCGGTCGGGGTCCCGACACGTTGTCGTCGGGATAAATTTTAGAAAAGGTGCACCCCGCAGTCACGCGTAGAAGTTGTGTCAACAATCTTATGAATAAATTAACTATTAAACTAATTGTCTGGCATGTGACAGTTTTAATTTTGGCGTTGTTGATGTGGGGGTCGGGGAGTGGTGCCAGTTTTAATCAAACAACCGGAATTGATATTGAAATATTGTCGCTTGGCGCGTTTTTGTTACTCACCAGTGTGATTGTGATCGGTTATGCACTTTTTAGGTATCGGTGGTGGGCATGGCCATCGGTTGTGTCACTAATTGTCGGAGGATTATTTGTGGCCCAGTTTGGTTTTAGTTGGCTGAATCTTGTTGGGGTTATTATGTTCATGGCTTTAAATTATTGGACATATGGTCGTGTTGGTCAGGAGCTTAGTCAGCGTTTCAGGGTGAATATTTCTGCAATATTAAGACAGGGATTGATGCCTGTTGTTTTGGGCATATTTATAATGATATCGTTCGCTGCCTATCAATCTCCTTTAGCTGAAAACTTAGAAAAATCGGAAAGATTACCGTCGGTAAGTCAAAATTTTATCCGCTCTATTGTTGAACAAACGGTTGGAAGACAAGTTCAGACTAGTAATGAAACAGAAAAGCAAAATATAATTACTCAAATTACAAATGAAACATTTGGGGAAATTAACACTTTTTTAAAGCCATATTTTCAGTACGCTCCGCCCTTGTTGGCATTTGGTTTGTTTTTGATACTATGGGGGCTTAGTTGGATATTTGTTTGGTTGAGTGTGTTGTTGGGGATGCTGATTTTTTGGATATTAAAAAAGACCAAGTTCATAAAAATAGAAAAATATACGATAGAAGCAGAGAAATTAACAGTTTAAATTAAAACCCGATGGATTTTATCCACGAAATTAAAAATTGGTTGGAACTTAAAATAAAACTTTGGACAAAGAAAGATAAGATTATTTTTAAGCAGGGAGAAATCTGGTGGTGCAGTTTGGGCTTCAATTTAGGAGAGGAGATATTCGGTAAGGGCAAAAAATTTACTAGGCCGGTTTTAATCTTTAAAAAATTTACTGCCAATTCTTTTATGGGTTTACCCCTTACCACACATGGTAAAAATGGTAGTTGGTATGTTGAAATAGAGACAAAAGGATTTAAGAGATGGGCTCTTCTTAACCAAGCCAGAATTTTAGACAAGAAACGCTTAACAAACAAAATCGACTTTATAAGTAAAGCCGATTTTGGTAAGGTAAAAAAGAAGTTTATTGAGTTTTATAGTTCTTGAAAATCGTCATCCCGCCTTTGGGCGGGAATCATCGGGTTTCCCCAAATTTAGTTAAGTATAGCAGATATGATATTAATGTCAAATGTGGATAAAATCCAGATAGATGGGTGATTAGGTAATGGGTAGTTTAAACCTCGCCGTTGGAAAGAAATAGTTTGCAACAATGCCGAAGACAGTTTCTTTCTAACGGCGGGGAAAAAGCAAAACGTCTTCCCGAAGGAAGACGGTGCCGGAATCACACCCTTGGTATGCTATCCGGCGACTTTTATTCGCAGAGATTAGCTGGTCGGCGGAGTCACCGCCGGCTGCTAATTCTGGCCAGGTATCGGAACGGCTTGTGGGAAGACGCCTAGGGCCAGGCTTGGGCCTGGGTCGTGGCGTCAACACTTGGCTTGGCATTGCCACAGCCGGCGGCGGCCGTCCCGAATTTCTAAGTTTTTGAAAAAAACGATACGATGGTGGTCTCTGCGCGAGGCGTGGCTCTCATCGCGCACTCCGGGTACAGTACCCAGAGTTTTGGGGTCATTCCCAGGGGCTCTAGATCACCACCGTAATTACAGTATAGCACACCTTGTACCGTTTTGTCAAATAGGGTAAAATACATAGCGAAGTTATACATTTCGCGAGGAGAGATATTGAAAGGGGTGGCCCCAGAGCGGGGACCCCGGTCGCGTGGAGGTCTAGCAAGACCGAACCCGTTCGGGGTGCGGCGGGGACAGGACCCCGTCAAGTTTACAAACAAATTATTATGTCAAAGGATTATTACACAATTTTGGGGATACCGAGGACGGCAAGCGAAGATGAGATAAAAAAGGCGTTTCGTAAGCTTGCTCACGAACATCATCCAGACAAGAAAACCGGGAATGAGGCCAAGTTTAAAGAGATAAACGAGGCTTATCAAATTTTGTCTGATCCAAAAAAGAGGTCTAACTATGACAACTTCGGTTTTGGTTACAATGATGGTGGGTATCAGTCAGGATATGACTTTGGCGGACAGGGAGGAAATTTCTGGGATTTCTTTGGTGGTTCTCAGGGAAGAACAGGCGGAGCGGAGGATTTGTTTGAAATGTTTTCTGACGTTTTTGGAGGTTTCCGTCAACCCCAACAGGACGAAGAATCAAAGGGTGAGGATTTATATTTAGAACTAACTATAAGCAAAAAGGATCTTGGAACCACTAAAACAGTTGAGTACGAGGCTTTTGGTGTGTGTGGGGAATGTGTGGGGCAAGGAGTTGCAAAAGGATACAAAATCATAACCTGTAATACTTGCCATGGCACTGGGCAGATAAGATATACATCAAGGACCGCACTTGGCACGATTACTCGCATAGGGGTTTGTAACGCTTGCAAAGGAAAGGGCAGGATGCCTGAAAAAGAATGTTCAAGGTGCAAAGGGGCGGGCAGGGTTAAAGCGAAACAAAAATTAGAAATCCGTATTCCGGAAAACATAGAAAATAATTACAACGTAGTTATTCCAAAAGGTGGCAATGCCGGCAAGGCTGGAAAATCGTCAGGGGATTTGGTGTTGAATATTAGGATTAAGTAAGTTGCACACAGTAGTTCATTGTGCTACATTCTGACGGGCTATTTAACAAATAGGAGTAAGTAAGTGGACGGAAAGAAGGTTCTTGAGGTTGCTGGTGTCTATAGAAAGTATTTTGAAACTATAGGTGTTTCAAAGGAAAACTTGCCTCATGATAAACTCATGGGGAATGGGCATAGTGTATTGGGTCATTGTTATGCAAATCTAGGTGAGATGGAACAATTCATAGCCGAGGGAAGAATGGAGGAGATCTTTTGGTGGCTAGGTTTTGTTCAGGGGTGTTTATGGTCAGCCGGTTGTTATGATTTACAAAGTTTGAAAAATCACAACCGTTCAGACCCTCCAAATTTTCGAGGTCATGAGTAATAAGCCGACCGGGTGTCGGTTTTTTTGTTGATTATGATATAATTTATCTAGTGAATAAATATATTCCAAATTTTGATTTTGCCAGTATTTCAAGTTTTAATTTTGATTTAGGACCATCGGGACTGTTTGCTTTGTTGGGTCTTGTGTTTTTATTGCTTTACGGACTTAGTTTGGGTAGAACGCGGGCACTGATATCTCTTTTAGGAATTTATATTGCTTATGCAGTTATGTCGGTCTTTCCTTACATTGACCGCTTACACGACATTATTAAGGTGTCACCAGAATTATACATAACCCGTGTGGTGCTGTTCCTGTTTACATATATCGTTATTTTTGCAATTCTGAACAGGTCTTTAGTCAAAAGCAGATTAACTCTGAAAGACGCATCGTTTTTATCGGTTTCAATAATTAGTTTTTTGCAACTCGGTCTTCTTATAACCATAATAACAAATACTGTTCCGGTCAGTGCCCTAAAAGCATCCGGTAATCTCTCGAGCATGGCAGAATATTTTTCTACAAACGAAGCTCTATTTTATTGGTTTATCGCTCCGATTGCAATTCTTCTCTTTATGAAAAGAGATAAAAAGTCTAGAATATAAATATATGAGCCTTGAAACACCTGAAAAATTTACGCCTAAACCCGAGTATTTTAAGGGAAGTCAATGGGAACTGCCCACCGATATTGATTTGGTAAATAGGGTGTCGGAAGAGTTGGAAAGAAGACTTATTGAGGCCGGTTGGGGAGATGACGCCTATCCCTTGGTTACCTCTTTCAGCGAAGCACTCATAAATGCGATTGTTCATGGGAATCTTGAAATAAAAGAAAAATCTGAAACCGAAAGCTGGCGGGAGGCTGCTCTAAGAGTTCAAAAGGAAAAGCCAAGTACAAAAAAAGTATTTGTAAATTTAAATGTAACGCCGGAAGAGGTTGCTATTAATATAAGAGACGAAGGAAACGGTTTTGCTGTCAAAGAAGTCACAGATCCTACTAGCGGTGAGGGTATTTCAAGAACGAGCGGGAGGGGATTCCTCTTTATGCATCAGGATTTTGACTCGGTTGAGCATAATGAAAGGGGGAATGAGGTTACAATGAAAAAAACCAAACAAAAAACCGCATAACGTACGGTTTTTTTATTTACCCTTTTCCACTCTTTCTACATATTCGCCAGTTTCTGTGTTAACCCTGACGATGTCATCCTGATTGATAAACAAGGGGACATTTATATTGGCACCAGTTTCCAGTTTGACCTGTTTTACTCCGCCCTGGGCCGTGTCGCCGCGTATTGCGGGTGGGGCTTCTACAACCTTAAACTCCATTTTGACCGGGAGTTCAATGTTTGTGATGTTGCCATTGTATTCAATAGCGTCGAGAACCGTGTTTGATTTTAGGAATTTTGTGGCCTCACCGATTAACCCTTCCGTCAGAAGAAATCTTTTGGTGGGCTCATTTTCATAAGAAAACCAGTACTGGTCTTTGTGATTATAGAGAAACTTAACTTTAGCACGCTCTATATCGGCTTTTTCAAAAACGTCGGATTGGGCGAAGTTTCTTTCCAGAACCTTACCGTTTGTTACATTGCGCATTTTGACCTGAACCGTGGGCCTTCTTTGTTGCATTTTTAGGTGGTGGGTTTCCAAAACAACGTAGGGCTGGCCCTCATATATTAAAAATGTTTTTTGTTTTAATTCGTTTACACTCAAGCTCATAACTATGCTATTTTATCAAAGAATAAACAAAAAACAAGGATATCTGCTAATCGATTTGTCCTTGTTTTAACTTATTTAGGCTTTCCATTCTTGTTTTATAGTCATATCCGCTCCTGTCTATTCGGATCTTGTTCAGAACGGAAATTACTTTTTCAGGAGAAGTTTTTTCTGCAGCAAAAGTGTCTGCTTTGGTTTGGTATTTAGTTGTAATTTGATTGTGTCTGGTTTTCAGATCAATATAACCTCTTAATTTATGTATAATATCGAGTTGGATGTTTTCTATTAGGCTTGGTCTATAAATTTTATGACCCAATTCGTGTGCTATCAACGCCTCTTTTTCTCCTTCTTCTAGTGAGAAATAAAAACCCCAATCTATAAGAATATAATAATCAAGGGAATCGTTTAATATGAATCCATCAAGTCCAAGAATGGATTGGTAGGGGCCTAGAAAAATTCTTACCCTGTCTTTTGATTCAAAGTTTGTGTTTTTGATTATTCTGTTTATAAAATTAGTATGAGTTATATTTTCTACTCCAACACTTATTACAGCTGAAATCAAGGGTTGTTTATCTTGACGGTTGTGTAAAGAATAAAGACCGACTATGGTCACGATTAAACACAGTATTGTAAAAACTACAACAAAAAGTTGATATTTTTTCGGAGTCATTCTGTCACTCTGTTTTTAAGGTTCTATCTACAAATACTAAAACTTATTTCTTAAAAAGCAAAGTCAACAAGAATATTGCTCCGCTTGTAAGGACAACAATTGGTCCGGGGTGAAGATTTAAATAATTTGCCAACAAAATTCCTCCTAGGGCGGAAATACCTCCAAAAAACGCTGACAATTTGATAAAGTCACCCAGGCTTATGGAAATATTCTTCGCCGCCGCCGCCGGAACTATAACAAGAGCACCCATCAAAAATACTCCGACCACCTTAAGTCCCAAGGCAACTACTAAGGCTATCAGTAAAAGAAACAGAAAGCTTGATTTAGAAACATTAACCCCCATAGACTGGGCAAGTTCCTTTGAAATTACACTTAGTGTCAGTCCACGATGTATTTTGAACATAACCAGAAACATGATTACGGTGAGAACAAGAGTTATAAGAGCATCAAAAGGCCCTATTTTTGTAATATCTCCGAATAGTGCCTCTAATAGTTCCGGTTGGGGAGTTATTAAAATTCCTACGGCTAGACTAAGGGCAAAAAATATACCCACCAATGTTTCAGATGGTAAGTTGGTCTTTTTTTCCAGAAACCATATGGCGACAACGGCCAGAAGCAAAGCGGCAAAAGCGCCCAGAAAAGGATTAATTTTAAAAATGAGAGCCACGGCTATTCCTGGAAGGGCAACGTGGGAAATTGCATCTCCAACAAGAGACATTCTTTTTAGTATCATAAACGAACCAAGGTAACCCGCTCCCAAGCCGATAGTAATTCCAACTAGAAACTGTAAAAACAAAGGGTTAGTGATTATGTTCATGTTTGTAGAAGCTTGTTTCTCCGCCGTAAAGTTTAGCAAGAGAAGCTGGATCCAGAACGGTATTTGGTTCGCCATGGCAAACCATTTCTTTGTTTACGCAGATGACACTGTTGGCGTATTTATAGACAATGTTCAGGTCGTGAGAAATTAACAAAACGGTAAAACCTCTTTCGTCCTTTAACTTTTTAAGTAAGTTGTAAATTGTTTCTTCTCCGCCCACATCAATTCCGGCGGTCGGCTCGTCAAACAAAAGAACATCGGGATTATCTATAATAGACCAAGCGATTAGAATTCTTTGAATTTGACCTCCTGATAACCAGCCGAGTCGTTGTTTTAAAATGTGATGTTCAATGTGGTGCTCGTCGGTTATACCGACCGACTTTAGGGCACTTATTATTTTTTCCAGTTTTTTTTCTTTAAATTTAAAAAACTCTTCAACACTAAGAGGAAGATCTTTATCAATGTTGAATTTCTGGGGAACATAACCAATTTTTATACCCGGAGCCCAGTTTATCTTTCCAGAATAGGGGACTAGTCCCAGAAGAGCTCTAAGCAACACCGACTTGCCTGCCCCATTGGGTCCTACTATTGCCAGAACATCTTCTTTTTGGATAAAAAAATTAAGCCCTCTTAAGACTTCGTTATTATCAAATTTTACCCCAAGATTCTCTACTGTTAAGATTGGTTCACCAGACATGCTTAAATTATAGCAAATAGACGGTTATTTGCTATAGGACGGACGGATGGACATTTATTAAAAAGTGTGATATACTATATCTAATGAAAAAACTGTTTAATATCACTAAGTATTCCGTGCCACTTTTGACCTCAGTGGGCCTTATTTTGGTTCCTTTTGTTGTGAATGCTAATACTCATAATTTTGATTTTTCAGACCCTAATACGGTTGTTTGTGAGGCTTTGGCTAGAATAGGCATGGGTTGTAGAACTTCTCAAGCAACTCCTTTACCGACTTCATCCAGCAACACAAATGAAGATTCAAATTTGACAGCTACTATTTATAATTCCGGAAGCAAGGGAAAGAGGGGTGACATTGTGCTTGTTAGAGTAAGAGGTCAATCTGAAATCTATGAAATAATCGGAGGCAAAAAACACCTTATTCCTACCAAGGACATATTTTATGATTATGGGTTTAGAGACGAATTGATTCAGAATGTCACAGCCGAAGAATTAAACAGGTATTCCCGCGTGAAACTTGTAAAAAAAGAGAGTGATACCAAGAAAACATATTATCTGACTGAGGGACAAATGCTTAGACAAATTCCTAATAAAAAAGTTTCCGATTCATATGGAGATAGGGAAGAAGATGTTGTGGTTATAAGTAAAAAAGAATTTAATTTCTATCCCCAGAACCAATTCGTTTTCCTTGAAAGGCCTTTAAGAAGAGATGTGTTTCAGATTGTAAGCGGAAAGAAAAGATACTTAACTCCTATGGCCGTAGAAAGAATGAAAATAAGAAGTGTGGATGTTGCCCCTGTAAACGAAACAGAGATGACTTATTACAAAACCGGTTCCCCGATAGTGTTTTAAAAAATAACCCCGTGCCAGAGCACGGGGTTATTTTAACTGTGAAATATCAAAATCAGAATGACCTCGGAGGAATTCTTCAAAAGGCATTTCTTTTTTACCTTCCATCTGTATGGTTTTAATATTAATTTTTCCGTCAACGATTTCAGCTTTTTTAATGTTTATTATTTTGTCCCGCCAGATGGTCCACGTTCCTGGTTCCGGATTTAGAGCCCTGATTTGATTATAGATTTTTTCGCTGGATTCCGACCAATTTATTCTGCCGTCTTCTCGTTTGAACATTTTGGTAAAAGTCGCTTTTTTATGTTCTTGATGTTTAACCTCAATTTCTCCATTTATATATTTCGGAATGGTTTCTATTAAAAGTTTTGCTCCCAATTCAAATAATTCTTTTGATGCTTGTAGGTTGTAAATTGTAGGTTGTAAATTGTAGGTTTTTTGCGCGAGTATTGGTCCGTGATCAACTTCCGCGTCTACTACCATGATTGAAACTCCGGTTTCTTTGTCCCCGTTTAATATTGCAGTTTGAACAGGAGAGGGGCCTCTATATTTTGGTAAAATAGAGGGATGAATATTTAAAAACCCATATTGGGGCACATTAAGATAACGAGAGGGAAGGATTTTGCCGTAGGCAGCGACAATGCAGATATCCGGTTTCAAGTTTTTAAATTCTTCAAAAACTTGCTCATCCTTCAAAAATTTCGATTGAAAATGAAAAACATTGTAGCCGTTTTTTATGAGAGCTTCTAAAACTGGCATGGCAAAATCAGGAGTTCCAAAGAATACTACTTTTTGGATTTTGGTCATTGGGATTTGTTTAGAAATTAGAAATTAGGATTTAGAAATTTCGGCAGAACGATTTTTAATCGTGATGCCGTTCAGATGATCTGTTTCGTGTTGAAGAACTCTTGCCAAGAATCCTCGAGCTTTTAATTTGATTTTATTACCATTTTCGTCAATAGCTTTTATTTTTATTTTTTTTGAGCGTTTTATCGGTACCCAATAGCCGGGTATTGAAAGACAGCCCTCTTCTATCTCATCGCTCTCTTTGGAGTACTCGGTTATCTCGGGATTTATAAAAGCATCCGGCACATTATTTTCTTCAGCCAGTTTTTTATCTATAACAAAAATACTCAAGTCCTTGCTGGCTTGATTCGCTGCCAAACCAACCCCGTTATTTTCCACCATCGCCACTCTCATGTCCGAAATCAGCCAGCTCAGCTGGCCTTTTTTGATGTCGTCAATAGCGATTTTCTCCATTTTTTTGGCCAGTAATTTATTGGGTATTTTAGTTATTTCCATGCCATCTATTATACCAGAAGTTGGTATTTTTAAAAACTATTAGCCAAACTGATTTAATTATATTCTTTCCATATATTTCATACTAAACCATCATAAACCTTAGTAACTTTATCATCATAAATGTTGATAGTTTCTAAATTAACTAGATGGATTAGTTTGTTTGAACATGTTGAGTTTTTTTAAAATTGATCTCGGTTTTATTGGAAATCAGTAATTAGATATTAGAAATTCCAGCAAGATTGGATGTCTTTTATCCACTATCCACATCTCACCCCCCCTTTTTTTATTGTATAATTAATGTATGAAATATGCGGATTATCGCGGACTCAACAACCTTGTTTTTTTTCTTGCGATTATCCCCATCGCATTTTCAAGCAATCCGGTTTCTGAATTGAAATCATGGTGGAGTGGATTTGACATAAATTCTAAGCCCCAAATATCAAATTCCAATCGTCAGCCTCTCTCTCTGATTAAGCCCAAGTCCGTCGAATCTTTTCTTCTTGTCATCCCCAAATCAATCAAATCAATTTCTGATAGGATTGTCTACGAAACTGATGTCTTCGCCGAATCCCTCTTTTACATCTCAGAACAGGTCCAAAGTCTATCAGATAAGAATGCTGACCACATCGCCAAAAGCATTAACACTGCCGCCGACCAAACCGCTCTCTCCTTGATTCCCGTTAAAAAGATAGTCGATCAGTTGATATCCGATGCCCAGATTAAAGTATCGGCTCCAACCTCGACTCCCGTTCCCGCTGTCATTTCAGCCCCTCTTGATTCAACATTAAAATCCACTCTAATTCCAGCGCCAAGTATTCCTGTCGCGTCTGTTCCTAAACTAGTTTCCGTTCCTGTCCAACCTGTCCAAACTTTTGTTCCGTCCATACCTTCTAACCGAAGCCTCGACTCGGGTACTCTCGCCTTAATCCAATCCGAAATCAACAACCTCAAATCCCAAATATCAAACTTCGGCAATCAATTTAAATATGTCCCCACGGTATGGCAGCTTCCCCCCACTAACACCATAGGCATAGGCGACCTTACCATTAATCCTAAAACTTTATCTACCGATACCGCCACTGTTTCCGGCACTACTACTACCGCAGGTCTGGTCGTTACCAGAAATGCTCAAATAGACGGCACTACCAAATTAAACGGTATTACCTACACTTGGCCTTCGGCTGATGGTTCAGCCAGCCAATTCTTCCAAACCAATGGTTCCGGAACTCTCTCTTGGGTTACCGTCAGACAAGCCACATCTAACTCAATTGATTTCGACGAATTGGTTAACTCGTTAACCTTAGATGCTAATCTAACAATTGCTTCTGCCGGCTATACTTTTACTATCACTGACGCTCAGGTGAATATCGGCAACTCAAGATTTACCTCCGACACCAATAGGTTAGGCGTCAACACAACTTCACCCGCAACCGTCTTTGAGGTTCAAGGCACGGCTTCTGCCTCTTACTTCTTAACCGGCAATACTCTCCAAGTCGGTGGCTTCTCTTCTGCCGCTTACTCACGTTTCGGCACTGCTAC
>Ga0209343_10000621_pt1 | contig 49476 bp, 39 predicted proteins | sample RifCSPlowO2_02_FD_184026 | JGI IMG/M metagenome (GOLD analysis project Ga0209343, IMG submission 184026) | Groundwater microbial communities from Rifle, Colorado - Rifle CSP2_plank lowO2_0.2 (SPAdes) (version 2) | ecosystem: Environmental > Aquatic > Deep subsurface > Groundwater | place...
GTTCGACGCTCGTGGTCAGCGTGTGGGCTTATTCCGCCGCGAGAGATCTGCTGTATCGGGAAATCGTCACGGAACTCGACAACGTCGGCCGTGTCATCGACCAGCAAGTCGAGCGGGAGGTCGCGTTGGCGACTGCTCAGATGGTCGACCTGTCGAGGGCAGTGACCATGGCGATGGCGCGCGACACCGCAGCCCAACTCCGCGAGGACGTTGCAGCCGTTCAGGTCGTCAACCCGCGCCTGCTTCAGCTGCGGCTCGTCGACCCGCGAATGTCCGTCATTGCCGAGAGCAGTGTCACGGGTGTGCTCGATCCGATGGGCCGGCTGGCGGTCGGCACGGCACTGGATGACCGGCGATTTGTCTCCGACCCGTTCTTTCCGGAAGCCTTCAAGAAGTTCGTACTCAGAATTGACGTTCCGGTGAAATCCCGCGAAGGAACGATCATCGGCGTACTCGGTGCACGTTACGACATACAGGAGGCGCTGCAGACGCTGGCAAATACCGCGCGCTTCAATGCCAACGGCTATGCGGTGGTGGTCGATCACACGGGACGAGTCATTGCCCATCCGGATCCGAAGCGCATCAACGACGACCTCTCCGGCTATCCCGCGGTGAAGGCCGGGCTCGAGGGCAAGAGCGGATCGCTGACGGCGCGCAACAAGGCGGGGATCTCGAGGCTGTTTTTCTATCGCCCGCTGAAGGGCCCGGCGAGCGCGGATCCGAAGCGCATGGTTCTGCTCACCGAAATCGACAGCAACGAAGTGGCGGGCCTGCTGCAAGGGCTGCAGAACCGATTTGTGATCGCGGCGGTGGCCGTGATCGTCATCTGTTTGATATTGACCCGGCTGCTTGCCGGGGGCATCGAAACGCCCCTCCGCCAGATGATGAGTGCGGCGAAGAAGATCGAGGAGGGCGATCTCACGGTGGAGATCGAGCGCAGGGGCGTCGACGAGTTCGGGCGGCTTCTGGTGCGGTCAATTCCATGGTCCGCGGTCTGCGCGAACGGGAACCCATCAAGCAGGTCTTCGGCCAGTACGTGGCCGCCCACGTCTCGGAAAAGGTGCTGCGCGGGGAAGTCGCCCTCGAAGGCGAGGCGCGCCGGGTCACGGTGCTCTTTTCGGATATCCGCAACTTCACCTCCATGGCGGAAAAACTGTCTCCGCTCGAGGTGGTCAGGTTTCTGAACGATTACTTTTCAGAGATGGTCGATGCCGTCTTCGAAAACGAGGGGATGCTGGACAAGTTCATCGGTGACGGCCTGATGGCCATCTTCGGCGCGATCGCGGATGCGCCGGACCATGCCCACAAGGCGGTACGCACCGGCCTGCGCATGAAAGCGCTGGTGGCGAAGATCAACGGCACCCGCGACATCGGCGGCCTGCCCCCGATCGCCATAGGCATCGGCGTGCATACCGACAACGTCATCCTGGGCAACATCGGATCGCGCAAGCGGCTGCAATATACGGCGATCGGCGACGGCGTAAATACCTGCTCGAGGATCGAGTCGCTGAACAAGGAGTTCGGAACCACGCTGCTGGTGACCGAGGCGACCTACGAACTGACCAAGGACGCATTCGAGTTCGGCCCCGCGCAGAAAGCCACGATCCGCGGCAAGAGCGAACCGGTCATGTGCTACGAGGTGTTGAGCGAGCGGGCCTCCGCCGTCGGATAGAGGTACCCGCCCGCCTGGCGTGTGTTCACTCTGGCCGAGGGCCCGTAGCTGGCGGATGGTCCGGTGCGCGTACGCCCAGGCGAACCCGCCGGCCCGGCCGCATGGCGTTCGTCGAATACGTGCCGCTGGTGGGGCGGTACAACAACGTGACGCTGGACTGCAGGGTCCAGCTGCCGGGCGTCGAGAAATAGCGCTCAGCGTTGCCGCTCAGCCGATCGATTTGGTCCGCGGACGCCCGGAATCGGGAACGTCTCAGGGCGCTGCAACCGCAAGCATTCTTGCTTGCGGCCGCAGCGCACCGGTTCGCTATTTGACGGTGTAGATCAGGTTATACCTGCCATTAATCAGCATTTCATTCCACGGCACGGTGACGCCAGAATCGACCGTGCCGAGGCCGTAGCCTGCATACACCTGCGCGCCGATGAGCGTGCTTAGATTCAGCTCACCTGCGATGTCGATGGTAATTGTCCCTAGAGTGACGGGTGAGGCGAAATAAGCGGGGTTCTGCGGATCATACGGCACCCAGGTCCCGCCGGAGTTCTTGAGGTAAACGGCGTTCCCGTACTGCGCCGGAAGCACGACCGCAACGTATATCGTCCCCACTTTACTTTGATCATTTCCCGAGGCAACGATCGTTCCGACAACGGTCTTGGAAGTGATGTCGCCTGTCGCCGTACCCGACGCGCTGGCGTTTGTGTTGGCAGTCGCGGTGACGGTGCAGTTCTGGCTGATCGCGCCGGTGGTGAATGTCTTGCCGTCGGCGCCGAGCGTGCCGGAACAGCCGCTCACGCTGTTCACGACGTAGCCGCTCGCGGGAGTGACGGTGAAGCTGGTTGTTCCGCCTGAGGCGACCGTCACCGGGCTGGTCTTGTCATAGGTAACGCGGTCGCCGCCGAGCGTGACCTCGTAGCCGCGCGGGGCCGAACATTGCGCACTGGCGCCGAGCGCACTCTGGCAACTCCAGGTGTACTTGTCGGTGGCGCTGGTGACTTGCGACGGCGTTGCACCGTCCGCGCAAAGTTGGCCCTCTGGTGTGCCGAAGAATTGCACCTCGGAGAGCCCCGCCCAGGTAGCGGAACCATAGGTTGAGAGCACTTTGAACGTGATAAACCGTCCCTTTCCGCTGACCGAATAGGCTTTGCCTAGGCCGTCGCTTTCTTCTGCGAACGTAGTTTTCACCGTGCTCGAAACGGTGGAGCCGTCATCGCCCAAGAACAAAACATCCACGTCTTTTATGCCGCGTGTTGTATACAAGGTCTGGCCGTCAAACTCAAAGTAATTCCATACATGAATGGAAGTCACGTTATGAACGCTGCCGAGGTCGAAGGTGATTGTGAGCGACCCGGCCCCAGTCGTAAAGCTGCCTAACCACATATGGCTAGCAATCTTGTCATGTGTTGATCCTGTTAATCCAATTCCTCCGATGGCCGCATTCGCGGGTCGCGACGAAAGCTCATGATTCGCACTGGCTTTGACCACTGAAATCATTCCCGATGTGTTGTTGTTGCCTTCCGGGGCGCTCAGTAGCGGCTCGCTGCCGCTCGCCGGTCCGCACAAGGACGCAGCGTCGCCTCCGACGGTGTGCACCAGTTTAAAGGTGCCGTTCTTCAGCATGTCGTTCCATGGGGCGACAGCGCTGGTATCCGGCGCACCAATGCCGTAGCCGAGATAAATCTGCGTACCCGCCAGAGCGCTCAAGTTGAGGCCGGTTACGACATCGACGCTGTGCTGTCCCAGAGTGACGGCACCGGCGTAAAACGCTGGATTCGCCGCGTCGAATTTCACCCAGCCACCGCTCGCGTTCTTGAGGTAGACGCGATCGGGCGTGTCCAACGGCGAATCGGCTGCGAACCCCGAGGGCAGGACCGCGGCGACATAGATGGTTCCTGTCTTGCCTTGATCGCTCCCCGAGGCGGTGATTTCTGCCGTTATGGTCCGGGAGGTGATCTCTCCAGTTGCTGTCGCTTTGAAGCCTGCGGGACGGATGATGGCAGACGCGGTGACGGTGCAGTTCTGGCTGATCGCGCCGGTGGTGAAGGTCTTGCCGTCGGCGCCGAGCGTGCCGGAACAGCCGCTCACGCTGTTGACGACGTAGCCGCTCGCGGGAGTGACGGTGAAACTGGTTCCATCTGAGGTGACCGTCACCGGGCTGGTCTTGTCAAAGGTCACATTTGCGCCGGCGAGCGTGACGGAATAGCCGCGTTTGGCGGAACAAACCGCTGTGGTGCCGCCGTTTGAACCTTGGCAACTCCAGTTGTACTGGCTTGTAGTGTCCGTGACCTGCGTGGGGTTGCCGCTCGCGCAGAGGTTGTCTGCCGGCGCGCTCGTCCACAGCGGTGGGTTATCCGGGTTGCTACCGTGATATCTGTCCGCCGAGCCGCAGGCGCCGTAGACGGGGACGGCTGCGACATTCGTGTTTACCCCAATGCAGGACACGTCCGACTTGTTATTGGACGCATCCTCCGCCATCAGGCAGACGGTATACACGGGATTCGAAAACGTGCTCGCCGACAGTCCAGCGATGGAGAAATTCGTCGGGGTATTGGCGGTCATCGTCCCGCTGCCCGAGGACAGTCCATCCTGGCCAAGTTTGACTTGATCCGCGGATACGCTTGATTGCGGTAAGGGATACGGAGCGACAAACACGATCCAGTATCCCGTTGCGTTCTCATTACTGGTGCTTGTCAGCATGGTGCTTGTCAGCGTGGTGCCGGTGCTGGTCGTGGCCGATACGTCAGTACCGCTCAGCGAGGGCGCTGTCGTGTCTGGGGCGGCAGTCGTGGTGAACGCAACGCAGCTCACGCTCGACTGGTTCGTGGATCCATCCTCTGCCATCAGGCAGACGGTGTAGCCGGTACTCGCCGACAGTCCAGTGATCGAAAAATTCTTGGGCGTGCTGGCGGTCATCGCGCCGCTGCCCGAGGTTACGCCGGCGCTCCCGGTGCTGTTCTGCCCCGCTTTGACCTGCGCCTTCGATGGCGCCGTGGCGCCGGTACCCGACAACACGACCCAGTAGCCCGTTGCGTTCTCATCGCTGGTGCTTGTCAGCGTGGTGCCGCTGCTGCTCGTTGCCGACACGCCGGTGCCGCTCAGCGTGGGCGCGGTGGTGTCTGCGGCGGCGGTCGTGGTGACATCGACGCAACTGACGCTTGAGAGGTTCGGGATCCCGTCCTCGGCCATGATGCACAGCGTGTAGCCGGTGCTCGCAGAGAGCCCCGTGATCGAAATATCGGTCGGAACAGCGGGGATCATCGGCGCGTTGCCGGAGGCTAGCGCTGCCCCACCGATGCTGTCGAGACCCGCCTTGACCTGCGCGGCGCTTGGCGCTGTCGCGCCGGTTCCCGCCAGCTCGACCCAGTAGGCGACAGCCAGCTGGTCGCTGGTGCTCGAGAGCGTCGTGCCGCTGCTGGTCGTCCCCGAAACCCCGGTGCTGCTCAGTACCGGCGCGTAGGGGTCGGAAAACACCAGGTTGTCGATGACGATGTCGGACCACGCCCCGCCGCCTTGCTTGGTTACCGTAAATCCCGTGACCCCGGTCCAAGGGGTTCCGCCGGTGAAGCTGACGCTCGTGCCGCCAGTTGTCGCGGTGGCATCGACGGTGCTACCGCTTCCGCCGATCTGGGTGAACGTGAACGTATCGCACGTGGTCCGGCACCCCAATACCAGCGATTGCAGATCGATCTTGGTATCGAACGCGAAGGTAAGCGTTGGGGGGAAGGATTGATGAAATCGGTGAGATCGTTGGCCAGATTATTGGTGCCGTTCATCCCCCAGTCGCTTACCAGCAGATTGGCGCCGGTGTCGAGGGTAGCGCCCAATGTGACACCGAAGGCGGTATCGTTGACTTCGGCCGATCCGCCGCCGATCGCCGATTCGAAGGTGAACGTCGGTGAGACGACGGCCCGGGCGAGCGGAGCCGCGCCGAGCAGGGAAAGAACCAGAACCGCGAAAAGAAAACGCGCCCGATGAACCAGAAACGCGCGGATTACCGACGAAAATTGCCCGCTGCAACGATGCATCAAACGCACGCCGTTCGACATTTCACTCTCCTGGTGAATATTCTAATAATTCGCGCGTCGGAACTTTGCTCCTCCAGGCGCGATGTCCTTCCTGCAACCGCATTGCACAGCCGGCCGACCGCTTCGCAAACAACGGCCGAGCCTACTCACAAAGTGGGGTAGTACGGGACTATCTTGTTGCTGCGAACGCCTTATATCAGAAACGGCCGGCAGCGTCACTTGCCGCGTGTCGAAAATGACGTTGTCATGCAATGGGTTGTGCCCGGTTGACGGGCGACGTGCCGTTCCGATTTCGCCGAGCGCTGGCCAGACCGGAGCGTGGCCGACGGCGCGCGTACGGAGTCCTCGATCCGATTGCGCACGTGATGTAAATCACACCGCGTCACCGCGGGTGGTCCATGATTGCATCTTCCCGCCGGAGGAGGACTGCACGCGGCACCGATCGATCGCCGCCACCAGCGTCGAGGTTGCACGGGTCCGGCGATGCGAATACGTTTCCGTTCACCAATCAGGAGAATGCATACCATGGCAACGCACATTGTGAAAATCGGGGCCGTGCTGCGGACCTTGGCCGTGACGACTCTGCTTGCGGCCGCCGCCGTCGGCACGGCTGCGCAGGCGCAGACCGCAGGCGGCCCGCCGAAAGACCGGATCTTCCTCACGATCAACAGCGGTCCGCAGGGCTCGGGCTGGTACGTGGTCTCGGGGCTGATCGCCGAGCAGATCGAGAAGACGTTCCCGAACGCACGCGTGACCAACACGCCGGGTCAGCCGGTCGCCAATACCCGCGCCGTCGACGCGAAGCGGGCGGACATGGGCACCGAATTCGGCTGGCTGGCGCTCACCGCGATGGAGGGAACGAAGCCTTACAAGAAGCCGGTACACAACGTTGCGGCGATCTCCGGCCTGTACCCGACGCACTTTCAACTGTTCGCGCGCGCCGATTCGGGCATCAAGTCCTACGCCGATCTCGCCAACAAACGCATCGCCGTGGGCACCGCTGGAACCTCCGGGGACCGGATGACGCAGCGGATCCTCGCGTTCTACGGACTCAATTACGACAAGATCCGTCAGAACGGCGGCAGCGTCTCGTTCAGCGCGTACAACGACGCCAAGCAGTTGATGAGCGACGGCCACCTCGACGCGTTCACGATCTCCTCGACCAAGCCGAACACCCAGGCCGTGGAACTGCAGCTCACGCAGGACATCCGGCTCATCCCGCTGGAGGAGAAGATCGTCGACCAGTACGTCAAGAAATTCCGCGGTTTCGGCAAGAGCCAGATCGCCGCAGGAACCTACAAGAACCAGCCGCAGGCCGTCTGGGCGATCAGCGTCCCAGCACTCATCACCGTGCGCAAGGACCTGCCCGAAAACGTGGTCTATTGGATCACCAAGGCGTGGTGGGACCACGCGAGTCAGATCGGCAAGGCCTACAGCATGGTCAAGGACGATATGGTCGCGAACGTCGCGCTCAAGGATCTCGTGGTGCCGCTGCATCCGGGCTCCGCGCGGTACTTCAAGGAGATCGGTGTCCTGAAGTAGGCTAGACTCGCCCTTCGTGACGACGATGTTTCCTGCGCTCTGGGCGGGCGCCGCCCGGAGCGCGAGCCGTTGAAGGACGTGGATAGTTCGTGCCGGAGCTGACCCAGGAAGCGAAGAAGGGCGCTGAGGAATCCGCGCTCAGCCGCGGATTCACCGCGGTGTTCCGCACCCTGCTGATCGCCACCTCGCTGTTCCATCTGTGGACCGGCGTCATGGGGCCGTTGGAGAGCTGGCTGCACCGCTCGCTGGCGCTGTCGATCTATCTTTCGCTGCTGTTCCTGCTGCCGTTCTACAAGAAGCCGGTCACCTGGCTGGCGCTCGTGCGAGTGGCGCCGCTGGTGCTCGCCAGCATCGCCATCGGCGCCTACATCTGGGTGATCTACGACGATCTTCCCGACAAGCTAGGCAACCTGAACAACTTCGACATGGCGTTCGGCGGCCTGCTGATCGTCGTCGTGCTGATCGCCGTCAAGCGCGCGATGGGATGGTCGCTGGTCATTCTGGCCCTGGCCTTCCTGATCTACACCCGATACGGCCCCTATTTCCCCGGCATTTTCGGCCACCGCGGCCTGCCGCTCGCCGCCATCGTCGAGATCATCTTTTTCAACATGGACGGCATCTACGGATTCCCGATCGGAATCATGTCCACGTTCGTATTTCTGTTCATCCTGTTCGGCGCGTTCTTCGAGAGCATCGGCCTCACCGATCTGCTCGCAAGCCTTGCGCGGTACGTGGCGCAGAGGGTGACCGGCGGGGCGGCGGTGGCCGCCGTGTTGGCCAGCGCGATCGTCGGCAGCGTTTCGGGCAGCGCGATCTCCAATGTGATGGTCACCGGCGCGTTCACGATTCCGATGATGCGGCGGGCCGGCTACAGGCCGGAAATGGCGGCGGCGATCGAAGCATCGGCCTCCACGGGCGGGCAGATCATGCCGCCGGTCATGGGCATCGCCGCCTTCGTCATGGCCGAGGTCATCGGCATTCCCTACGTCCAGGTCGTGGTCCTGGCCCTGGTGCCGGCGCTGCTGTACTTCCTGGGGGTCGGCTGGAGCGTCTATTTCGCGGCCAAGCGCGCAGGCATAGGCATCGACCGCGAAAGCGCGCCCGAATCGCTGGGGCGGATCATGCGCTCCAAGGGATTTCTGATCCTGCCGTTGATCGCGGTCGTGTTGGCGCTGATGACGGGAGCCAGCCTGATGCGCGTCGCGATGGTGGGCATCGTCGCGTCCGTACTCGTCGGGCTGGTCAATCCGCACAAACGCTTTCGCCTGCGGGAGTTCCTGGACTCGCTCGAGAAGGGGGCCGAGGTCGCCGTTTCGATGGGCGCGGTGCTGGCATGGGTCGGTTTGACGGTGGGGCTGATCGCCGCCAGCGGTTTCGGTTCACTGGTGGCAGGGACGCTCGTGCGGTCGGTCGGAGAAAACCTGATTGCAATTCTGCTGATCACCATGCTGATCAGTCTGGTGCTCGGCATGGGGATGACCACGGTCGCGGTATACGTGACCCTCGCGATCACGGTAGTTCCCGGCCTGGTCGAACTCGGCGTCAACCCCTACGTCGCCCACTTTTTCGCGTTCTATTTCGGCGTACTGTCGTTCGTGACCCCGCCGGTCTGCATCGCCACCTACGCGGCGGCCGGCCTTGTCGGTGCCAACCCGACCAAGGCCGGGTGGGAAGGACTCGCGCTGACCGCGTCGGGGTTTCTGGTACCGTTTGCAGCCGTCTATCAGCCCGCGCTGATGCTGCAGGGAAGCGCGGTGGAAGCCGTCTCCGCGATCGGCACCGCATTCTTCGGCGTCGTCGCGCTCAGTGCCGGGCTGCAGGGGTATTTCTTCAGCAGAGCAGGAAAGTGGGAACGCGTGGCGCTGGCCGTGGCGGGCATTCTATTGATCGTTCCGAACCTGGCCGTTTCGGCGGTGGGCGCGTGCCTGTTCGCCGGCATCGGCTGGCTGCAGTACCGCTCGTTGCGCCGCCGCGCGGTGCCGACGAATTGAACCGGAAAGGAGCGCCGATGTCCGCGCCCGACGACGAGATCGCCTATCACCTGAGCTTCCGCGATGTCATCCGCGTGCTGCAACTGGTCGACGCGAGCCCGTTCCTCGACCTGAAGCTGGAGATCGGGGCGCTGAAAGTGCATGTGACGCGCGAGCGGGGCGGGGAGGCGCCTGCGCCGTCCGCCGCAGCCGACACCGCGCAGTCGAAGGGCGCGCGTGGCGAGTTCGCCGAATCGCCGGCGGAACCGCTCGCCCCGGAGCGTCGCGAGGTGCCGGAGGGCACCCCTGTCGTCGCGCCGCTCGCCGGCACGTTCTACCGCGCGCCGTATCCGGGCCAGCCTCCGTTCGTGGAAGTCGGATCGGCCGTCGAAAAAGGTGCCGTGGTGGGCATACTCGAAATCATGAAGCTGATGAATAACGTGCTCGCGCCGTGCGCCGGGGTGATCGCGGCGATCTGCGCCGAGAACGAGGCGTTCGTCGAAGTCAATCAGGTACTGGCGATCGTCGCGCCGCGCGACCAAGCACGTGGGTCGGAGGGGGCGCGTTGAAGCCGCTGCGCGTTCTCGACGAGAGCCTGCGCATGGGCCAGCAGGCGCTTTGGGCCACGCGCATGAAGACGAAATGGATGCTGCCGATCGCGCCGGTCATGGACCGCGCGGGTTTTTACCAGGTGGCGGCCATGGCGCCGGTGTCGTTCGAGACCGCGGCGATGTATCTGTACGAGAATCCCTGGGAGCGGCTTCGGCTGCTGCGCCGGCACATGCCGCATACCAGTTTCGACTTCCTGGTGCGCTCGAGAAACGTGGTCGGGTGGGATCTGAAATCCAACGACGTGGTGGAACTTTTTCTGCAGACGCTCTACGCGACCGGCATTCACGGCATCAAGGTGTTCGATGGCCTGAACGACTACCGGAACGTCGCTTTTCACCTGCAGAAAGGCAAGGAACTCGGCTTTCACGTCAAAGGGCTGCTGACATTTACCGTAAGCCCGGTGCACACGGACGAGTATTTCGTGGGCAAGGCCCGCGAGCTGGAAGCGCTGGGCGTGGACGCCGTCATCATCGCAGATCCCTGCGGCGCCATGCTGCCGGATCGGGCCCGCACGCTGATCGGCCGCGTGCGTGCCGAATTGCCGGCGATGGAACTGCACTTCTCAACGCACCCCAACAGCGGCGTTTCCACGCCCTGCTATCGGGAGGCCATCCGGCAGGGCATCGACGTGCTGTGGGGAGCATGTACGCCTTTGGCGAACGGACACTCGTTTCCGCCGCACGCGACGATCGTGCAACTGGCCGCGGAAGAAGGCCGTGCGATCGAACTCGACGAACGCTGCCTGCGGGAAATGGATGACTGGTTCTACTGGGCTGCCTATCAGGAGCATCGACCGATCGGCAAACCGGCGGAGTTCGATCCCGTCGCCTACGAGCGAACCATCGCCCATCAGATCCCCGGCGGCATGATGTCCAACCTGGAGAGCCAGTTGGCCGGGCTCGGCATGGCGCACCGGATGCCCGAAGTGCTCGAAGAGGCGGCGCGCGTCAGGGAGGAACTCGGCTACCCGGTCATGGTCACGCCGTTTTCGCAGTTTGTCGGCGTTCAGGCGACACTGAACGTCGTGACCGGGGACCGGTATTCGTCGGTGCCGCGCGAAATGGTGCTGTATTGCCGGGGGCACTACGGCCAGTCGCCGGGGCCGATCGATCCGAATGTGCTGGACCGGGTCGTGGGTGATCTGCCGCCGATCGACCCGACCGCGCATTATCACGACAACACGATCGAGAAAGCTCGCGCCGCGAGGGGCGATCTGACCGACGAAGAGCTGCTGACGACCTTGTTTCTGAGCCCTGCCGCGCTGGAGACATTCACCAAGAACAGAAAGCCCATCGAGTGGGACGCGGGCGCCCGCGCGCCTCTGCTGGCCCTGATCGAACAGTTGTGCAGACGACCGAAGCTGCGCGGGGTCGAGGTCCGCTACGCGGACGTCAGCCTGACGCTGTCCACCGAATCCGGCGGTCCGGCGAGCTGATCCCGGTCGACGAGCCGGCCGGATAATAATCTGCACTGATACCCGAAAAAAGGATACCGACCATGCTGGAACAGTACGTGTCACCCGCAAACAAGATCGTCGATCTGGTTGCGTCGCTGCAGTTTCCGTTCGCCAACGTGAGACCAGGCGAAAACGTCATGATCGTGACCGATACCAACATGGACCCTTTGATCTGGCAAGCGATGATGGCCGTGATCCGCTCCAGGGGCGCCGACCCGACGCTGATGATGTATACGCCGCGCGCGCATCACACGGCCGAACCGACGGCGCCGGTGGCGCACGCGTTGAAGGGATGCGACATCTGCGTTTTCCTGACGACGACCGCACTGGCGCACTCGGATTTCTCCGAGAATCGCGGCAACGTCGGCGTGCTGCTTATGGAGGAGGCGAACGTCGAGATACTCACCTCTCCCGGATGTCAGTTGAACGACGAGGACATGCAGCGGATCCTCGCGAGCGAGCGCTGGGTGCGCGAGTTCTGGATGGAAGGCGGCGATGTCCACGTCGTCACACCGGCCGGCACGGATCTGCGGGCCGCGCTGGTGCCCGGCACGAAGCGCAGCGCCTACATCCGCAGGGGCATCCTGGTCCCGGAGGCGGAGAAACGCGGCGTCGGAACCTGGCCGTTCGGCGAATGCCGGGTCACTCCGCTCGAGGGCAGCGGCGAAGGCCGCGTCGTCTGGGACATCTGCGGCCACGCGCCGCCGGGACGCTATCGCAAACCCGTGTCCCTGACCGTGAAGGCCGGGCGCGTGGTCAAGATCGAGGGCGATGGCGAGGCCGACGAGGTCAGGCGGTATCTGGAAACGCACGGCGACGAAAACTCCTACGCCGCGCCGGCGGAAATCTCGGTGGGCCTCAATCACAAGGCCACGATCCTGGGCACGGTGCGCAACGACAAGAAGGCCCTGGGCACGGCGCACATCGCCATCGGCCGCAGCGACATCGGCGGCAGCATCGTCAGCGCCACGCATTTCGACGGACTGATGGCGCGGCCGACGATCACCGTCAACGGCAAGGCGCTGATCAGGGAGGGCGTGCTGCAGTTCCCGCCGGGATGGACGCCGTGACCAACACGTCCGTGCGCCGCTCGTCCGCGCGTGTCGCGGGCTCTAGCCCGCTCCGGGAATGACCGGGACCAGCAGATGCGAGTCATACCGCCCGCCGCCGCGCACGATATGCCGGCCGGTGTTGCGCAACGGACCGTGCGCGATCATCGGGCCCTTAGGGGTCAGCTTGTAGAAATCCCGTCCCTGGATCACTGCGCGCAGGCTCTCGCCCTTGTGGAACAGCGTGCTCGAGACCAGGATCTCGATGTCGATCGGTACGAACTCGCCGGGGTTCAGGCGCAGCTCGCGCTGGTGCAGCAGCCACGGCTGGTAGTCGGTGGAGCGCACCGGATCGAGCTCGCGGTGAGACACGCGCAGCCAGCCCAGCGCGACGGGACCGTCGTCGTAGACGGCAAAGAACGCGAACGGCACCTGCTCGCCGGCGGCATCCAGCTTGTGGATCGCGACGAAAAGGTCCATGTCGTCCCCCTCGCTGGTGGCCACCCACAGCCGCAGTTTCATGTGGCCGGTCAGCTCGGTTTCCTCGGCGAAACGGTGGTCGAACATCGCCCGGCCTTCGCGCGGGTCGTATTCCACGTCCGCTGGAGAGCTCGTCGCCGACGCGACGAGGGTGCATTCGGCGCAGTCGAGAAACAGCTTCGTATAGCGCGTGCGCGCAAGCGGAAACTCGTCTTCTGCGCGCATCGTGCCGACATAATGGCGTTCGCGCACCTCGATGTTGACCGTTGGCCAGTCGAGCACTTCGTTCCGCGTTTCCTTGAGGAAGTGGTCGAAGAACGCCCGTTGTTTTTCGACCATGTCCGGCCGAAGAAAGTACTCCCACTTGTTGCGGCCGTGCACTTCGAGCCACTTCTGTTTCGAAGACATCTGCTTGAAGCCCTCGACGGTACCTCGCGTGTGCAGGCCCTGGTCTCCCCAGCTGGCGACGACGTAGGCGGGCACCTCGATCAACGGGAGATCGGGCGCCTTGCTCTTCCAGTAGGCGTCGAAGAACGGATGCAGGTCTATCATGGCCATCACGTCCTCGACTTCGGTGCTGGAGTAGAGGGAACGCTCCAGCCAGGTCGGCATGAACAGATTTTCCGGAATGCCGCCGTGCTTGGCGCGCTCCCGGTAGGAATCGCTGTATCCCTCCCACGGATTGATCGCAGCAAGATGGGGCGGACGCAATGCTGCGACCTGCCACTGCATGATGGCGAGGTACGAGACCCCCGAGCATCCGACTTTGCCGTTGCTCCACGGCTGCACGGCGACCCACTCGATCAGGTCGTAGTAGTCCTTCGCTTCGTCGGCCGACCAGAACGTCGCCTTGCCTTCGGAATACCATGTACCCCGCGGATCGACGTTGATGATCGCATAGCCGTGCCGCGTCCAGTACAGCGGATCAGGGGCTTCGAAGGCCGCATGGCGCGACACCCACTCGGGCCTGACGCCGCCGTTGTCGTGGAAACGCGCATAGGTGCCACGCGGGGAATGTTTTCCATAGGGGCCCCACGCGATCAAAGTGGGCAATCCCCCAGTCTTGTCGTCGGGCCGGAAGATATCCACGAAGATGCGGACGCCGTCGCGCATCGGCACGGCCACGTCGCGCTCGATGCTCATCCCGTCTTCGCGGCTGACGCGGTATCCGCGCTCGGCATTCGCCAGCTTCCCCGGCGGCTTGCCGGGGCGGAAAATGTACTCGAAGGTCTCCTTCGACATGCTTTTCCTCCCCACCGTGCTGCGGCTCGCGAACTGAACCGGCCACCGCGAGCGCGCTCATGTTTTCCGGCACATCCGGTGCCGGGTGCACTGCATCTTATGCTATTTTCGAATGCCAATGCACCCGCTCGAAGGAGGCAGCGAAGCGGGTGATGGGCAGGCATCGGAGTCGAGGGATAGGGACATGCTCGTCGATATCGTGAGCGTGCAGACGCGGGACGGGATCACGCTGCACGGCAGTCACCGGGGCGCGCGCACCGGCGTGGTGTCGGCGCTGCCGATCGACGTGCTGGTGATGCACCACGGAGTCGCCGGCAACTTCTATGGCAGCGACCTGTTCGACGACCTGAGCGATCTGGTCGTGGCTGACGGCTGCGCGGTGATCCGGGCGAACAATCGTGGGCACGATCTGGCAAGCTGGGCCGTCGATGCCGTCGGGCGTACGCGCAGCGGTGCCGCATACGAGATCATGGCCGATTCGCTTCACGATTGGGATGCGTGGATCGGGTTTGCGGCAGATCTGGGGTACGAGCGCATCGGCGTGCTCGGCCACAGCCTGGGCGCGACAAAGACGATCTGTTATTTCGGCAACCGCGGTGACGAGAGGGTGCGGCTGGCGGTCGCGCTTTCGCCGCCCCGGCTGTCGTACAGCGCGTTCCTGCGTTCTCCTGATGGAGCCGAATTCAGCAGGTACGTGGAGACGGCGCGCAAGCGGATCGAAACCGGAGATCGCAACGCGCTGATCGACGCGGCGCTGCCGATGCCGTTCCTGGGGTCCGCGGCGACGTATTACGATAAGTACGGACCCGAGGAGCGCGTCAACATGCTGAAGCACCTGCCCAACGTGAAGCTGCCGTTGCTTGCGATGCATGGAACGACGGAGGCCGCCACGGAACTGGCGATGCGCGGCGTGCCGGAGGAACTGATGCGGCTGGCCGACGAGATTCCCAACTTCCACTACGCGGTCGTGCCCGAAGCCGATCACTTCTATACCGGGCTGCGTCCGAAGGCGTGGAGCATCGTCCGCGACTGGCTGATGAGCCAGTCGTAGGCGACCGCACTTGGACGGTACCTCAACCCGCGCCTGCTTTAGCTGCGACTCGTGGACCCGCACCTGTCCGTTCTCGCCGAGCGCAGCGTCACCGGTGTGCTCGATCCGATGAGCCGGCTCGCGGTCGGGACGGCTCTGGACGCCCGACAGTTCGTCTCCGATCCGTTCTTTCCTGACGCCTTCAAGAAGTACGTACTCAGAATCGACGTTCCGGTGAAATCCCGCCAGGAAAGCGTCATTGGCGTGCTCGGAGGACGTTACGACATACAGGAGGCGCTGCAATCGCTGGCAAATACCGCTCGCTTCAACGCCAGCGGCTACGCCGTGGTGGTCTCGCACACCGGCCGGGCGGTCGCACATCCCGACCCCAAGCGCGTCAACGACGACCTCTCCGGTGCGGTCAATGCCATGGTCCGCGGTCTGCGAGAAAGAGATACCATCAAGCAGGTGTTCGGCCAGTACGTCGCCGGCCACTACAAGCGGCCGGACCTGTTCAAGCTCATACTCGATATTCGCCAGCAAGCGCAATTCCGGCCCGCGGAGGATTCACTGAACGAGATTGCGAACGCAGGTCCCCTCGAGTTGCAGCCACCGGCGCCGGTGGCGAAGCGCATGAACTCCGCGTCCGAATAATGCGGACTTGATCGGCTCGGCCCTTCGCTTGTCGAGCATTCCGCCACGGTCAAGCGATTACCCGAAACGTAGCAGATTGAATCGGAAGCCATATGAACGAAATCGACCTGACGATATCGACGTGGGACTACGACCGTGTGCGCGCGCTGATCGACGGGCGCGTCCGGGTCGAAGGTTGCCGCCTGAACTACATTGCACTGAGCCCGGAGGAGTGTTTCCACCGCGGTCATTTTTTCAAGGAGTTCGAGGCCACGGAAATCGGTTGCAGCTTCTACCTCAACGCGATTTCGATCGGCGACCTTTCCTACCGCGCAATTCCGGTCTTCCTTTCACGTACCTTCCGGCATTCCGGAATTTATGTCCGGAGCGACAGCGGAATCAAGACGCCCGGGGATCTGAGAGGTCGCCGGGTTGGAGTACCCGAGTACCAGATGACGGCGGCGATCTGGATTCGCGGCATGCTCAAGGACCAGTTTGGCGTCGACTACGCCGACATCAACTGGGTCGAAGGCGGGCTCGAGGAATGGGGCCGCAAGAGCAAGATCAAGCTGACGCTGCCGCCTGGATTCCCGCTGGAACAATCGCCGCAGGGCCGGTCGCTGAACCAAATGCTTGTGGCGGGCGATCTCGATGCCGTGATCGGCGCGCGAGCCCCGTCGTGCTTCATCGAAGGTGATCCGCGCGTGCGCCGCCTGTTCGATGACTTCAAGAGCGCTGAGAAGGAATATTTCGCGCAATCGGGGATATTCCCCATCATGCATTGCCTGGCCATCCGCGGTGACGTCGCCGACAGGCATCCCTGGCTCGCCACCAGCCTCTTGAAGGCATTCGAAGAAGCCAAACGCATAGCCGACCAAGACCTGGAAGAGGTGGCCGCGCTGAAAATCGGGCTACCGTGGCTGGCACAGGAACTGGCCGAGACCAAGGCGGTGATGGGCGAGAACTTCTGGTCCTACGGCGTGCCGGACAACCGGAAAACGCTGGACGCGATGGTCCGCTACGCGTACGAGCAGGGCGTCGCGGCGCGCCCGCTCAAGATGGAAGAGGTGTTCATCGCTTCGACCGTGAACACCGCGAAGATCTGACGGGCGGCGCTCCGCTTACTCCGCCGCCGCCGCTACCGGTCTTCGCCCGCGGCTTCGATCGTCTGCACAGGGTGCGGCTCCTGTCTGCTTCGAAGCAGATTTTCTGTTGAGCCTACTGGTACTTGCCAGACGCCAAGTTTTCCGCGACGGGCACACATGGCATCGTCGTTGCCCTGCGTGACCGGTGTCGAGCGGCTCGCCCCACAGAAACGAGCGGGCCGCACCTCCTGCGGCGCATGCCGACAGGCCCTGGTCGGCACCGCTTGCTTACCGATGGTGTAGCCGGCAAATGATGGTCTTTAGCTTAGGCTCATCGGCCTTTCGACGGATCGCCGGACACTGACCTCAATTTCGGCGGTTGCCAATGCTGTCTAGCGGGTCCTAGCGGCCGTCATACGCGCGTCGAGATCGATCTTAGACGCATCAGTTTCGGCGAGATCGCGACCGCAGTCGCGCCTAGACCTGCAGCGGGGAAGACGATTCCCGGAGCGATCAACAAGAGGCCACCGGCCAGGACAACCAGTCGCTGAAACGAATTGAGCGAGCCGAAAAGATATCCCTGTATTCCCGCTGCGACCAGAGCCGAACCGACAAAGGCCGTTCCGCCGGCCAGGGCAACTTGGCCTACAGAGCCGTTCATCAACAGCCTGTCGTTGAAGACAAACGCGAACGGGATCAAATAGGCTGCAATGCCGATCCGCATTGCCTCCCAGCCAGTCTGCCACACCTTGCTGTTTGCGATGCTTGATGTGACGAAAACGGCGATGCAGGTCGGTGGCGTATAGAAAGACGCGAGCCCCCAATAAATGACGTAGAGATGCGCCGCCATTTCCGAGACGCCCAGGCGCACTAATGCGGGTGCCATCAAGGTTGCGAGAGTCACGTACGCCGGCGTCGCGTCGAGCCCCATACCAACGACCAGACTGACGAGCCCGACGAACACTAGGGTCAGAAGCAAATTGCCGCCCGCAAGTTCGACGATGAAGCGAGAGACTTTTATTCCTACGCCAGAGAGTTCAAGCGCGCCGATCATGATTCCAACGGCCGCGGTAATCGACGCGACGGTGATCCAGCGATGAACTCCCTCGTCGAACGCCGATACGATTCTCCGCGGAGTCAACCAAAGCGAGGGGTCGCGCGAAACGAAGCTGGTTGCCACGACAAATCCGCACGCATAAATGCCGGCCATTCCGGGCGGATAAGAGCTGATGATCAGGAAATAGACCAGGGCAGCGACTGGAATCATGTAATACCAGCCGCGTCTGAATACCGGCCAGAAACGCGGCAGCTCGGCTTCTGCGAGCGCCTTTATCCCGGCTTTTTTCGCCTGCAGATGTACCGAAACGAAGACGATCAGAAAATAGAGGAAGGCCGGAACGAGCGCAGCCGCGACCACCGCGGAATAGGAAACCTCGATCCACTCCGCCATAAGGAAGGCCATCGCGCCCATGACCGGCGGAAGGATGATCCCGCCGGTAGACGCGACCGCCTCGACCGCTGCAGCGAAGGCGGGTGTATAGCCGATCGACTTCATCATCGGAATCGTGAAGACGCCGGTGGTGGCGGCATTGCTGGAAGGCGACCCCGAAATCGAGCCGAACATGGCACTTGCCACAACCGCCGCCTTGGCGGGGCCTCCGCACAACCTTCCAGTGAGCGCCAGAGCCGTGTCCATGAACCAGCGGCTTGCGCCCGCGGCCTGCATCAGCGCGCCAAAGATGAGGAATACGATGATGATATTGGCGGCGATGCCGAGAGGAAGTCCGAATATGCCGGCGCTTCCGACGTAGGAACTGTAGAGCAGGCGATGGAGCGGATAGCCGCGGCCATACAAGAGCCCGGGCAGATATCTCTGGAAGATCGTAACTAAAACGAAAAAGAGAATAATGACCGGTAATGCCCATCCGGTCGTTCGCCGCACCGCCTCAAGCAGGGGAATTACCAGCATCATCGACAGGACCATGCCGGCTGTATCCAGATAGCCGTACTCGGCATAGTTCAGAATGCTCTGATAGGAGAATATGACGAAACACGTGCTGACGAGAGTAAAACCCAGCAGGAGATAGTCGTACCAACGCACCCGTGGTGGCCGCCGTTCGTCGTTGGCGCCACCTACCTGCCGCGCTCGATGCGCCGGCAGCGTCAGAAAGATCAACGTCATCGCCGCGCTGAGGCTAACGGCGAGGTGAATCTCGTTCGGAACGAATACACCAAACCATGTCGGAAACTGGGCCACCACCACGATGTGGTAACCCGCAATGAGCGTCGTCAGCCCGATCAGAAACGCTGGGCGCCGCACCGACTTACGCAAGCCTCATCGGGTGCCCTGGCGCTGGCTTCGCAACAGCAGACGATTCGGGCCCATGCCCACCAAACGCACTATTGAACGCTTATCGCTTCATCAGTGCTTGCTGATTCGCTTCCAACGTCGACGTCCACACGCCTTTCTCCTTGAAATACCGTATAGCACCGGGGTGGAACGGCAGCGACACGTGCTTTAGCGTGTTGTCCAAATTGTAATGACGTCCCAAGCGCTGATAAGACATTAGTTCCTTGGTATTTTCGAGAACTGCTTTGACGACCTTGTAGACTGTCTCCTCGGATACCCCGGGCCGCGTCAGGAGGTACGTATTCATCGCAATCACATTGACGTCCTCGGACTGATTCATGAACGTCCCCTTCGGCAAGGTCTGGCCCCACATCACAGAGGGCAGCTGCTTGAGCATTTCATCCCGTTGCGCCGCAGGCAGATACAGAAAATCGATGATCCCGTCTTTCATCGGCTTTTGAATATTCGCGGCCCCGCGCCCAAAAGGCAGAAGCGCTGCGTCTACGCTGCCCGCCGCCAGCGCCTTGAGCGCCGCTCCCGTTTGTGTAGTGGCTACTTGGTTGACGCTGGACGGATTAACCTTGAATTGCTTCAGCATGACGCCCATGATCATATGGACATCAGGAAGCGCCGGTCGCTTGGCAACAACCGTCCGGCCCGCAAGATCTTCAACACGCTTGATAGCAGCGCTTTTCCTGAGAAACAACCAGCGCAAGCTCGGGTGCCCCTGAGCGACGAGCTGAATGTCCACTGGCTTCTTGAAATTGACGATTCCTTTATACCCGTTGACCGCGGCGAATGAATTGGCGAGCGCGAACTCGATATTTCCGGCAGCCAGCCCCCTGACGTTGGCTCCTGAACCGCCTACCGCTTCGACCGTAATGTTGATTCCGGCGTGCTTCTGAATGACCTCGGATGCCCCGACCGCCAACACGTAGATGCTGCTTCCAACGCTAGACGTACCGAAGCGGATCGCTTGCTGCCCGGCAGCAGGCAAGGCCATCGACAAAACGATTCCTGTCGACAGGGCAATGAATGTCTTGAAGAGTTTGCACATGTCAGGCCTCCGTTGGCTAGCTGTCTGGGATACCGTGGCCATTCGCGGTCGTACAGGCAGACTCACTCGACGTTCCGATGCTCATCGGCGCAACGCATTGGAACCGCAAGAGCCCTCCCCTGATCACCGACGCGCAAGCGGCGGAATACATTCGCTCAGACGACGAGCGCGGTGAACTTCGAACGTTTGGCCCTGATGGGCCGAATGAAAGTGACAAAAAAGTGTCTCATATCCGGGAACTGCTTACAAGCGATGACAAACCCAAGCTTGCTCGTCGTAAGATCCTCGTTGATGCGCGTGGACTTTGCGAGGCTCGTGGGTGGCGAGTGTTGAATATGCATCTGCCAGATGTTCGTTCGAGTCTCCAGCCTTGCTGGACGATTGAATTGTCTCTTCACTTCAGCTAGAGGAGAAATACGCGATGATTCGGCATAGGACCAGAAGGATGACCGAGCAGGAGTGGACGTTCGACAAGATAATTCAGGCGAACGGCATGGATATTTCTTTTCCGATGTCCGAAACCCTGTTGCGCACGGTGGGAATGGACTTATCGGCGGATATCAGGCGCCTTCGTTCGAGGATCAAGAAATACGTGGAGATTTCGCGCGAGATCGCCAAGCTGGCCGCCAAACGCGAAGCAATGGCGACTAAGGCCGAAGCCCAGGGACACGTTATTACTGCTCGCGACAACTATTTTGCGGCCGCTGTCTTGTATACGGGTGCGCAAGGGACGATCCATGATGACGATAACATGGAAAACGCCGTCTACAGTGAGAAGAAGAACGAATGCTACGATAGGTATATCGAGCACGCCCCGCATCCGATAGAAAGAGTCGAAATCGCTTTCGACGATCGGTATCTTCCGGGGCTTCTACACCTGCCAACGAGGGAATCCCGCGCATTTCCTTGTGTCGTGCATTTCGGCGGGATGGATGTGGTCAAGGAAATGTTGACGTCGGCGTACGGCGATAAGTTCCTTGAACGAGGAATAGCAGTGATGTCCCTTGACGGTCCGGGCCAGAACGAAGCTCGAATCACCCGGAAGATCTGTTGCACCGCTGACAATTTTGTAACGGCCGGACGAGCCGCGATGGATTTCCTTCTCGATCGTCCGGAGATCGACAGCAACAGGATTGGGATAGCCGGGGTAAGCATGGGCTCTTTCTGGGTTCCCCAAATTGTGGCCCACGATCACCGGTATAAGGCAGCTGCGGCCTTCCACGTTTGCCATGAACCGGGTATGGCGACGCTTTTCACGCGAAGCTTCCCGGGATTCAAGGAGCGGTTCATGTGGATGGCGGGTTATGAAGATGAGACAGAATTCGACGAATTCGCTAAGTTGCTCACGCTCAAGGGACTCGGCCAGCGAATAAAATGTCCGATACTGATCGTTGCAGGGGAAGATGATCAATTGAGTCCGATCGCATATACGCATGAATTTTTCGGCGAGATCGAGGCGCCCAAGACACTGGTTATCTATAAGGGCGAGGCGCACGGGATATCGGACAACCTGGATGAAAAGGCACTCATCGCCGATTGGATGATGAACAGGCTGGAAGGTGTTCCGATAAGGTCGGAACATATTCTTATGGATGGTGCGACCGGCCGCGAACTCCCGACCGGACCGAACACCAACGATTGAAATATCCCGACTGCCGCTGACGGCATCGCCCGGTTCCCAAGCGCTCGCGCACTCGGGCTTAGGTTGATTTCGCATCCCGGGGGCGTCCCCGCGCGGGAGCGCTCAGACGGAAATTATTGGTAAAAATTTCCATCTGCGCGGTTCGTCGCGCTGTGCTATTCGGACCCCTCGGCCATGCCGACCCGGATCGCGGCGCCACGCATCCACAGCCAGAACAGAAGGCCGAGCGCCCCACCACCCAGCAACGACGGCACCAAGCCGAACACCTCACCCAAATGGCCGACGATAAAGGCGCCGAGTGCCGGCAGTGCCCGGATGGAGATGCCGTAGAGGCTCATGACCCGGGCGCGCATCCGATCGTCCACGGTATTCTGGATCAAGATTTGATTGCTGATGAGTACCACCGACGAGGTAAATCCATAGACGAAGAGGCAGGCAACCCCGAGCGCCAGGCTGCTGGAATACAAGAACGCGATGAGTACAACCGCCGTCGCCGCGAAATTGAGCAGCATGATCTGCGTGATGCCTCTGGTGGCGCCGCGCCAGGTGAGCCAGAGCGAGGCAAAAACGGCCCCCAATCCCGCAGCCGGCAGCAGCCAGCCAAGTGGCTCCGGTCCGGATTTAAGGACGCTGCCAACGAATGCCGGCATGATTTCCACGACCGGACGGAGAAAAATCGCCAGCGCAACCGCGACCACCAGCAACATGCGAATGGTCAAGCTTGACCATGCGTAGCGAACCCCGGCGGCCAAATCATCGATAACACCGGGCGTCGCAAGCGTGCGGGTTTTGCTTTCATCGATGCGGATAAGCATCAAGGCGAGAAGCAAGGCATAGTAACTTACCGCTTTGAAGGCGAATGCCGCGGCAACCCCGAACCAGACCAGAATGATGCCGGCCAGTGCCGGACCGGCAAACCGTGCCGCCTGGGAAATCGAGGACTGGAATGCGATGGCGCCGGACAAGTCGCGGCGTGGCACCAGCCTGGGCATGATCGCGAAATGGGCCGGGAAAGCGACTCCGTTGCAGGCGCCGAGAAGGATGACGAAGCCGAGCAAGATCTCGATGGTCATCCATTCACCGAAGGTCACCACGGTCATCGCCGAAACCGTGATGGACGCCAACAGTTGAGCCCAAAACAGCGCGCGTTGCGCGCTGGTCCGGTCGATGATGACCCCGGCAAACGGGCTGACGACGACATTGGGAATGGTTTCGGCCAACACCATTGTGCCGACCCAGGCGGTGGAGTGGGTCATTTCCCAGGTCATCCAGCCAAGCGCAACGACGAACGCGAAGGTGCCAGTGAGCGCGAAACCCAGTCCGCTGCAGTAGAGAACGAGGTTCCGCGAGCGCAGGGCCTGGCCGATGCCGCCCAGGGCGCCTAAAGATTTTCCAGTGCCGCGGCCGTCCGACACGGTGGCGCTGTGCTCCGATATCCGGTTCCCCGCCGCGTATCACCCGCCGCCGGCATCAGCAATGCTTTCCGCTGCGCGACAAGGCTCAGCCAGCAGCTGACCGACACCGTGCAGCGGGATACAAGCGGGCCGCAATTTCAAGACTACGCGGGCAGATTGCGGAGATCAAAATGTGGGCCGAGGTAAACTGATCCCATGAAAGCACCGGATCCTATCAAAAAACCAAGTCGATATCGGGTGCGCTTCCGGAACGGTTCCGCCGCGCCGCGTAAGCGGGAGGGGCAGTTTCCGGAGAGTCGGTGAGTAGCGGGTGTCGTCGGCCGCTGAGGCAATACCGCCGGAATCTATTTCCCCAACTCCTTAGCGATATACACGCGAAACGGGCACCTGCATAAGTGCTCGATGCCACTGCTAAAGCCGAATCCGCATTCCTGATATCCCTGTTCGTCCAAGCAGATCAGGTTGTGTTCCATGCCAATGTCGCGCGCTTCGCATGCGTTTCGAAATCCGTCCCTTATACAGGCGAAGTCCATTGCGCACGACGTCGTGCACATCAGGTGGCTAATTTGGTGCTCGTGTTGTGCATTCATGGACGCTTGTTGTCCGGTTCGCCGAAAAAGAGAAGATCCTTGCCTCGCGGTGGTCTGCCAAGATTTGTCAGTAAGCAACCATATTACTTCAGGCGCTGGTGACCGCGCACTCAGTGCCAGCCGGGGATCATACTCATTTTTGTGCTCACTGTAACGCTACCTCTTCCATGCCTGGCTAAAGTAGAGAGGTTCGGGGTCGCTTCCTGGACGGTTTCGCCGGGCCGCGGAAGAGACCGCGGCCATTCTCTGTATATTCAGTGAGTCGTCGCCGCACCTGGCGGCTGTTGGCCAGGGGGCTTCACCCGAGGCCGGCAGTAACCGTGCAGTCTTGGACGTCCTTGATGAACGCCAGCCGAACAGCGCCGCGTTACGCCTCTGCGGCAGCGGAACCCATGTTTCTGGCTTTCGCGATGAACCAAAGGTGTGGAGTCTGGTCTAGTGCTGAATTGGGTCTGTTAAATGTCCTGGGCCGGCGCTGGCCCCGGTTGATTCGCCGAGGGAACGGGCCTTGGTCACGAACGTGTCGGCACTATTCCTTATTTTCTGACTCGCTGCTTGTTCGATGTCGGTATTGCGGTCTCGTGTCTTGGAAATTGTTGCCTCGGGAGCATTCATATGCAACCGCCCATCCGCTCGATCGTGCATCCCACGGATTTCTCCGAAGCCAGCATCGACGCCTTCGCCCATGCGCTGAAGATCGCACTACTGGTCAGGGGAAGGCTCGATATCGTGCATGTGACTGCAGGTCACGACCACGGCGGCGACGCCATGCCGCCCCGGATGCGTCACGCTTTGTCGTTGTGGGGATTGGCGAAGGAAACGGAATCGCCCGCATCGGTCGGGGAGCGTCTCAACATCAAAGTGACCAAGGTCGAATTGCTGCCACAAAGCCCGAAATTGGGCATCCTCGGCTATCTCCACCGAAACCCGAGCGATCTTCTTGTCGTGGCCACGCACGGACGCGAAGGCTTCATGCGTTGGCTGCGCGGGTCAGTCGCCGAATCCGTCGCGCTGCGTTCCGGCATGCTGACGCTCTTTCTGCCGCCGGATGCGCGGAACTTCGTCAACGAAGCGACCGGCGAGGTTCATCTGAAGCGCGTACTGGTGCCTATCGATCACGAGCCTGCGCCCGGCGCGGTGCTCGGCACGATAATGGGCTTCATCGCTCTGTTCGAAAAGCGCGGAGTGGAATTGCGTTCGATACATGTCGGTACGAAACCGCCAAGCCTGCCCAAGGACGTAAGACTCGACGGCATGACCAAGATCGAATTGCGCAAGGGTCATCCAGTGGACGCGATCAGGACCGAAGCCGTGGACTGGAATGCCGATCTGATCGTAATGCCCACGGCCGGGCATCGTGGTCTCCTGGATGCGCTCGGGGGCAGCACCAGCGAGCGCGTTTTGCGTCACGCGCCGTGTCCGGTGCTGACCGTTCCGGTACCCGCGTAGTTCAGGTCCAAGGTAGTGCGCGCAAGGTGCGATCCGCCCGGCATCCATCCCGTTTTGGCGGCAACGCGCACGTGGTTCGTTCTGCAACAGGTTGCATCAGGCCATAAGTCACTGAACGCGGCTCGCCATTGAGGTTCCTGTCCAGCGCTGACACCGCTTGACTTGCCGATCCGGTTCGGATTACAACCTTGGGACTTTGAGGAGGACATCCCATGGGAGATACGCTGCCGACCATCCGCGTGGCTGCTGTCCAGGCTGCGCCTGTCCTGTTGGATCGCGAGGCCACCACCGAGAAAGCCTGCCGGCTGATCCGCGAGGCGGGAGCGGAGGGAGCGAGGATCATCGGATTTCCGGAGGGATTCATTCCCTGTCATCCGCTCTGGTATCACTTCCATCCCGCCAGCAGCGGCCGGAGCAGGCAACTGGCCAGCCGACTGTTCCTGAATTCGGTGGAGATCCCGAGCGCGACCACGGATCTGCTTTGCGAGGCGGCGCGGGACACCCGTGCGTACGTCGTCATGGGGCTGTGCGAACGCCTCGCCGGAACCACGGGCACGATGTATAACAGCCAGCTGTTCATCGGCCCGGACGGCCAGATCATTGGCCGCCGGCGAAAGATCATGCCGACTCTGGGCGAGCGGATCGTGCACGCGCTCGGCTCCGGCGAAGGTCTGCGTCCGGTCGAGACCGAATTCGGGCCGCTGAGCGGTCTCATGTGCGGCGAGAACAGCAACCCGCTCGCCACATTTACGCTGATGGCCATGGGGACCCGGATACACGTCGCGAGCTGGCCATCGCATTTCACCGAGAACGAATCGATGATCGAAACGATCCAGATGAGCACGCGCGCGCTGGCCTATCAAGGCGCGATGTTCGTGATCAACTCGGTCGGCCTCGTCAGCGACGACATGATCGACGTGCTGGCCGTGACCGACGCCGATCGGCTCTTTCTGACCCGGCGTCAGCAGGAACCGGGCGGCGCGTCGGTCATCAGCCCGCGAGGCCAGATCATCGCCGGCCCGATGCCTCCCGGCGAGGGACTGCTCTACGCCGACATCGACCTTGCCCAGATCGTGACCCGCAAGACCGTACAGGACTTCGCCGGCCACTACAACCGGCCGGACCTTTTCAAGCTCATGCTCGATGTTCGCCAGCAAGCGCAATTCCGGCCCGCGGAGGCTTCACCGAACGAGATTGCGAACGCAGGTCCCCTCGAGTTGCAGCCGCCGGCGCCGGTGGCGAAGCGCTTGAACTCCCCGTCCGAGTGATGCGGACTGTCTACGCGAGATAGTTATTTCCTCAAGCGCCGACTCTTCAGTCGCACTGCGTCTTTACAGAACCCCAAAATGCAAGCAAGCCACCTGAGTGGACGGCCTGACTGCATGAAATGTGTGGCGTAAGGTCTGCGCCTATGGTTCGGCTACGTCTTGGAAGGTTTAGGTGGTGGAGGGAACATCTTCATCAACGACTCGACGCATTCATTGGCGATGGTTCGGCTCGGCTCCTTTTCGCCCGGAAATGTTACCCACCCAGCTTTCATAAGATCATCTTCCCTGTTCCAGGAGTCGGCCTTCTGCAAGGCAACGATTAGGTCGTGGTCTGTTTTCGCTGCGCGTTTGAAATTGGCCACGCAGATGGGCGCCAATGCGGCAATGCGAACTTGCTCGTTCGATTCACTCACCAGCTTGTCAACAGTGCTCTCAAGATGCCAGTTGGCCCAATTAAAGCCGAGCAGCATGGTTACGATTCCGCCCGCGACAAAGCCTTGGATCAGGCGAATCGGATTGTCTCCGTCAACATATGGCGACAGGAACGACAGGAACTGAGGAACTTTCATTGGATTTCCTTTCTGTTCCTAGGGTGGATGATTCCATCCTAGAGCGACGCTCGTAGAGCAGCGATCAACAGCGCGGTTGCCTCCCCCTCCGGAGAGCAGGACCAGTATGCGCCGATATTGGTTTTCGTGTTCCCCCATCGCATACGCCGACTAACCTGCCAACCTTTCCACGCCTTGCGACGACTGCCATACTGTCAAGACGAGGATGGATAGCAACTTGAAGCGCAAGACGAATACGTTGTGCAAGGGAGGGACAGCTACCCGTCTGGCGCTTTTCAAAACGGTCAATAACAGCATTGATTCATGTCATCCACAAAACCAGAATCCATCTTCACGGTAGCCTTTGCACTGCTTTGTACGACCCAGTTTCTAGGCTATGCGCAGCATTACCTCCTTCAGCCTACCTTCGCACTTTATGTGACCCGTCTGGGCGGTTCGCCCTTGTTGGTGGGGGTGGTCATCGCCTCGTTCAGCATCACCAGTGTCTTGTCCCGCCCGTTGATCGGCTACTTCGCCGATTTCTGGAGCAAGACCGGGGTGCTCGTTTGGGGACTGTTCGCCCAGGCTCTCAGCGTGTTGTTCTGTTTCTTCCCGTTCATCGGTGCGACGATCCTGGCCAACGGTATCAGGGGGGTGGGCTGGTCCGGAATGAATACAGGTGGCTATGCCCTGCTGGCCATGAGCGCGCCGGTAAACCGTCGTGGCGAGGCGTCGGGCTATTACGGCGCGGTGCAGGCCAGCGCCACCATCATTTTCCCCGCCCTGGCCCTGTGGATAATCAACGCGTCCTTCGGCGGTTTCTTTGCCGTTTTCATATTTGCCATGGTCCTGGGGATCCTGGGTGCAGGCGTAGGGCTCATGCTGGCGCGCCGGCTCCCTCGTGACCCACCCGCTCCCGCGTCCGCCGCAGCGGAAGTCTGGTGGCGCAGCATCATCAATATGTTCGATCAAAACATCTTACTGGCGGCGGCGCTGCTGTTCTGCCTCAATCTGTCCACTGCCTGCCTCAGCAGCTTCGTCGTCCTCTATGCCGAGGAGATCGGAATAGGCGGCTTTGGTTGGTATTTTGTCGTGACGGGCATAACGAGCCTGCTCGCCCGACCGCTTTTGGGACTCGTGTCCGACAAAATCGGCCGTGGCAGTTCCCTTGTCGCGGCCTACACGCTGGAGGTAATCGGCTTGCTGATATTTCCCCTGGCCACTGACATCATCGGCTTCATATTTGCCGGAGCGCTGTACCTTATGGGTTTGGCGATCGGCCAAGCAACGATATTCGCGCTGGCCATTGAAAAAGCACCCGCGGACCGCCGCGGGCGCGCCATGGCAAGTTTTTCCCTGGCATTTTCTCTGAGTAGCGGGACGGGAGGGCTGTTGGGTGGACTGGTGGTCGACATGGCGGGCTATCAGTGGATGTTCATAGTCATGGCCGTGCTTTGCGCTCTCGGCTTCGTGCCGACGGGCAGATGCTGGTCCCAGTTGAGATAGGGTAATTCTCAGAGAGGATGTACCGAGAGATCTGGTCGCAACAATCGCCGGATATTCCTGGTTCAGATACCGGCAGGTCCCGCCGTCGGTCGGGAAGGTGATGGCGGCGATCGGGCTGATCGAGTCCTTCGACGGGCGTTTGCGTGACGGGCACCTGAACGTGAACGAGTTCGCGTCGCTCGAGCGTGCTCAAACGATGCCGCAATGCTGGCAAGACGACTGCAATTTGCAAAGGCCGCACGGCGCGCTCGGCCACCTGACCCCGAGCAAATACGTCAACCGAGGTCGCTCTTGACTATTGACCTCTTGTTACTCGATCGTGGCAGGCGGCAAAGAGACCACGACAGAGACGCCAAGGACGGACTTTGATGCGAAACAATGGTGCTTGCATCGATACGCCGCGCGCTCGGACCCGAGCCGTTCACACCGCGGGCAGGAAATACAAACAAATTTGAGCCGCGTCAACAGTATCACTGCCGATCGAGTTCATAAGGAAGCCATGCAACGTGTGCGTTCGACGGAAAGGTTCGGTGACACGGCTGCCCGGTGCCTCATCCGTCAGCGTAAATGCCACGTAATCTAACGGAGGATAGAGATGAACAAAGCGCTTCTGCTGGCAACGCTTCTGTTTCCCTTGAGCTTCTGTCTCGCCACTGTTGAGTCCTCCTTCGCCCAAACTTACGACTTTTCCTACAGCTATTACGATCCATCGGCAAGCGGGGCGGATGATCATATCGTCAGCGTAAGCAATGCCGTCCTGCATGGCGAGGGGAACGTCACGGCATGGATTCCGAAAGCAGGCGCACTCACTTATGAGGGTACAACGCCCGGGGTCATCACGTACCGCTTCGATTTCCAGGGAACCGTTGCGGACGCGACCCTGTCAATCGCGACCTCTACATTTCACTGGTCATACAGTGAGGGGCATGCCTTCGTCTATGGGTCCCGCGACGGGGAAACCTGGGTCGAGCTGAGCGAGACGGTCCCCCCGGAGTTCGGTCTGGCCAATACCCAGGTGGCTCGCAGCCTTCCCGCAAGCCTGTTCGGCGGGCAGTCCCTCTGGTTCAAGGTGGAACTCTATTCCTATGGAGAGAGCGCGGCTCAGGGAGGGGTGTGGACCAATACGGCACAACACTCCCGTTATGATGGAACGGCCAACAACAAGACCTTTGAGCTAAACGTCAGATTCGCAGCATCTGCAGGTACCACGGTCGCCCCTGCCACGCCGCTGCCACCGGCGCCAACGACGCAGACCGTGTTCACACTGCCAACCGGGGAGATGCCCGCCGACGCCGTGTCGGTGAGCCCGAGCGGCACCTTCGGCAGTGCCACGCTGGTCGTTGCGTTGGATTTGTCCAAAGTGCTCACGGGCGGGTCCTCTGCCGCGCAAGGTCGGTTCGCCGCCACCTATAACATCTACGTTGCCGCGCTGGTGCCCGGCGGCGTACTCGGTCTCAGCGATGCAACCTGGTTCGTGTATCCGGCGACTCATGCGTGGGCCGAACTCGCTTCCACGATAGACGCGTATTTGGAGGGCATCGCGGAAAACGCGATCGACACCAGGGAAATCAGCATTCTGCAAGACATGGACGTGACAGGGCTGGTGGGCAGCGAAATCTACATTGGCTACGGCACCAGCGATGCGGAAATGCTCAATGCGAACCGGTATCGGGGCATCTACAAGGTTCAGTAGCTCATATCCGAACGGTCGGTTCGGAGAAGTCTCGCTCGCCGGTTAAGGTCGTTGTCGCCCATACGGCCTCGCCCTTTGGGCGCGCGAGTAGAATGGGATTATGACAACCGGGCAACGCACGCCCCGCCGGCGCGCGGGCAGCCGCGAGGCAATCCGCGCCTCCAGCCCGCTTTTGCGCGTCGCGTTAGCACAGCTCAATGCGGAGCCCGGCGACTGCTCGGGGAACATCGCAAAGGCGAAACGTTTGATTTCGGAGCACCGCGGCAGGACGGACCTTCTCGTCTTTCCGGAGTATTTCGTCACGGGATACGTGACCGGGCAGGACGTCTACAACCACGCGCTGCGCACCGATGACGCGCTGTTCCAGGAGCTCGTCAAGTCCACCGACGGCATCATGATCGCGATCACGTTCATCGAGGAAACGGGAGCCTTCAACTTCTACGACAGCGTTGCCTTCGTCGCCGACGGCCGCATCGTGGGCATCCATCGCAAGATCTACCTGGTGAGCTACGGCGTATTTGACGAGCGGCGTCATTTCAGCGTCGGCCCCAATCACCATGCGATCGATCACGGCGCCTTTCGTATCGCGCCGTTCGTCTGCGCCGATGCATGGAGCCCCGCCCTTGTCCACCTTGCCGCCGCAGACCTCGCCCACATTTTCGTGTTCTCCGCCTGCAGCCCCACGCAGGGACTCGGCAGCCGGCTCTCCACCAAGGAGAGCTGGCACCGCATGAACCAGTTCTACGCCTCAATGTACGGGGTCTATGTTCTGTTCGTAAACCGGGTCGGCAATGACAAGGACCTGACCTTCTGGGGCGGCAGTCAGGTCATCGACCCCTTCGGCAAGATAATCGCACAGGCCAAGGGTGACGCCGAGGAGATCATCGAGGCCGAATTGCGGCTCACCGAGGTTCGCGAATCTCGCACCGTCCTCCATACCGTCCGCGATGAGAACCTCAACTTCCTCGTCCATCGCCTGCAGCACGTTATCCAGTCGAACTACTCCTCCGTGGAGGCGCAGGACCTATGAGAACGGAAGCCACCGCGTTCTACAGCGAAGGACTGCAGCTCGATGCCTCGTTTTACCTGCCCGACGAACGTAACGAAGACCCGTCACGCCCCATCATCGTCGCTTGCTCGGGCTTCATGGGACTCAACCGGATCCATCCGGCCCGCTTCGCACGCGCCCTGACGCCCTTCGGGTACACCACCTTCGGTTTCGACTACCGGGGCTTCGCTGCCAGCGAGGGCCCCCGAGGGCGCGTCCTGCTCGAGGAGCAGATCAGCGATATCGCCAATGCGGCCGCATTCGCCGCCACCCACCCAAACGCGGGAGGTCGCCGGGTCGTCCTCCTGGGATGGGGCATGGGAGCAGGGCTGATTCTGGAGGCGGCGCGGCTGCTTCCGCGCGTGGTCGGGCTGGTCTGCGTCAACGGTTTTTACAACGGCAAACGCGTGCAAAAAACCGTCCGTGGTTGGGACGGCTACGTCGAGTTCATGGACAAACTGGATCAGGCACGCAGCGAATCGGCTCGTACCGGAAGCGTCGTGGAGGTGGAACCGTTTTCGATCTACCCCGTCGACTCCCAGTCCGGTGAGTATGTCAACGATGTTCTCTACCGCGTCCCCGAGTTCGGCGGTTTGTTCAAGCCGATGCTCGCCGATTCGCTGCTGCGTTTCGCCGCCGACCAGAACCTTGAGGACTTCGGCCGCGTGCCGCTGTTGATCGCGCATGGAGAGAAGAACCGCATGCATCCGCCGACGGAAGCCGAGTCGCTGTATCGGAACTACCCGGGCCCCAAGGACATCTACTGGCTCTGGGGCGCTGGACATACCGAGTTCATGGACGACAACCATCCGACCTTCAGGCGGTTGACCGACGCCATAGCCAGCTTCATGCAGACTCAGGTACTGGACAAGAGCTGGTAGCGAGGAGGAAAGCCCTGATCACCGACGCAGGGGTGCAGCTCTGGGTGGTCGGCGGGTCGGACCGGCCCCGGGCCTCAGCCGCCACGCAGCGAACCCCGGCGGCCCGACCGCTTTCCCGCGGGCGAGATGCTGGTTGACATTGGCTGCACCGTCGGGGCCTTGACGAATTGATTCGCTGACCCGTTCCTTTCCAGACCCGGGACCGGGGCACGTAATGGAACACGGGCTCTTATTCGGTGCGGGCCCAGAAACAGCGAACAGTCGGGAAGTTGCAGTGAGAGGGGAGCAGAAAATGACCAAGGTATCAATCGTCGCAAGTTCTTCCGTTCTGATTGCATTGGCTGGCTGCGCCACGACCGTGAGTTCGGAGAACGTGAGTTTGGACTTCGAAAGGAGAGGCATCTCTACAGAGGAAACAGCGCAAGATATTGCCGCATGCACCGACGACCTTAACAACGGAAATTCGGCCACCCGTGGGGCGAGTCCGGGTGAGGCCAAACGCCTGTTGGCTCTCTGTATGGAAGGCAAGGGCTATATGGTTTCCGAGCACCGCACCAAGTAACGGCGCAGCTCTGCCGGAGGCTCAATCGATGCCAGTTTGGCGAAAGAGTGCAGGCAAGTGAGGCCAACGATGGCGGCGGGTTAGGGGAACTGCCGAGTACTGCGAGTCGATTCCTTCCCGTTTGGGCACGAAGATGCCTATGCCGAAGCCCTCGTTGTTGAGGACGTAGACCACCTCGAAACGAAAGCCGTGATCCTCGATAGCCTCAGTGCCCGGGACGAAATCGCGGTGAGGGAAGCGGCTGTCGGCGAAATAACTTCCGAGGATCGCAACGCTCGTAGCCTTTTCGAGAGCTGCAACGCGGTCTCCGGGCCCGACCACGATGAATTCACCATGGAGATGATATTCACAGGGTTCGCCGTTGAGTATCTGTTTCCGGCACAACCCGACGTCGGGGACGACCAACGGGAATCGGTATATGGATGATCTCCGCTTTCCTAGAACTTGATGACGACCTTCTTATTGGCGATTTGGGTGAACATCGGCTCCAATAGGGCATGGGCTTGCTGCTTGCAGGGTTCCGCAAATCCAAGATCGATCGCCGCTTCTCTAATCTTGTCCTCAGCAGCCTTGAGTGCCCCGGCGACTAACACCCACGGTTTAAAACCACCCCATTGGACGTCATAGATTTGTGTCTTCTTGAGGTTGACCTTGTGGGTCAGAATTTGGCATCTCGGCAGCTTTACGATGACCTGTTCAGGGCCTTGGGTAATGTCTTCATTCTTGATCTTTGCAAGGTCAATCCCCGCGTACACTTCGCCGACTACGATCAGTAGTGCTGTGGCATCCGGTAAGAATAGCGGCCTTTGTTTCGTCTGAGTCACCACATCCTTGATCGAAAAACGCACGAGCATCAGGCGCCCCATCCGTTGAATCTGCTCGACGGACAATTCGTGCTTTGACTTCGATGGTTCGGCGAAACGGCGGTAGGCGTAGATAGCGGCGCCGGCAATTGCGGCTATCAGGATGAGATAGAGCAGGGGGCGAAATAGCAATCGATTCATTGGTCACTCCCGCCTGTCAGCGAGAGCCGTTTTTACCATAGGTCGCCGGACAAGGTAAGAAAGTGTCAAACATCGTGCTCCTGCTATAGGTGTTTCCGTGAGAAAGAATCGGCATTCGAAGGACCGGGGGGCGTGATCTAGATCACGCGATTGGGGCAGAGGAGAGCGACCCGTTGGCCGGCAAGTGGTGGACTTTACTAACTTCCCCGTGGTATCGCCTAAGGGGAGCAGGTCACGAAAGGCGCGTCTCACTTGGCTGCAAGGCCCAGCTCCATGCGAAGCGGAATTTCCCGTCCTTGCCCCGTAAATGGCGCTTCTTCCGCTAGCATGATCCGGGTTGTTGGTACCCCCGCCGCCACCAGGCCGGCCAGAACGGTCTCTCCTCGCCGGCGCGCGAGGTTTCGCAAGTCCGTTTCGCCCACATCGGTCTTCGCCAACAGCCGGTCATATAGCAGCGTGTGCAGATCCCGGCCTTTGAGGGCATTCATGTCTCCTTCGCTGATTGGCTCCTGTTTCTCGACCAACCCCTGCAAGCGGGACATCAGCTTGCCGGCGTTGCTCTCCTTGCGCTTCTCCGGGTTGGCCTTGAACCACTTACTCTGCAAGGTCTTCCAGGCATCCTTTCCGAACTGCTGCGTGTAGAGTGTCTCCAAGGCCACCCGTACCTTGGGATTGGCTGTTGAGATTGGACCGGGATCTTCGTTCGGCTTGAGCTTGACGCCTGTCTTCTCCACGACGGCGAGGCGTAGTCGGGTTTCCTTCATCACCGGCCGGTCGATGCTGTCCGACCAGGCGGGGTGCACCGTCAGGGCCAGCTTCGGGCGTTTGTTCAGGATGGTGGCGATCTGCTTGAGCTCTTCCCGTTCCGGCGGGGTCAGCGCGGATCCGCCGGCCTCGAAGGCGACCTGCTCCAGCTTTTCGCCGTTGCCGCCGAACAGGCTGGCCAAGGCGCGAAACGGCGCGGTGACGATCCTGGTAATGATGTTAGAGATGGCCTTCCAGATGATGCCGCCGTAGCTGAACTGGGGATCGTCCAGGCTGCCGGACACGGGCAGGCCCAGATCGATGCGACCTTCGCCGTCCTGCAGGATCGCGATCGCCAGATCCAAGGGAAGGTCTTTGGCCGTTGGACTCTTCACCCGATCCCCTAGGGTGAGCTTGTCCATGACGATCTGGTTCTCGCCCAACATCTGGCGCTCCTTGATCTTGTATTCAAGGTCCAGTGACAGCTTGCCGGACTCGATCTTGCGGCCCACGAATGTGGCAGTGTACGGCGTAAGCCGGTTCATCTCCACGTTGCGAAAGACCACCTTGATGTCCATGAAGCTGGTCGGATCGAACAGGTCCAGCTGGCCCACAGCACGTGCCAGTCCGTATTCGTCCACCTGGCCGTCCAATTCCAGTTGGGCAGCGCTGCCCGGCTGGGTTGAGATGCCGTTGAAGGTTCCCTTGAAGTCGTGGATGCGGGCTCCAAAGGGCAGCGCCAAGGATTGGTCCGCAAAGTCCATCTCACCATTTTCCACACGGACACGGTCGATCGTTACACGGGTCGCCGGTAGGTTCTTCGTCGCCGCGGAATTGGCGGCGGTGGGTGCACCAGCAGGCGGCGGCGCCGGCTGGGACTTAAGGATCTTCTTCAGGTTGACTGTCTTGTCCGGGTAGATGACCAGCTTGCACGCAAGGCCATCCAGTCTCAACTCCTCTATGTTCAAGCTCCCGGGGCGGTAGCTCATACTGTCGCTTTCCATGGACTTCCACGCCAGGAAGCGGGCACCACCCACGGATTCGTTAAGCAGCAAGTTATCCGCCCGGAACCCCCCGTCGAACGTCAATTTGCCGTCGTACTTCACGCGCCCGGAGGCCGATAGGGCACCCGAGGCCAAGGTGAGATCGGCTGTCCGGCTGATGTAGGGCTGGGCCGAGCCCAGGGTCAGGTTGGTGAGCTTGAAACGCAGATCGGCGGCGGGCGTGGCGATCACCGCCGTCCCGTCCGCCTGGAACGCGCCGCCCCCCTTCACCTTCAGGCTCAGCCTCACCGGCAACGCGGCCTTCAGGTTGTCGCTCGCGTCCTTGACCGAGGCTGCGATGTGTTCCAGGGTTATACGGGCGGTGGGCTGCACTCCCTCGTCACGCACGCTGACCTGGAATCCGTCCAGCCCAACTTCACCAACCCTGTAATGCCAGAGACCGGAGGGTTCCGCATGGGAGGCCGGCTTCGGTGCCGGAGCGCTGTCGGCCGGCTGCAGGGCTTCGATCAGGCTGATATTGCCGCGCGAGTCCCGCGACACGTCCAGGCTGCCGCCGCTCAGCATCACGCTACCCGCTGTTGCGGAGTGGCCTGCGAGATCGATGTGACCATCCGACAGCTTGATGTCGTTCAGGTGTAGGAAGGGCTTCCCCTCACCCGTACTGGATAAGCGGATGCCGGATACATCCACCTCCAGACTGTCAACTTGGGCCTGCGCGGACGTCCCTCGAGCCTCGCCCCTGGCAACGAAGCGCGCCCGTACGTTGCTTACTTCGACACCCAACGGTTTGCGGAAGGTGGCATCCCGAAGTCGCATAGCGAGGCCATCCAGCTTGACGGCGGCGAGATTTACTCGCCAAGCGGCTTTGGATTTGGCGGCAGTGCTGGCGGTCGATGTCCCCTCTCGACCCGACTGATCACCGGCTGGCTCGGCCGCCCGTTTGCCGGACTGCGTCGTGAACCAATCCTCGATATCTAGATGGCCCTTGCGGTCGCGGTCCAGGCGCACTTGGCCGCCGGTCAACGCCATGGCGCCGACCTCCAGGCTGCGCTGATCCAGATCGAAATGACCGCCGCTCAAAGCCAGCGTGTCCAGTCGGATGGCGGGGTCCTTGACCTCTTTGCCGCGCAGAAGGAGCTTAGCGACGCTCGCGCTCAGCTTGTCCAGGACCAGGGAGAGCTTGTCTTCCGCCCAGTTCACCCGGTATTCGAACGCGAGCGCGGCCTGACCTTGGGGGGGCCCCATGTTCACGTTGTTTTCCAAATAGGGCCACAGCCACTCCAGGCTGACCCGCTCGATCCCCAGTCGGCCAGTCGCGACGATGGCAGCGGGTTGAGTTTTCGCTTTGTCCTCCGGCTTCCGGCCCGCAGCCTGTGGCGCCTCTCCATTGCCGGATTGAGTTGGCAGCCCTCTGGAAAGGACCCACTCACCCTTCCAGAGGATGCGGGCGCCAGAGCCTGTGGTGGCGGTCAGCGAGTAGAGTCCCTTGTCCTCCGGCAGGGTAGACAGATCATCCACCGTGAGGTCCACGGGATTGAGTGCGGTGGCAAATCCCACACGCCGGTCGTTCAGGTCTACACGCCCGTTCACCAGTTCGACGCGTCGCACCAGCAGGCGCGGCACCGGCTTATCTGGCCTATCTTCGTCGCCCTTGAAGGCGTCGATGAACGCGCTCCAGTTGAGCCTGCCACCCGCCAGCAGCACCACGCTGGCATGGGGATTCACCATTCGGATGTTCTGGAAGGTATAGGTCCACCTGAACAAACTGGCGGCCTCGAAATCTGCGAAGAGTTCGTCGAACGACAGCAGGGGCTGGCCATCGGGTTCGTTCAGTTTCAGGCCCTTGACGTCCACGGACAGCGCCAGGGGGTCGAACCGGGCCGAGCCGATGACCAGTTCGTGCTTGCTCCTGTCGGCCACCATCTTCGGCGCAACCCATTCCACCAAGGGCTCGAACCCAAACCATGCAAACAGGAAATAGGCGGCCACCAATCCGAGTGCGACAAGCACCGGTGTCTTGAGAAACCACATACGCAATCTGGAAAACAAGATGCGCTCCGATTCCGTTTGTTGGCCGAAGAAGGCATGGACGGCCGCACTGGCCGCCGTTAAGCCGCCCAGGTCCGCGACCAACCGCCCATCAGCCGCATAGCCCAACAGATGTAAGGTGTTGAGTTACGCGCCGGTTGACCCGTGTTGCTACCTTCAGTTGACCCATGCCCAAGCTAAGTATCCTGCGAAATATCAGGTAACTGTTACCACTCTAGACGGGTCAGGTGGCTATGAAAAGGTGGGTCAATTCCGCACGAAATTCAACATGCATGATCTTGATGGCTCCCCGCCCGGGGCAAAAGCGGGCACCGCTGGGAATTGACCGTGCCCCTTTGAAACCGGCGCGCCCCGCAGAACACGGGTCAAAACTCATTCAGAAATCGATTCCCGGCCCTTTACCAGCTGATTCGTCGCACATCCGGTAACGCATCAAAGTGCTCGTCGCGACTGAGTATTGGCAACCCGTGTTGCATCGCCAGGGCGGCGATCCAGGCGTCGTTCGCAGGGATCGGTCGACCCAAGCGTTTGAGCGTTGCGCGCAGCGACGCGTATGGCAAGGTCGTTTCAGCGGTAACCGCCAGAAGATCAAAATGGCGAAGATGGATCTCTAACCATTCCTCATAGGTTTTTCGATGTCTCGAACCCATGATGCCGTAGCGAAATTCACCGAGCACGATCACAGGAATTGCAGCTCGCTGCTGTAGCCCCAAGATCGCTCCGACTCCGGGCACACCATCGACAAACGCCGAGAGCGCGTTCGTGTCGAGGATCAATGCCGATCCTCGGGCTCGATGACCTCGAATTCCTGGTCGATCACGGATTGAACGCGGACGGTTTCCTTGTGCAATCGCTTGAGCTTGCCAAAGCCCTTCATCCAATCCGGCTCGCTTGCGTAGGGGCGCCCAGTGTCGAGCACCAGCTTGTCGCGCAATGCCTCCGTCACGAATTCCTTAAGCGATTGACCGCGCTCGGCAGCGGTAGCCTTCGCTTTGCGGAAGATCGGATCGGGGAGATCAAGTGTTGTCTTCATTTGCCCATATTGCCATATTTATGGGATGCTCGCCAAGCGCTGCGCCGGATCGCATGACGTTGGGCACTGGTGCGAGATTATATTGGTCGAGTCTCGTTCGAGCCCTCACCGACTCCCCGACCAGGGCAAATCTGGGCACTCCTGGCTTGTTAAGGTGCCGCTTTAGCGAATGTACTTGCTTCGTTCTGTTCGGGCAGGGAATTGAGATAGGATCTTCGTCAGGTCCTATTAGCGACACGCCGGGTGCCAAGAAATCGCGTCATCATTGCGCGGTGATCGAGAGCAGACCGTATTCGTCCATGATGACCAGTTTGGTTCCGGAATTGCTGGGCACCACGGCGATTCCTGTGGGGCGGTTCAACGATCCGGGTAACGGACCCAGTGCGACGCCAGTAAGGGACGGTTGACCCGCAATCGTGGTAACCACGCCGGCCGGCGTGATCTTTCGTACTGTATTTGCATCGGTTAAATACACGTTTCCCTTCGCGTCAGTGGCCATGCCTCCTATGGAAAAGAAGCTGGCGCTGGAACCCGTTCCGTCGACTATGGTGCCTTGCGGAGTCGGCTGCCCCGATCGAAAGGACCAGCAAGGCGTGGCCCCCGAACCCGCGAGCAGCGCAATCGCGCCGCTTGGTGTAATCCTGAAAACCTTGGTGAACCATGATGCGTAGACGTTGCCGACGGCGTCGGTGGTGAGCGATATGACATCATGGTCACACCTTAAAGAAGGCCGTGGGCCAAGATCGTTGTAATAGGCGAACCACGTCACCGCCCCATCGGGTGCGATTCTGCGGATCGCCCTATTGGAATTATCTGCCGCGTAGACGTTGCCGGCGCCATCGACGGCGATGGCGGTGGCGTCTATTCCGGCAGAACCAGGCAAGGTCGTCACGGTGCCGTCAGGGCTGAACTTACGAATTTCCGCGGAGCTGTACCCATAGACAATGTTGACCCCGTAGCCATTTCCGGCCGCATCGGCCGTGGTGCCATAGACATAGATAGTGGAATTCTGAATTCTGCCGATGTTGGGTAATGTGCTGACGACGCCCGCAACACTTAGCTTGCGCATCCCTCCCGAGTAACCGAAATAGATATTTCCTGTCGCATCCACGCCCAGCGTGCCGCTGACACTATTGATCCGCGCTACCGCGCCGACCCCGTCGTCGCTGCCCGGGTGGGGAGGGTTCCCGGCCAGCGTGGTCACGACGCCCGATGGGGTCACCTTGCGCACTACGAAATTGGCCTCGTCCCTCACGACTAAATTGCCGCCAGCGTCCGTCGCGATGCCCATGTGAATGCCGAATCGGGCATCGGGCCCGATGCCGTCGGCATAGCCGCAAAGGAATGCGGTGCCCGCCAAGGTGCTTACCGTGGCATCAGGCGTGATTTTGCGGATGGTGCAATAGCCTTCGGCGGTTACGTATAAATTGCCCGCCGCGTCGGAGGTTATGCTGTATATGTGCCCGAAGCGGGCGGCCGAACCGATCCCATCGGTCGATCCGATCTCGCCGGGCTTGCCTGCGAACGTAGTGACGACACCGCTCGGGCTTATCTTGCGTACGGTGGCGTTGCCATCGTCGCCGACGTAAACGTTGCCGGCAGGGTCCGTGGTCAGAGAATGCGGCCCGAAAAATTGAGCGGCGGATCCGACGCCGTCACTCGCGCCCGCAATACCTGCGCCCGCGAGCGTTGTCACCATGCCGGATGGCGTCACCTTGAAAATCGTATTCATTTGCCTATCTGCGACATATACGTTGCCGGCTGCGTCTGTCGCCAGACCGTCGGCCGCGAATTGCGCCTGCGTGCCTACGCCATCGCCGCCCGCTAGAACCGTCTGCACACCAGCAGGTGTCGTCTTCCAGATTGTGTTGTCCCTCGCTCTGAAGAAATTGCCTTGAGTATCGAATGCCATTGGGTCGAAGTCGGCTACTCCCTGGCTCGCTGTGCTCACCACACCCGCTGGCGTGATCTTCCTGACGCCGCCATCGAGATAAATGACGCCCGCCGGATCGACTGCGATGCTCCTTTCGTTGAAAAAGCGCGCTTGAGCGCCATTACCGTCGAGATTGCCGGGCCCCCCCAGTTTCCCTGCGACCAGATCAATTCCCGGCGCCGGATTGACTGCCAGTGTCGCCGCCACGCTCATCACACCGGCCAAATTGGCGCCATTGTTCACCCGCACCTGATACTGGTCGCCGTCATGCCAGGCGGAAACCTGCTCAACGCTATATGTGACCGCCGTGGCACCGGCAATCGCGTGCCCATTTCGATACCATTGATACGCAAGCGGAGCGGCGCCGGCTGCCGTGACTGTGAAAGCGGCCGCTGCGCCAACGGCGGCGGATGTGCTTCTTGGCGAATCTGAAATCTGAATGACGTCGGCGGTCGAACTGCCGCCGCCGGAACCACCGCCGCCGCCACTACAAGCGACGACCAAAAGCGAAAGGACAGTGACTGCCAGACAATTCAGTTTTCTTGACCGCGAAGACATGCAAGCCGCCCGATGTAACCAAGTGACAAGCCATCTGCGTCCAGCGCGAGTCACATGCCAGACGAGTGATGTGTGAGCACCAAATACTTGCATGGGATGCCTTTCCACTGGGGTGGATAGGGTCGGAGCGCGACCGTCCGTTCAGTGTCGAACGAGGACCTATGGCCGTCCGTTTTGTGGGAGAGCACCTGTAGCTTGTGCTTGTTTGCTACGGCGGTCTGTACGCCAGCGCACATTCGCTGACGCTCTTATGCCCCGTTGCAGTAACACCGGGGCCTACGGATACATTGATCTCCCTTTCCGCAGAATCCTACTCCCCGGGAAGCCAGGCCGCCAAGCGACCGATATGCGACGAGCGGACTGGGAAGGAAGGGTGCAGACATGAGTGACTCCACCGCACCCGGATTCGAACTGCTGCTCCAGGAGCACGACATTATCGAATGCGCCTATTACCTGCAAGCCGGGCGCGGCCAAGGGCTGGATTTCGAGCGGCTCACCATCGAACAGGAAGCACTGCGCCAATCGAAGAGCAAGGACCCGAAGCCCGTTGCCCTCGGCGGCGCGGAGTTCCTCCTGCATCGCTATGGATCGAGCTCGGCCCTTCCGATCGTGCTCGAAAACGCCGACATGACCATCCAGCGCGGCGAATACAACAGCCCGTCATTCTTCGTCACGTACCGGTCGGAGGCGCTATGGCGCAATTCCGGCCAGGGGTTGCACCAGCGGTTTCTTGATTGGGCGAGCGACTCTATCGCCTGGCTATGAGTAGGTACGGGAATTGATGCACATCATCGGCGAGGAACAGAAGAAGGATCGGAACCGCTAGCGCGGGAATAGACATGCAAGGAAGGAGACGCGACATGCGTGGAAGAGGAAATGCCGCTCACTCCGGCGGTGAGCTTTGAGGGCAGGATGGAGAATCGTCCGGTCGGTTCAGACGAGTTGGATCTGATCGCAGCCTGGCTGTCTGAATTGCTGAAGGAAATGCTGTTGCATGAAGGGACCGAGGGAGCGTAAATCTTATGCGGGCTGGACGAACTGTAGTTCTTAAGCTACAACGACCGACGAGATTGTGCGCTACCTGACCGCCGCGGGCGTGGAGCCGTTCGGCGAATGGTTCGTCGGACTGCGGGACCGCCAGGCGCAAGCGCGGGTACGGGCCCGACTCGACCGGGTCGGGCGAGGCCTATTCGGCGATTGCGAGCCCGTGGGCGAAGGCGTATCGGAACTGCGGATCGACTGGGGACCGGGGTACCGCGTCTATTTTGCACGCGCCGGAGTCGAAATCGTTCTACTGCGCTTGGGCGGCGACAAGCGCAAGCAGCAGACGGATATCAAGACAGCGAAGGAGTATTGGCATGACTACCAGGAAAGAACGAAAACCCAAGGCAAGCGCCCCGGCTAGCGTGCCGGATCGGCCAGGGTTTCTCGAATGGCTGAAGGATCCCGAGAACGCCGCCGCCTACATCGAAGCGGTACTGGAGGAAGGGGAACCGGTGGGACTGCTGCAGGCGCTTCGCAACGTCGCGGAATCGCGCGGGGGCGTGTCGCAGATCGCGCGCAGAACGGGCTTGAGTCGCGAGGCGCTGTACCGAACGTTGTCCAAACGCGGAAATCCGCAACTCAGCAGCCTGACCGCCATACTTGGCGCGACGGGTTTGCGGCTGAGCGTGCGTCCCTCGGAAGCGAAGGCGAGGAAGGCCGCCTGATTTGTCTTAACAATCAGTTGCCTGTAACCTTCACTGTTCTTGCAGCATCCACTCGTAGGCGGGCATGACCCGCAGGCCGCTGCCAGAGAGCGCGATTCGTTGTTCTTGAGTCACGACCAGTAGCACCGCCGGCAGCTTCGGCTGGGTCTTCACCGCATCGGCCAGCGCCCGCAGTTCTCGCTCGCGGGCGTCCACCGTCGAAGGGTCGGCGCAGACTTGCAGCAGCTCGCGCCGGCCGTCGCGGTAGGCCGCGAGGAAATCCACTTCGAAGCCTTCCGCCGTCTTGACATAGGCCGCGTCGACGCCTCTACGCTGCAGTTCATTGAAGACCGCGGTTTCCAGCGCGTGGCCGGTTTTAGCACGAGCGCTGGCGTCGAAGGCGTGGATCAGTCCGGGATCGGCCGGATAGATCTTGCGCGGATTTGAATTGCGCTGGCGCTCGGACGCCGTGTGCAGCGGCACCGCCTGGAGGAGATAGGCGTCGACAAGGTGCCCGAGCAACGCATGCACGGAATCCTTGCTCACCGCGTGCCCTTGCGCCTTCAGGTCCTGGAACAAGCGGTGCACGCTCATGCTGCCGGCCGGGTTGCGCAGGCAGTGCCGGACAATCCAGCGTAGTGCGCTTACCTGCGACACGCCGTAGCGTTCCAGCACGTCGCGAAACAGCACTGTATCGACGTAGCCCTGCAGCAGCTCGACGCGCAGCGCCCGCGTGAGTCCCTGGGCCTCGGGAAATCCGCCTTCGACCAGGTACTCGCCAAAGCGCTTCTCTACCAGCGAGCGTTGATCTGCCCTCCAGCGCCGAGGTTCGGCGCGGGGCTCTTCGCCACGGTGGCGCAGGAACTCGCGAAAGCTAAACGGGCGGATGCTCGTTTCGATGCCACGTCCGCGCAGCGAGGTATGGACTTCGCGAGATAGCATGCGCGCCGAGGAACCTGACACGACCACCTGCACGTTCTCGCTGTCGAGCACGCGGCGCACGAAGCGCTCCCACCCTGCGACGAGCTGAATCTCATCGAAGTACCACGTCACGGTCAAGCGCCGCCGCAACTGCGGATGGCGCCGATAGAACTCCTCCAGCAGCGCGCTCAACTGATCGGCGGCGATGTCAGCGAGCCGGTCGTCGTCGAAGCTCAGGTAGAGCGCGCGTTCCGGCGCGGCACCGCGCTGCCGCTCGGCGACGAGCTGCCGCAGGAAGGTCGTCTTGCCGGCACGGCGCATGCCAGTGACCGCGTGGACTTTGTTGGGAATCTCCGGCAACGCGGCATCGCGGCGGGTCATCGGCTCGGCTTGGCCCGGCGCCAGCGCGGCATTGAGCTTCTCTTCGAGGACTGGGTGCAGGGGCATCGGCGGGGTTGGGATATGTATCCTTTTAATACGGAAACATTAGCACAAACCAATCGTTGTTAAAAGGATACCTTTGAACATCAAATCGCCGCAGAATCGATCCGGGATCCCCGCACGTTCGCGCGTTGCGGCAAAGCTCGGACCAGCAAAAAACATTCGGAGGACTTTCTCGCTTCTATGGAATCGGAGTTCCATTCGAAGAGAGGTCGGGCTAGGCAGCGTTTCTCGTGGCGCACGGTCCAATACCGACCCGCGGACTATCGGTATTCGTATCCCTCAAAAGCAAGAAAGCCACCGCGATGGATGGCCTAAGTGCATGATCTTGATGGCTCCCCGACCAGGGCTCGAACCTGGGACCTGCGGATTAACAGTCCGTCGCTCTACCAGCTGAGCTATCGGGGAATTGGCGAACGCGTGATTTTAATGGGGCGCCGCACCCCGGTCAACGTAACACGACCTTTGCGGCGTCGGTTGCAGCACGCTAGCCCACGACCTTCGCGATCGAGTCGGACACGTAGTCGATGTTCTTCGAGTTGATCGCCGCCACGCAGATGCGTCCGGTGTCGATCGCATAGACCGAGAACTCCTCGCGCAGCCGTGTCACGGCCTGCTTTGACAGCCCCGAATACGAGAACATGCCGCGCTGGCGTGTCACGAATTCGAAATCGTGTTTCGGCGCCTTGGCGCGCAGCTTGTCCACCAGTTGCTGGCGCACGGTGCGGATGCGAGCGCGCATCTGCCCGAGTTCCTGCTCCCATTGCGCGCGTGCCTCGGGTGAGGTGAGGACTGAAGCGACGATCTGGCCTCCATGCGTGGGCGGGTTCGAGTAGTTGCTGCGGACCAGGCGCTTGATCTGCGACAGCACGCGCGCGGCTTCGTCCTTGTTGCCGGCCACCACCGAAAGCCCGCCGACGCGCTCGCCGTAGAGCGAGAACGTCTTCGAGAACGAGTTGGCGACAAATGCCGCGCCGCCCGCCTTGTCGAAAATCCGCACCGCGGCGGCATCGGCGTCCAGGCCGTCGCCGAATCCCTGGTAGGCGATGTCGAGCAGCGGCACGAGGCCCTGCTTGTTGACGGTCTCGGCCACGGCGGCCCACTGATCGGCGGACAGGTCCACGCCGGTCGGGTTGTGGCAGCAGGCGTGCAGCACGACGATCGATCCCTTGGGCAGCCCGCGCAGGCAGTCGATCATGCCGTTGAAATTCACGCCGTGGGTCGGCGCATCGTAGTACGGATAGTTGTTGACGACGAAACCCGCGTTCTCGAATATCGCGCGGTGATTTTCCCAACTCGGGTCGCTGATCCAGACCTGCGCCTGTGGCAGCGTCCGGCGCAGGAAATCGGCGCCCACCTTCAGGCCGCCGGTTCCGCCGAGCGTTTGCACCGTGACGACGCGATTGTCCTTGAGCGCCGGGCTGTCGCCGCCGAAGACGAGCGTCTGGATCGCTTTGTCGTAGGCCGCCAGGCCGTCGATCGGAAGGTAGGCGCGCGGCGCGGATTTCTCGGCCATGTCGCGCTCGACGCGGCGCACGCACTCGAGCACCGGCACCTTGCCGGTATCGTCATAGTAGATGCCGACCCCGAGATTGACCTTGTTCGGGTTCTTGTCTGCGACAAACGCCTCGGTCACGCCAAGGATCGGATCGCGGGGCGCCATTTCCACGTGCGACAAAACATTGGAGGTCATGATGGTCTTCTCTCGGTAGGGGCTGAACTGTTAAACTGAATAGTTTCCGTTGCAGTGCACCATTCTATACCTTTGATCACCACTTTTCCCAGCAGTCCGTTCCGGCTCAACCAGCCCTACGAGCCGGCCGGCGACCAGCCGGAGGCGATCGAAAAGCTTGTCGAGGGCATCCGCGATGGACTTGCCTACCAGACCCTGCTCGGGGTGACCGGGTCCGGCAAGACCTACACGATGGCGAACGTGATCGCACGCCTGGGGCGACCGGCGCTGGTGCTGGCGCCGAACAAGACGCTGGCCGCGCAGCTCTACGCTGAATTTCGCGAGTATTTCCCGGATAACGCGGTCGAGTACTTTGTCTCCTACTACGATTATTACCAGCCGGAAGCCTACGTTCCTTCGCGCGACCTGTTCATCGAAAAGGATTCATCGATCAACGAACACATCGAGCAAATGCGGCTCTCGGCGACCAAGACGCTGCTCGAGCGCGAGGATGCGATCATCGTCGCGACCGTATCGTGCATCTATGGCATCGGCGATCCGGTCGACTATCACGGCATGATCCTGCACCTGCGCGAACGCGAGCGGTACGCGCAGCGCGACGTGATCGCGCGCCTCGTGGCCATGCAGTACGAGCGCAACGAACTCGATTTCCGCCGCGGCACGTTCCGAGTGCGCGGCGACGTGGTGGACGTTTTCCCCGCGGAGAACTCCGAAACGGCGCTGCGCATCGCGCTGCTCGACGACGAGGTCGAGACGCTGACCCTGTTCGACCCACTCACGGGGCACACCCATCACCGGGTGCCGCGGTTCACCGTGTATCCGTCCAGCCACTACGTGACGCCGCGGGCGACCACGCTGCGCGCCATCGAAGCGATCAAGGTCGAACTGTCCGGGCGGATCGGGTTCTTCAACGGCGAAGGCAAGCTGGTCGAGGCACAACGTATCGAGCAGCGCACGCGCTTCGACCTTGAGATGCTCAACGAGCTGGGATTCTGCAAGGGGATCGAGAATTATTCCCGGCATCTGTCCGGGCGCAAGGCGGGGGAGCCGCCGCCGACGCTGATCGATTACCTGCAGCCGAACGCGCTGATGATCATCGACGAATCGCACGTCACCATCGGCCAGCTGGGCGGCATGTACAGGGGAGACCGTTCGCGCAAGGAAAATCTGGTCAACTACGGCTTCCGGCTGCCGTCGGCGCTGGACAACCGGCCGCTCATGTTCGAGGAATTCGAGCGCGTCATGCGCCAGACGATGTTCGTTTCCGCCACGCCCGCCGAATACGAACGCCGGAAGTCCGCCCAGGTGGTGGAGCAGGTCGTGCGCCCGACCGGCCTGGTCGACCCGGAACTCGAGGTCCGGCCTGCGGCGACGCAAGTGGACGACTTGCTGTCGGAAATCACGCTGCGTTCGGCCCGGCGGGAGCGCGTGCTGGTGACTACGCTTACCAAACGCATGGCAGAGGAACTCACCGAGTACCTGTCGGAGCACGGCGTCAAGGTCCGTTACCTGCACTCGGAAGTGGAGACGGTGGAGCGCGTCGAGATCATCCGCGACCTGCGGCTCGGCGAGTTCGACGTGCTGGTGGGCATCAACCTGCTGCGCGAAGGGCTGGATCTGCCGGAAGTGTCGCTGGTGGCCATACTCGATGCGGACAAGGAGGGGTTTCTTCGTTCCGAGCGCTCTCTCATCCAGACCATCGGGCGCGCCGCGCGCCATATCAACGGCCGGGCGATCCTGTATGCGGACCAGATCACTGATTCGATGAAAAGGGCGATCGGCGAGACCGAGCGGCGGCGCGGCAAGCAGATCGCATACAACGCAAGGCACGGCATCACGCCGGTAGGCATCGTCAAGCGCGTGCGGGACATGATCGAAGGCGTGTACGACAGCCAGCAGGTCCAGTTGGAGCTCAAGGCCGCCGAGGCGCAGGCGCGTTACGAGACCATGTCGGAGAAGCAGCTGGCCCGGGAGATCAAGAAGATCGAAAAGCAGATGTTGCGGCATGCACGCAGCCTCGAGTTCGAGAAGGCCGCCCAGGCGCGGGATCGGCTTGCCGAACTGAAGCGGAACTTCTTCGGTGCGAGGCCGGCCGACGAAGAGCCCGAACCGAGGCGGGCCGTTGGCTAGGCTTATCCCCCGTTTCTTTGACATCTGACAAGTTTTTCGGGCGACCGGCGACGATAATGTGCGCCACACGCGAAACACTTCACTAACCTGACTCCATCGAGGGACATATGGAAATCAAGAAAATCGGAATCATCGGCGCAGGAACCATGGGTAACGGCATCGCGCAGGCCTTTGCGGTCTGCGGTTACGAGGTCGCGATGACGGATGTCTCCGCCTCTGCGCTGCAGCGAGGCTTGAAGACCGTCGATGGCAGTCTCGATCGCCTGGTAAAGAAGGACAAGATGACGGCGGACGCCAAGGCCGCGGCGCTGGGTCTGATAAAGACCGCGACTGACATTGAAGCGGTGCGCGGCAGCGATCTGATCATCGAGGCCGCGACCGAAAATCTGGACCTCAAGCTGAAGATCTTCGCCCAGCTGGCGGGACTCGCCGGTGATACGGCAATCGTGGCGACCAACACATCGTCGATTTCCGTTACCCGGCTCGCCGCGGCAACGCCGATTTCAGACCGGGTGATTGGCATGCACTTCTTCAACCCGGTTCCGATGCTGCAATTGGTGGAAGTGATCCGCGGCCTGCAGACTTCAGACGCAACCTACGCATCGGTGGAGGCGGTGGCGAAGAAGATCGGCAAGACGCCGGTCAAAGTGCGCAACAGCCCGGGGTTCGTCGTCAATCGGCTGCTGTGCCCGATGATCAACGAGGCGATCTTTGCGCTTGCCGAAGGGCTCGCGACTGCCGGGGAGATCGACAGCGCGATGAAGCTGGGAACCAACCAGCCCATCGGGCCGCTGGCGCTGTGTGACCTCATCGGACTGGACGTCGAACTGGCGGTGATGAACGTGCTGTTCGAGGGGTTCAAGGACCCGAAATACCGTCCGGCTCCGTTGCTCGTGGAAATGGTCGAAGCCGGCTATCTCGGCCGCAAGACCGGCCGCGGTTTCTTCGATTACGCGAAATAACGCTTGAACGATGAGGTCGTCGGTCGTATTCGTCTGCACCGGTAACATCTGCCGCTCGCCGACCGCGGAGGGTATATCCCGGAGGATGATTGCGAATGCGGGCTTGTCCGAGCAGATCATCGTCGATTCGGCGGGAACGCATGGCTACCACGTCGGCGAACCGCCCGACTTGCGCATGCAGGAAGCCGCAGCGCGCCGCGGCTACGACCTGTCCGGGCTCAGAGCGCGCAAGTTCGTGCGCGATGACTTTCAGCGTTTCGACCTGGTGCTGGCGATGGACCGGGACAATCACGCGTTGCTCTCTTCGCTCGCAGGCGCTACCGCAGATTCCAAGTTGCGGATGATGATGCAATACGCGAGGCGGTTTGACGAAAAAGACGTTCCCGACCCGTACTATGGCGGCCCGAGCGGATTCGAGCGGGTGCTGGACATGCTCGAGGACGCCGTGCAGGGCCTGCTCGATGCATTGCGCGGGGGAAATGCATCGCTGGCCGCGCCCCCGGATAAGCGTTGAGCT
>Ga0209343_10000623_pt1 | contig 49349 bp, 34 predicted proteins | sample RifCSPlowO2_02_FD_184026 | JGI IMG/M metagenome (GOLD analysis project Ga0209343, IMG submission 184026) | Groundwater microbial communities from Rifle, Colorado - Rifle CSP2_plank lowO2_0.2 (SPAdes) (version 2) | ecosystem: Environmental > Aquatic > Deep subsurface > Groundwater | place...
TCCGCAATATCGTCACCGTGGCCAGCCCGGTCGATCTGCAAGGCGGCGGCATGGTGGCCGGGGTGGCGCAGGCCATCAATACCCCGGCCCAACTGGTGCAAAAGTACACCAATTTCCGCATGCTGGCCGTCAACCCCCAGTCCCTGCACATGCCCGGCTGGATGACGACAGTGGCCTTCAAGATGACCGACCCCGTCGGCAGCCTGACCACCTACTGGGACCTGGTCACCCGTTTGTGGGACCGTGAGTTTGTCGAGTCGCACAGCACCACCTCCGACTACCTGAACAACATGCTGGTGTACCCGGCCGGCATGGTGCAAGACATGCTGGTGCGCGTGATGATCGGCAACCGCTTGGGCCGGGGTGAAGTGCCCCTGGGCGGCAACAAAACCTCCCGCCTGGGCAATATCCATGCACCCTTGCTGGTGTTTGCCGGCGAGACCGACAACCTGGTGTCCGCCAGCGCCGCCCGGGGCAGCCTGGATGTGGTGAGTTCCACCGACAAAACCTTTGAAGTGGCACCGGGAGGGCACATGGGCGTGATTCTGGGCGCGTCCGCGCAAACCCATGTGTGGGCCAGGTCGGCCGATTGGCTGGCCAAGCGCTCCGCTGCACAGCCCGCAAAAACCAGCCGCACACCCCGGGCGGCCTCCGGTAAACGCAAGAACCTGGCGGTGGTGGAAGGTCGCTAAACCGTCACACAGCGCGCGTAGAGTCGCCGGTTTCCTCACCTTGGATAGGTTCCATGATTCTTCGTTTTACGGCGCTCTTGCTGGCCGCACTCAGCCTGATTTCCTGTGCCGCACCGGGCACCACCACTGCCACCACCCCGCAGGGTTTTGCCTTCGGCCTGTGGGGCGACATGCCCTACAAAAAGGCGGGGGACGACACCAAGCTGCCGGCAGTTTTGCAAAGCATCAACCGCTCGGACATCGCGTTTTCCATCTACGACGGCGACATCAAGGATGGCAGCTCCAAATGCACCGACGCCATCTTTGCCGACGCGCTCACCATGTTCAACAGCATGGCCAAGCCCCTGGTCTATGTGGCAGGCGACAACGAATGGACCGATTGCCACCGCCTGAACAACGGCGGTTATGACCCCCTGGAACGCCTGACGCACCTGCGCCGGGTGATGTACCCCACGGTGAACAGTTTGGGCCAAAGCCCGATGGCCATGGAACACCAGGGCAAGCTGGGCGACAAGTATGTGGAAAACACCCGCTTCAGCCACGGTGGCGTGGTGTTTGTGGGCATCAACATGCCCGGCAGCAACAACAATGTCGTGCTGAACGACCGGGAGTGCAAGGCCAAAAGCGCCCGCACGACCGCACAGTGCGACGCGGCCAACGCCGAATACCTGGAGCGTGACGCCGCCAATGTGGTCTGGCTGGCCGCCGCGTTTGCACATGCCAAGGCACAAAACGCCCTGGGTCTGGTCGTGACCGTGCAGGCCGACCCCGGCTTTGATTTGCCAGAAACCGAAGACGTGGACGAAAGCACCGCGCCCAGGTACAGCGGCTACCGCAACTTCATGAACGCCCTGGTGCAGCAAACCGAGCAATTCAAGGGCCAGGTCTTGTTCGTGCACGGCGATACGCATTTTTTCAAGATGGACAAACCCCTGTACAGCCCCGGCAAAGCACTGCCCAACCTGACCCGGCTGCAAACCTTCGGCAGCCCCGTGCTGCACTGGGTGCGCGTGAAGGTAGACCCGGGCACCGCGCATGTGTTTGAAGTGCAGCCGGTGATCGTGCAGCAGCCGTAGCGCCTGGGTGATTCCATTGGCATAGGTCGGCACTGGCAACGGCGTGGCCATGCCGGACGCCCTGCCCCAGGACACCGGCACGCCGTCCCCATCGGCTTGGTGACCGCAGACCCCTACCACTTCGTGCAAATGAGCACCCGCTTTGGCGGACGCCGCGTGGTGGGCTGGCTCAGCGGCGAGCCGCTGCTGTGGATTTGCTGATGAGGCTTTGGGGCGTGGGCCTCGGTTGGTGGCGGGTGGGTTGCGTGCAGTCGCTATGGATTTAGTAGCTGCTTGCGCTTATTCTGCGGGGGCTGGGGGCTGTTTGATCGGGAAATACGCTGGTTGAATCGGATGCTTGATTGGAGAGCCGTTTTAGACTGATAAGCGATAGCTAACGGTCGGCAGCCACGGCTAGGATTCGACCCTGTGCAGACTTTCGCTTTGCCCAACTTGCGGTCACAAAGGCGACGCTCAAGGCTTCCGCCAGAGCGCTACTGCGAAGACGAAGAAGGTCAACGGTCACGGCAAGCACGCACAAACAGAAACGGCGCATTTTGACCACTGGTGCCGTCCTCGCTGACGCACCAATTTCGCAAGTGGAAACACCTGGCAACATCTTTCATCAGTTCGCAAGCGCCTTAGAGCCGACTGGATGGGGCGACCCACCGTCGCCCGGCACCGACGGGCTGTCGGCTACTAGCCGATCCAAAGCGGTAAAAGCAAGCGGCAGGCGCTCGGCATAAGTTGCCGTGTACTGATAGCTGACCACCGTGCCGCTTTCGTTGGCCAACATAGCCTTGATCTGCACGCCAGATGAACCCCAAAACGCCTTCATGTCCTCCTGACCAAGCAGCTTTGTCAGGACCGCCTGTGCCCCAGGCACATCGAGCTCTACCAAGTTTTCGAACATCCCTTCCCGGAGCGCACGCAGGCAGTAATCACCGAAGGCACGCGCGTGGGTCAAGCCGAACGCCGGGTTAAAGCAGAAGCCGAAGATGTACTCGCACATGGCGCGGTGAATGCCGCCGCTGTCCCCCATACCTACCTCGTCGTATACGCCGCACCCGATCCCACTGCCGTCGCTGCGTCGCTGGTTGACCAACTGGTAGATGACGAAGCTCTTGATGGCTGATCGGGCGGCCCTCAGGTCATTTTGGATCTCAACATCGCCGGTCGCTGTCGCGCTGAACTCGCCGAGGATCGCGTCGTCGCTAATTTCGTCGACGTCGATGAAGAAACTGACCTTCGGGTTGATGTAGCGCTTCTTGAACTCCTGAAACACCTGCTGGGTGAACCTGCGCATGGAGTTCAGGGCAATGGTGCCCACGTCGCCTTCGGCGCTGGCGCTGGGATCCTCATGCCGGATCAGGGCGGTGTAGATGTTGTGAACCTGGCCCAGCCGATCCGCGCAGCATGTTAGCCGGAAGAGCATAAGGTCTTCCCAGCCCAGCGGCCCGCGCACGGGCTCCACCAGGCGCTGGATAAGGGGCGACGACGATAGCGACTGCCTATCACCCAGGATCCTGTGGGCGATTTCGACGACGTCGGCCGAGGACCTTGTCCGGCCGTTGCGCGGCTCGCCAAAGCCGGCTTGGTCGAGAAGCAGGACAAGCGAGTAGATCGACCTGTGCCGCAGACTGCGGTCGCCTTGATCGAGCATCGAATAGCGAGGCAGCCACGTGACCAGCGTAGTGATGGCGTCCTCGGCAGCCATGCAGCTCAGTCGGTGTGCGTTGTTGACGAGGATCTGCCAGAACTGGTCATGCACATTCTCACTAGTGCGGACAATGAACTCCGGCCTTGCCAGCACCTCTTTGACCGTCCCCTTGCCCTCCATGAACTCATCCAGCAAGTCCTTGTACATCTTAAAGGTGGTGATCAACTCCGGCACCTTGAAGCGGACAATCAGCTGCAGGTAGTTCTCGAGGTTGCGCGACTCGAAGTTGAAGCAAGCGCGCGTGCGCCAGATCCCCTCGTCGCTGGCGTTATACGAGGGTAACTTGATGCTCGCCACATCGAACAACTGCCTGAGTAGGAACTGCGCGGACGGCTCGGCCTTGCCAACGATCTCGTCAAAGCCGGGTGCATTCTCCAGCCCCGAGATCCCGGATCCCTTGCCGCGGCGGACCGAAAACGAGCCAGTGCGACCTTCGGTCTCCTCTGCATAGATCCGGCGGAACAAATCCGGGTAGCAGAGATGCAGTAGCACCAAGTGGATCAAGTCCGCGTGGTGGAAGTCGCTTCGCCCAAGGTCAGTCTTCTCTAGATTCATCAGGAGCATAGCGTTGATGAAGCGCTTTACCTTGCGTAAGTCTCCCAGCAAGGGGACGTAGTCGTGGGCCTGTCGTCCTGAGATCAGAGTGCCAACCTCGCTAGTGATCTGTCGTAGCTTCAGCATGACATCAGGTGGGATGGTCTGGAAGCGTGCGGCGTCGGCGTGCCAGTCAGTGTCGAGAAAGGCCTTGATGGTTTGAAGATCCACGAACAGGCTGAGCTTGGCGGTGATGAACTTCTCCAGGAAGTCGCGCGCCCGGCTGCCTTCGTCCTTACCCGCAACCAGACGCTCGGTGTCGTAGCAGAGGATGTAGGTCGCCTGACTGAGGTTGAACGTCCGTCTGACGGTAAACAGAACGTTGTTGACCAATTTCGGTTCCAGGCGGTCGAGGTCATCGATGATGATGATCAATCGACGGCCGATTTGCTGAAGCAGGTTATCAATGTCACTTAGCAGCTCGTCGATGGTTTCGTTGGAGGGCTCCAGATTGAACTTGACGCCGAGGAAAGAAACCTCCGTCTTGCCCTTGAGCATTTTCGAATAACGCGTGGTCGCCGGCTGGAACTCGGGCGCGAAGACCTCCTGCTGAATCTTGGCGCACAGGTCTCTTATGAACCGTTCCGACAGGTCCGGCTCGGAAGCGTACCGCAACGGCTCGAACTTGAAGACGATGACACTGTCACAGGCAGCCTTAACCCAGTGGCTAACGGCAATGTTCAGAAAGCTCGTCTTTCCAACGCCCCAAGGCGCATCAAGGCCGAAGACCATTCCCGAGCGGGCACCGCTGGTAAGCACGGTTTCGGCGAAAGCGGTGGCCTGTTTGGTCACGCCCAAGGCATCTTGGTCAGGATCGGTGATCTCTGCATCCGACACAAAATACAACTGTGTCATGTCCGGCTTGCTGCGTCGCAAAATCGACCGGACGAGCGGCGACATCAAGACGGTAAACAGAATCACCAGCGCCGCCTGAGGCCAGCCTTCATCGAGGTTCGACACCTTGTTATGGAAGGTGGCCAAGTGAGGCTCAAGCAGGTAATCAATCCATGCCCCGGCAAGAGCCAGTGCGCCTAGGTCAAAACGCCGACTGGCGAAGAGGCGGCTGGCATTTCGATGAGCCTGGCGCTGGTAGGCATAAGCGACCAGGCCACCAATGAGAAGGAAGACTCCTGCTATGACAGGCACCATCAGCTCGTCGTCGGCCCACTGGCGTCCCCACGCCCTACTGCTCAGAAAACCAATCTGACAGATTTCCGTTAGTAAGACGCCTAGCAAAACAGCACGTAGGAACACTAGCCACTCGGGTGGCTTCATCGGTAACGAATTCGACATCGAGACTCTCCCATATCTTCGGCACGCAATTGGCGTTGTTTTTGGCGCGCCCTGATGACCCATTCTAGGTGTGGGAAGTTAGCGCTACCAACGAAAGTGCGACCACCTGGATGGAGTTGGGGGTCGCGGCACTGAGCATTCTTGCCACCCGCGATTGTGCTTCCTGCTTACAACCGACAAAGGTCTGCTGTGTCAAAAGTCCTTCAACGTCTCGATTCTGCAGAGCGGCCGGTCATCAATGACTGCTCTGGCCCTTCGCAGTCATCCGCCTTTGTTGTCCGCCTTCCCATGGCTTGTAAGAATCCCCCTTTTGCCACGACCCATGGTCAGCATTTCGCCACCATCGGCGAAACGTCAAAACCCATGCACACCAAGTCCACCGCCAGATCCCACGCTGTTGTTCCTGCATCCCTGCCCACCGCCTTCCTGACCCTGGGCTTGAGCATGGCCGTGCCCTTGGCGGCGTGGGGGCAGGGCTGCCTGGCCAAATCGGATGACGTGCCGCCAGCGGTGGTGGAGCTGTACACCTCCGAGGGCTGCAGTTCCTGCCCGCCGGCCGACCAGTGGCTGAGCACGCTCAGGGGCAAGGAGGGGGTGTTGGCGCTGTCGTTTCATGTCAACTACTGGAACCACCTGGGCTGGAAGGACCCCTTTGCCACCGAGGCCACCACGCAGCGACAGCACCAGATCAAGCAGGCGCTGGGTGCCGCGTATGTGTACACGCCGCAGGTTCTGCTCAACGGCAAAGACCACCGCCTGTGGCGGCTGGGCGGCACGTTGGGCCTGGCGCCTTTGCCTGCGGGCGCGGCACCCGGCGTGCAGTTGCAGCGCGTGGGCAGCCAGGTGACGGCCCGCGTGGCGCCAGCGCCCGCACACCCGTCCTTGGCAGCTTACTGGGCGGTTTTGCAGGATGGGCTGGCCAACAGGGTGACGCGTGGTGAAAACGCGGGTGAAACCCTGCGCCACGACCATGTGGTGAGCTACTACCAGCCCGTTCCCAGTTGGCCGGGCCAAGCGGGGCAGGTGCTGCAGCTCACGGTGCCCACCTTGCCCGCCGCGCAAACGGGCACCGCCCAACGCATTGTTTTGGTGGTGACCGACAACACGCTGACCCAGCCGGTGCAGGCTGTGGCGCTGTCGTGCAGCTAAAGATTTGCTCCTAAAAGAGTAGCTGCTTGCGCAATATCTGCGCGGGCTGGAGACCTATTTGTCCCACATAAGGGCTGCAGCTAGCAAATGGCGCGCACGCCGGCGCTGGCGCGGTAACGGTGCGGCCAGTGACGCGGTGAGTTTGATGGCTGTTATGCAGTTGGGGCAGGTGATGATGGGGTGGTCATTTGTTAATCTTCTTTTGTGCGGCAGGGTTCGCCAGTTGCTGCATCGCGTTCAAACCGCTCAATGAACGCATCTGCGTGATGGCAATGGCATTGAGTTGCACCAGCCGGTCTTTGGCGCCCAAGCCCTGGTGGATCAATACCGCGTTGATGCTTTCCAGGTTGGACAGCACCACCAGTTGCTCCAGGGTTGCAGCATCGCGCATGTTGCCGCTCTGGTCTGGATTGGCTTGCCGCCACTGGACGGCCGTGATGCCGAACAGGGCGACGTTGAGCAAGTCTGCTTCACTGGCGTAGATGATGCTGGTTTGCGCGGGCGTCAGGCGCGGCGGGATCAGCCGTTCTTTGATGGCGTCGGTGTGGATCTTGTAGTTGACCTTGGACAAGGTGCGCTGAAAATTCCACTCTAGCGAGGTCGTGCGGGATTCTTCGTCCTTGAGACGCTGAAACTCCTTGATGAGGTAAATTTTGAATTCGGCGCTGATCCACATCCCAAATTCAAACGCAATATCCTTGTGGGCGTAGGTTCCGCCATACCTCCCCGCTGTGGCCTGAAGACCGATGGCTTGGGTTTTTTCCACCCACTCTTTGACGCTGATCTTGTAACTGTTCAAGCCAGCCTGGCTTTTAATTAGGGCGAATTCGCCATAATTAAAAGCGGGGTTGTAGACCGACTCCCAGATGCCCAAAAACTCAACGGTGTTCCGATTTCTGAGCCAATCCGAGATGAAAAAATCACCATCCTTGGCTTTCAACATGTCTGTCAGGGAGATGTAGTCCTGCCCATGCCGTGTGGCGATGGTGACTTCGGCACCTTTGACGTTGATGGTGCGGTTCTTCATGCGGCCACCGGTGTTGTTTGTTTTGTACTCAATTTGCACTCCCTTGTTGATCGGCTGACGGCAGGGCTTGATGGCCTCATGTATTTTTTAGTCAAGACACTATCGGATCGTAAACACTTTTTTTGTCCGAACTTGCTTGGACAGCCTCGATTCGAGTTCTTCAATCAACCGGTTGCGCTGCCCGTCTGTCGTCAGTATTTCGCCACCGGGGCCACCACGCAGCGGCAGCACCAGCACCAGGTCAAACAGGCGCTGGGTATGCTTTGTCCTTGGCGAAGCGCTTGGTGAACTCACTTTTTGCCGTGAATGACAGGAATCCCGACCGACCCTCGTCTATAGTCGCCGCAGCCCCGCCTTTGCTTGAGGTAAACGACCATTTGCAGCCACCGTGTTGATCAGCGCAGGCAGCCAGGTTGCATGGCAAAGACGACTGCACCGCAACGCAAGGCCCATCATCTTGAGCACTATTTTGGAATTCCCACATGGAAATTAAAGTCAACTTTCTCGACAAGCTTCGCCTTGAAGCCAAGTTCGATGATTTCACGGTGGTGGCCGACCAGCCTATCCGCTACAAGGGCGATGGTTCGGCGCCAGGTCCGTTCGATTATTTTCTGGCCTCATCGGCCTTGTGCGCGGCTTACTTCGTGAAGTTGTACTGCTCAACCCGCAATATTCCTACCGAGAATATCCGCCTGTCGCAGAACAACATGGTTGACCCGGAAAATCGTTATCAGCAGATTTTCAAGATTCAGGTCGAATTGCCGGCGGATATCTCTGCCAAAGACCGCCAGGGAATTTTGCGCTCCATCGACCGTTGCACGGTGAAAAAGGTGGTGCAGGCCGGGCCCGAGTTTGTGATTGAAGAGGTGGAAAATCTGGATGCCGATGCCCAGGCCTTGCTGACCTTGGCGCCGGCGTCTGACGCCAGCACCTATATCGCGGGCAAGGATCTGCCTTTGGAGCAAACCATCGCCAATATGTCGGGGCTGTTGGCGGGCTTGGGCATCAAGATTGAAATCGCATCGTGGCGCAATCTGGTCCCCAACGTCTGGTCGCTGCATATCCGCGACGCGCACTCACCGATGTGTTTTACCAATGGCAAGGGGTCGACCAAGGAAAGCGCGTTGGCCTCAAGCTTGGGCGAATATATCGAGCGGCTCAACAACAACCATTTCTACGCCGGGTCGTTTTGGGGCGAAGACATTGCCAACGCGGCGTTTGTCCATTACCCGAACGAGCGCTGGTTCAAGCCGGGCCGCAAAGATGCGCTGCCGGCTGGAATTCTGGATGCGTATTGCCGGAAAATTTACAACCCCGATGGCGAACTGCGTGGCGCGCATCTGGTCGATACCAACTCCGGCAATGTGCAACGCGGTATCTGTTCGCTGCCCTTTGTGCGGCAGTCGGACGGCGAGGTGGTGTATTTTCCGTCCAATCTGGTCGAAAACCTGTTTGTGAGCAACGGCATGAGTGCCGGCAATACGCTGATGGAGGCGCAGGTGCAATGCCTGTCCGAAATTTTCGAACGGGCGGTAAAGCGCGAAATTCTGGAAGGTGAAATCGCATTGCCCGATGTGCCGCAGGACGTGCTGGCGAAATACCCCGGCATTCTGGCTGGCATCAAAGGCCTGGAAGAGCAGGGCTTTCCGGTGCTGGTGAAAGACGCGTCGCTGGGTGGGGCATACCCGGTGATGTGCGTCACCTTGATGAACCCGCGCACGGGCGGTGTGTTTGCCTCGTTCGGCGCGCACCCCAGCCTGGAGGTGGCGCTGGAACGCAGTCTGACGGAATTGCTGCAGGGCCGCAGTTTTGAAGGCCTGAACGATTTGCCGCGGCCCACCTTTACCAGTGAAGCCGTGACGGAGCCCAACAACTTTGTTGAACACTTCATTGATTCCAGCGGCGTGGTGTCGTGGCGCTTTTTCAGTGCCAAAGCGGATTTCGAGTTTGTGGAGTGGGATTTTTCCGGCCAGGGCCAGAACGACAAAATGAGTTCCAACGCGCAGGAAGCCGCGACCTTGTTCGGCATTCTCAAAGACATGGGCAAAGAGGTCTATACAGCGGTGTATGACCAGCTAGGCGCCACAGCCTGCCGCATCCTGGTGCCGGGTTATTCCGAGGTGTACCCGGTCGATGATTTGATCTGGGGCAACACCAACAAAGCGCTGTTGTTCCGCGCCGATGTTTTGAATTTGCATCGCCTGGACGATGCCAGCCTGGAAGCACTGCTGGAGCGTTTAGAGAACAACGAGCTGGACGATTACGCCGACATCGCCACCTTGATCGGCATCGAATTTGACGAAAACACGGCCTGGGGCCAGCTGACCGTTCTGGAGTTGAAGCTGCTGATTCATCTGGCCTTGCAGCAATTTGAAGAGGCGCAGGAACTGGTGGGCGCCTTCCTGCAGTACAACGACAACACGGTTGAGCGCGGCTTGTTTTATCAGGCTTTGAATGTGGTGCTGGAGGTGCAGCTGGATGATGATTTGGAGCTGGACGACTACGTGCTCAATTTCCGCCGGATGTTTGGCAACCCGCGGATGGACGCGGTGCTGGGGTCCGTGGACGGAAGCGTGCGCTTCTTCGGCTTGACACCCACGAGTATGAAACTGGAGGGCCTCGACAGGCACGCGCGCCTGATCGACAGCTACAGAAAATTGCACACGGCACGGGCCCATGCGGCGGCAACGTCCAGCTAGACCTCTGCCGTGCTGACGCGATGGATAAGTGTTGCTATCAAAAAAGTAGCTGCTTGCGCTTATTCTGCGGGGGCTGGAGGCTGTTTTAGCTCGCAGATTCAAGGAAAATGTGCCGCCGTTCATCGCCCGGCAATGGTTGTGCATAGGAACGGCCTGCGCGCACTGCCGCGCGCGGCAGGGGGGCCTGGCCATCGAGCCGGAAGACGGCCACCGCCTCGACCAGGTCCGTGGCCTGTGTTTTGAGGCTGGACGCCGCAGCGGCCATTTCTTCCACCAAGGCCGCATTTTGTTGGGTGGCCTGGTCCATTTGCGTGACCGCCTCGCCGACTTGCAGGACACCGCTGGCCTGTTCGTTGCTGGCGGCGCTGATCTGGCCCATGATGTCCGTCACCCGGCGGATGCTGGTGACGACTTCGGTCATGGTCAAGCCCGCCTGGTCAACCAGGGCAGTTCCTTGCTCCACGCGCTCCACACTGGCGTTGATCAAATACTTGATTTCCTTGGCTGCATCGGCGGAGCGTCCCGCGAGACTGCGCACTTCCGAGGCCACCACTGCAAAACCTTTGCCTTGTTCACCGGCGCGGGCGGCCTCCACGGCGGCATTCAGGGCGAGGATGTTGGTCTGGAAGGCGATGGCGTCGATGACTTGAATGATGTCGCTGATTTTGCGCGACGATGCGTTGATGCCTTTCATGGTCTGCACCACTTGGCCCACGACGTGGCCGCCTTGCTCGGCCACGCTGGACGCATTCAAGGCCAACTGGTTGGCCTGGCGGGCGCTGTCGGCGTTTTGCTGGACGGCGGCACCGAGTTCCTCCATGGAAGAGGCGGTCTGTTCCAGTGAGCTGGCCTGTTGCTCGGTGCGGTTGGAGAGGTCGGTGTTGCCCTGCGCGATCTCGGCACTGGCCGTGGCCACCGTTTCCGAACCCAGGCGTACATCGGCGACCACTTTGGCCAGCTGGTCGCGCATCGCTTTCATGGCAAACATGACGCTGGTGGTGTCGCCGCTGCGCACATCAAGTTCAAGTGTCAGGTCACCGTCGCGCACCGCCTCTGCGGCTTTGCGCACCTCCATGGGTTCGGCCCCGAGCCGCTCCATGACCGAGCGTTTGATACCCCACAGCGTGACCACCGCCAGCACCACATAGAGCAGGGTGGCAAACACCAACACATCAAACCAGGCATTTTTGGCGGCCACCGCGCTGTCTACCGCCGCCTGGGTGCGCGCGTCCACCAGCACCAGGAAGTCGTCCACCGGCTGCATGATCTTGGCCTTGAACCGGTGGTATTTTTTGTCGTGCACCATGGCTTGCGCCCTGGGCAGGTCGGGCGCACCCTTGGTGCTAAAGCCTCCTTTGCCATCGGCCAACTGACCCTTGACCAGGTTCATGGCCACGGTTTCGGTGTTCACCAGGTCGTCCGAATTGGCCTGCGCTTCTTTCAGCTTGGCAAACTCTGCGTCGGTAAAGCCCGCACGCCGCATCAGTTCCTGCAAAGGAACGGCGTCTGCGGTGCCGCGGTCGGGGTCGCTGCCAACCGCACGGAAGTCCCAGTAGATCTTTTCGTATTGATTGGGGCGTGCCCTTTTGCCATTGCGAATGTCGAGTATTTCAAAATACTGCTTTTCCCATTCAGGATCACCCGAGACCACATAGGTGCGGGCCAAACGCGTCAGGTCGTCCGAGCTTTGGCGCAATTCATCCGCCAGCATGTACGAGGTGTAGCGCGACACATGGGCCTGCGAAAAACGGTCATTGGCCGCACCCAGTTTGTACAAAGAAAAGACCAGCAGCAGCGCGGGGAACAGTAGAACGACCAGTAGGGTCCTGAACATCTGACCGATTGTTTTCATGCATCACTCCCTGAATCGTCGTACCCAAACTTTTGGGGCTGTTGCCCGCATGGACGCTATTTAGACAAACTCTGGGGAAGGGTGCTATGCGACTTATCAATGCGCTGTGAAGTGGCCTAGAGACGGGGGTGGGGGGCTGGTACCCAGGGGCAATAGCAGGGAAAACTGAACTTCGCCCTTGATATCGGTCTTCAGCGTCAGGTCTCCGCCGTGGGCACGCGCGATTTCGCGTGACAAACTCAAGCCCAGGCCCACGCCCTCCGTGGCGCGGCTGTGCGCCGAGTCCACGCGGTAAAAACGCTCAAAAATCTTTTCCCGCTCGGACGGCGCAATGCCATGGGAGGCATTGGACACCAGCACCTCCACACGTTTGCTCCACTGGGCGGTGCTGATACGAATCCAGCCCGGCTGACCGTCCTGCGCTTCGTTGTATTTGATGGCATTGCTGATCAGGTTGTGCAGCAACTGGCGCAGCAGGCTTGCATCGCCTTGCAGCACCAGGCCCCTTTGGATGTCGCCGCTGATGTTCAGCTGGGGCGCGAGCATGCGGGTGTCTTCCAGCAAGTCTTCCAGCGCGGCCGATAGGTCGAAGGGCGCGTGGTGAATGCTGAGCCGCCCCGCATCCGCCTGCGAGAGCAACAGCAGTTTGCGCGAGATGGTGGACAGGCGCCTCACTTCATCCAGCACGCTGGTGAGGGTGGCCTGCATGGGCGAGCCGTCACCCGCCTGGGCAATGGCCCGCTCCAGCTGCCCCTGCACAATGGCCAGCGGTGTTTTGAGTTCGTGCGCCGCGTCCGCCGAGAAGCGGTGGGCCTGCTTGAAGCTGCGTTCCAGGCGCTCCAGCATGCGGTTGAACACTTCAATCAGCCCGGCAAATTCACGGTCTTCACCCTGCACGGCGATGCGCTGGTTGAGGCCCGCTGCCGTTACGCGCTGGGTGGCTTTGGTGAGTTTGTGCACCGGTTGCAAGGCGCGCCCGGAAAAATACCAGCTTCCCATGCCAATGAGCACCAGCGCAAAAGGCAGCGCCAGCAAAAATGCATTGCGTATGCCGCGCAGGTCTGCGTCCATGGTGCGCTCGTTCACGGCGATGGCCACCCGCCCACGCTCTATCGCGGCCATGCCGATGCGCCATTTTTGCCCGTCCGCAGACACCGTGGCGGTGGACGATGCGGGCGGCGGGCCGGGGCGTGTCGCGGGTGATAGGAGGGGCTGGGCCGGTGGTGCATGCTCTGTCACGGGGCTGGCGGAGGGGAGCGCGGCGGGAGTGGCAGGCAAGATGGGCGCCACCGGTTGCGGCAGCGGTAGCGGTAGCGGCAGCAGTGTGGCTGGCGGCTCGGTGGTGCGTGGCACAGGGTTTGGCTGCGCTTGTGCCGGTGGCTGCTGCGGTGTGTGGATGGCGTCCGGCAGGCTGGGGGGACGTGGCAGGGGCGCGATGGGCTGTCGCACAGGGGTATCCAAGGGCGGTTCGCCGTACTGCGGGCCGAAAGGCAAGCCCCCGGGCAGTCCCCCAGGTGGACCGCCACCGCCTGGTCTACCTCCTGCAGGGCCTCCTCCTCTACCGCCACCGCCGCCACCACCTCCACCGCCCTGTGCCAGTTGCACCGGCGCACCCCAGGGCAAGTCGGCGGCCTGCGCCGAGGGAATGATGTCCAGCCCGAAGCCGGGGCGGCGAGGGCGCTCGCCGGGTTTGGGCCAATCCAGCTTGTCTGGTGTGACACCTGAGGGCCAGTGCGGCGATTGGTAGCTGCTTTCACCGTCTGCGGTGAGCACCAGCAGCGCCAGATCGGACGGGTTGCGTATGCCCATATTGCCCGCGAGTTGGCCTTCGGCCGCTTGCCAGTCGCGGTCTTCTTGTAAACGCGCAAGTTGCCGTTCGGCGTGGGCGCGGATTTCAAGGTCGATTTTTTCGGTCTTGATGCCGCGGATCAGCCACAGGCTGCCCAATCCAAAAGCGGCCAGCACCAGGCCGGACAGCAGCGCCGAGAGCAGCGCCATGCGCAGACGAAACGAAGAGATCATGGCAGCTTGCGAAAGCGGTATCCCACGCCGCGCACACTTTCAATTGGCGAATCGCCGTCCGCACCAACGCCTATGGCCGACATTTTTTTACGGATGCGCTGGATGCACACGTCCACCACATTGGTGCTGGGGTCGAAGTCGTAGTCCCACACATGCTCCAGAATTTGGGTGCGGGTCAACACGCGGCCGGGCGAGCGCATCAGGTACTCGATCAGGTTGAATTCGCGCCCGGTCAGGTCCACGCTCTGGCGGTGCCAGGTGACTTCGCGGCTGATGCGGTCCAGCCGCAACTCGCCCACGGTCAACACGTTCTGCCGCTCACCGGAGACGCGGCGCAAGAGCGCTTGCACCCGGGCGATCAGCTCTTCCACAAAAAACGGCTTGGCCAGGTAGTCGTCCGCCCCCAGCGACAAGCCGTCAATGCGGTCATCCAGTTCATTGCGGGCCGTGAGCAGGATGATGGGCGTGACATTGCCCGCCTTGCGCAGGCTTTTCAGGATGGACAGCCCGTCGCGCCCGGGCAGCATGATGTCGAGCACGATGGCGTCGTACACGCCGGTGCTGGCACGGTCGTAGCCATCAATGCCGTTGTCGCAGTGCTCCACGGCAAAGCCTTGCTCCTTGAAGCCCGCGCTCACGAACCCGGCAATCTTTTGTTCGTCTTCGACGAGCAGAACCTTCATGTGCGTACTTTCATGTGTCTGTTTGCTTGCGGTCGAGCTTAAAGCCGCAGCCCCTTTTCGTCATTACAAAACTGTAATCCAGGGGCAGTGCCAACTGTAATCGGCCGGCGAGAACATCCACCCCGTTCTCAACCCAACCCGTTCGAAAGGTACTTATTATGAAAATCAAAATGGCATGGCTGGCGGTGGCTGCGGCCCTGGCTGCACCGGTGAATATGGCCGTGGCGCAGGAGGCGGTGTGGCAAAACTCCTACCAGTTGGAGGCGGCAGGCAAATACACCGAAGCCCTCTCCGTGGTCGATTCGGTCTGGACCAGCGGCCCAGAGGCTGAACTCAAACTGCTGCGTCGCGGCTGGCTCTTGTACTCGGCCGGCAAGTTTGACGAGTCCATCCGCGAATACCGTCTGGCCATTGAACGCAACCCCAAGTCCGTCGATGCCCGCCTGGGCCTGTGCCTGCCGCTGCTGGCCTCCAAGCGCTGGCGGGAGGCGGACCAGGCGGCACGCGCCGTACTGGACATGGCGTCCAACCACTACACGGCGCTGGTGCGGCTGGCCGTGGCGCAAGAGGGGCAGCAAGACTGGGCGGCGCTGCTGAAAACCGCCAGCACGCTGGTCACAGGCTACCCCTCCGACGCCACGGCCTATGTGTACCAGGCCCGTGCCCAAGCGTGGCTGGGCAAACGGACCGAGGCGCTCGCCGCCTACACCGCGGTGCTGGCCCGCTACCCCGGCCATCTGGAAGCCAAAGCCTATATCGACAAGAAATAAGCAGGTACGCGTATGAACACCTTTGACCTACAACACCGCCGCGACGCCCTGTGGCAGCAACTGCGCGCGGTGGCCTGCCAATCGCCGTTTGTGTCCGAGGCGTTCAGCGCGGCGCTGGGCGCGCTGAACCTGGTGGACCGCTTCTGGAGTTATCCGGGGCGCGAAGTGCTGGAGCGCCTGCACACCTACCTGGAGCGCGGCCAGCATGCCTTGCTCACGCAGTTGGTCAACAACTGCTGCCATCAAATGGCGCGTGGCCGCTACCGCAGGCAGGTGTTCAGCCCGTTTCAAAGCACCCTGGAAGCGCTGGACAAACCGGCGCTGCACGATGCAGGCCAACTGACATCGCGCCAGCAGGCCCCTGACAAACCCTACTTTGAAGTGCTGGTGGTGCACCCCGTGCCGCAGGACTTTGAGGCCCTGTACCGCCAGCAACTGGCCAGCTTCCAAACGGCGCAGGATGAGTTTGTGTACGGCTTGGTGTTTGTGGACTCGGCGCAGGACGCGCTGACCGCCTTGCTGGCCAACACCGACATCCAGGCTTGCGTGTACCTGCAGCATGTGCAGTCGGCATCGGCCGCATCCAGCCCGCTGTTCACCCGCCACAGCCGCGCTTTGCTGGCCACCACGCCACCGGCGCACATGCTCCAAAGCGTCGAAGCCAATTTGAGTGTCAGCGCGCGCTGCCTGCGCCCCGAGATCGACCACATTTTGATCAGCGAGCAGTCCGCCCTGGCCCTGCCGTTGGAGGTGCGCCGCCATTTTGACCGCGTGCTGTTTCACATCAACCCGTTTGCGGACCTGCACGCCGCCATCCTGGCCGGTGTGCGCAACCGTTTTTCCACCCCTTTTTTTGACGCACTGCAGGCCTACAGCCGCCAGCCCAAGGGTGTGTTTCACGCACTGCCCCTGTCGCGCGGGGCGTCGGTGAAAGACTCCCCGTGGATCGGCGACATGCTGGATTTTTACGGCGACAACATTTTTCTGGCCGAAACCTCGTCCACCCAGGGCGGCATGGACTCGCTGCTGGACCCCACCGGCGCCATCAAGCAGGCCCATGCCAAGGCGGCCCGCACCTTTGGTGCCGACCACAGCTACTTCGTCACCAACGGCACCTCGACCTCCAACAAGATCGTGCTGCAGGCGAATGTGCGCCCCGGCGACATCGTGTTGGTCTCGGCGGATTGCCACAAGTCGGTGCCCTATGGCGTGATGCTGGCCGGTGCCTACCCCGTGTTTCTGGAAACCTACCCGCTGCCGGAGCACGACCTGTTTGGCGCGGTGGACCTGGCACAGATCAAGGCCGTGTTGCTGGACCTCCAAAAGCAGGGTCTGCTGCACCGGGTGAAGCAAATCACGCTGACCAGCTCCACCTTTGACGGGCTGATTTACCACGCCGAAAAAACCATGATGGAGATCCTGGCCCTCAAGCCCGATGTGATTTTCCATTGGGACGAAGCCTGGTTTGCCTTCGGCCACTTCCATCCGCTGTACCACAGCCGCACGGCCATGAGTGCGGTGCAAAAAATCCGGGCGCGCCTGCAAGACCCCTTGTATTGGCAGTTTTATACGCACTGGAAGGCCGCGTTTGATGCCAACACCGACCCCTTGAAGTGGGAGCAGGTGCTGTTCCCCGATCCCCAGCAGGTGTGCCTGCGGGTGTATGTGACCCAGTCCACCCACAAGACGCTGACGGCGTTTCGGCAGGCGTCGATGATCCATGTGGCCGATGCGGCCTTCAACGCGGCCCGTTTTCTGGAGGCCTTTCGCATCCACACCTCCACCTCGCCCAACTACCAGATCATTGCTTCGCTGGACATTGCCCGCCGACAGGCCGCGCTGGAAGGCTTTGCCAAGGTGCGGGACACGCTGGCGCTCTCCTTGCAACTGCGCGAGCGCATCCGCACCACCAAGGCATTGCGCCCTTATTTTGAGGTGCTGGACGACGAACACCTGGTGAGCGCGCACCTGCGCCAAAGCCCTACCGACACCAGCGTGGAGGGTGACGCACTCAGTGCACTGAGTGCGGCCTGGGGTCAGTCGGAGCTGGTGGTGGACCCCACCCGCATCACGCTCAATGTGGCCCGCACCGGCATGGACGGCAGCAGCTTCCGGCAGTTGTTGATGACGCGCTACGACATCCAGGTCAACAAAACCTCGCAAAACACGGTGCTGTTTCTCATGACCATAGGGGCCACGCAGGCATCGGTGGACTACCTGTTGCAAGTGCTGCTGGAGATGGCGGCCAAGTTCCAGTACGAGCGGCGCAGCTGCGTCCGCATGGCGGGCGAGGCCACGCCCGCGCTACCCGGCAAACGCCGCTTCCACGCGGCCTTCCTGCCCTTGGGCGCTGGCAGGTACTGCGCCGTTGATATCCGCAGCGCGTATTTCGATGGGGCTTTGGAGACCAACGTGGCTTACGTGCCGCTCTCGCACGAAACCCTGGCGGCCATGCAGGCCGGTGGTGAATGGGTATCTGCCGCTTTTGTGACGCCTTACCCGCCGGGTTTTCCGGTGCTGGTGCCGGGGCAGGTGCTCACACCCGAAATTTTCCATTTCCTGCACACGCTCAAGGTGCGCGAGATCCATGGTTTTCACGCCGAGGCCGGTTTCAAGGTGTTCAGTGCGGGCTACCTGGCGCGCCGCAGCACGCCTTTGCCAATGGCGCAGCACCCAGCCCCAACACCCGTGCCGGCCCCTGTGCTGGCCACCCTTGAAGGATAAATCCATGAACACGTCCACCCGCCTCTCGAAAGCACTCCAACAGGCACTCCAACGGAACCCCGCCCAAGCCGCTACGGCCCCCATCACCCCCTTGCGCTCGGTGGAAGACATCCGGCAGTACTTCGCCAAGAGTGAACGCAGCTACTACTTCATCAGCGCCAGCAACTTCAACATGATCGGCATGCACCAGTGGGTGCGCGGCTGGCACAACATCAATCTGCTGGACTGCTTTGACGGCGCACACCCCGCCGCCACGGTGGTGCAAGACGACCATTGCCACGTTTTCAGCGGCATGGAGGATGTGAACCACTACCTGCTCGACAAGCCGGCGGTGCAGGCACTCATTGGGGCGCGCAGCGCCATTCGCACCAGCAAAGGCAGCTCCGTTTCCACCCCGAAGGCTCCCGGCCAAGACCAGGCGATGTTCCTGTTTTTTGATGAGGGGCTGGAGGAGAAATGCCAGGCCCTGGGGCTGGAGCTGGCGCTGCCGCCCAACAGGCTGGTGCGCGAGGTGGATAGCAAAATTGTGACCACACACATCGGCACGCAAGCCGGTGTGGCCAGCGTGCCGCATGTGATGGCGCAGGTGGGCTCCTGGGCCCAACTGCAGACCTTGGCCCAGGAGGCGGGGCTGGGTGAACGCTGGGTGGTGCAAAGCGCCTACGGCGACTCGGGCAAGACCACCTACTTTATTGACGGCGAAGCCGACTACCAGGCGGTCGCGCACCTGATCGAAGCACAAGACCAGGTCAAGGTGATGCGCCGTGTGCGCTGCGTGGGCACCGCCATTGAAGCCTGCGCCACCCGTTGGGGCACGGTGGTGGGGCCGCTGCTCACCGAGTTGATCGGACAAGCGCCCCTGACACCGTATGCCGGGGGCTGGTGTGGCAACGAAAACTACGCCGATGCCTTCACGCCCGCGCTACGCGCCACGGTACAGCAAAAAACCCAGGCCATGGGCGACGCGCTGTACCAACGCGGCTACCGGGGCACCTTTGAGCTGGACTATTTGCTGGACCTGGACAGCGGCGAGCTGTACCTGGGCGAATTGAACGCACGCATCACCGGTGTGACGGCGCTGACCAACACCTCAAACTTCTGTGCCGCGCACCTGCCGCTGTTTTTGTTTCACTTGCTGGAGTTTGACGGCGCTGTGGATCTGCAGATGGACCTGCATGCCTTCAACCGCTCCGTGCTGGAGCAGGGCAGCGCGGGGGTGTCCGCGCAGATCATCCTCAAGCACACCGATGCCATGCTGCAAATGATCACCCAGGCACCGGTGTCGGGGGTGTACCGCATGGACGCGGACGGTGCGCTGCACCTGCACGCCGCCGGAGTGGACCGGCGCCAGGCGCTGGCGGCGGACCAGGCCTTTGTCTTGCGCATCCAATCAGAAGGTGAATACGCCTACCAAGGCGGCGACATGGCCATCCTGTTCATGAACACCGTGATCCGCCAGGCCGATGGCCAGCTCAATGCCCAGGGGCTGCGCTGGACGCAGGCCCTGCAATCCACATTTGCCCTGCGCCATTTGACCCAGGAAGAGCGTGCCGCCATCGCCTTGGCGCACAACCCGGCCAACGTCAAAAGCGGAGCCTAAGCACCATGGCCTACACCCACAAACGCTTTCAAGCCATTGAGGAGTACCAGCCCGGCGACAGGTGGCTGGCCCACTACCACGCAGCCCTGCCAGCCTACCGCCAGTGGTTTGCCAGCGAGGGTGAAATCAAGCGGCCCGGCCTGGCGCAATGCCGCGCCGCCATGCAAACCCATATGCCGGAAATGGTGCCGCTGTGGGAGCGCCTGGTGGCCCTGACCGGTGCCGACGAAACGGACGCACGCTTGTTGACTTTTTACTGCCCCGCCGTGTCGGTGTCGGGTTGCTCGCAAGCGGTATGGACGCGCTACACCCCCACGCTGGTGCGCAACTACGATTTCGCCCCCGACTACTGCGAAGGCCGGATTCTGAAAACCTGCTGGCACGGCACCCAGGTCATTGCCAGCACCGATTGTCTGTGGGGCGTGCTGGACGGCATGAACGAACACGGCCTGTCGGTGTCAATGGCGTTTGGCGGCAAGGAGGCGGTGGCGCCGGGCTTTGGCATTGCGCTCATCCTGCGTTATGTGCTGGAGTTTTGCACCACGGTGGAGGCGGCGGTGAAGGTGCTGCAGCGTGTGCCTGCCCACATGGCCTACAACGTGACCGTGTTGGACGCCGCCGGACAGGTGCGCACGGTGGAGCTGGAGCCGCAGCAGGCGGCCCGCTGCAGCGCACGCCCCATGGCGGTGAACCACCAGGGTGAGTTTGAGCTGACCAATTACGCCATGTTTTCGCATTCCTATGAGCGCCAGCAAAGCATTCTGGGCAAGCTCTCCGACCCGCTGTGCAATGTAGAGGCGTTTGTGAATGCGTTTGAGTACGGCCCGCTGCGGTCCACCAACTATGCGCAGGGTTTCGGCACGCTGTACACGGCCATCTACAACCCGCAGCTGCGCGCCATGGAGTACCGCTGGCCCAACCGCGAGCGCATGTACCAGTCGTTTGCCGCATTTGATGAACGCGACGTGTGGGTGGAACTGGCATGAACTACGACAAGGGGGGGATGGATGTGGCACGGCGGGCGCTGCGCGATATGGTGCAGGAACTGGCCTTGGGTTATGCCTGGATCGGCCTGGTGCCCTCGTGGAAAGCGGGGGTGTTTTTGGCGGCACTCACCTGGATACAGCCGCTGGCCGGCGCGGTGGGCCTGCTGGCGGCCCTGTCGGCCTGGGCTGCCGCGCATATTGCCGGGGCGGACGCGGCTGAGCGGCCGGTGGCGGTGTTCAACGGTCTGCTCAGCGGCCTGTTTGTCGTGCATGTGTGGGCCGCCGGTGCAAGCGTGTGTGCGCTGGCTGTGCTGGGTGGCGTGCTGTGCGGGTGGTTCAGTCTGGTGCTGGGGCGCTTAAGCTGGTCGCTGCTGAAGCTGCCGATTTTGAGCCTGCCCTATGCCCTGGTGGCCATGCTCACCAGCGCGGCGGGGGGCAGTCTATCGACCCTGCAGCCCAATGCCTATGTGGCACCACCTGCCTATTTCGGGGGGGCGGTGGATGCCTTTTTCAATGCCTTTGGCGCGCTGTATTTTTATACCAGCCCGCTGATGGGGGCTGCCGTGCTGGCGGTCTTGCTGGTGTTCTCGCGTTACTACGCGGTGCTGGCCCTGCTGGGTTACGGCGCCGCCGCCGTGTGCCTGGGCACCCTGGGCGCAGCGCCCGAGCATCTGGCGTCCACCGCCTGGGACAGCAGCGCCATTCTGGCGGCCTTGCTGGTCGGTGGTTTGTTTGCCACGCCTTCGTTCTTGACGGCCGGTCTGGGCGTGCTGGCAGCGGTGTTTGCCGCCTGGCTGGCATTGGCGCTGGGGCGCATCAGCAACGTGGCCCACCTGTTGCCGCACTCTGTGCCCTTCGTCATGGCGGCGTGGCTGGTGTTGTACGCCGCGGTGCACAACGTGCGCATCGCCAACCGTTTCAATATGCACCTGCCCGACTTCCCCGAGCGCACCCATGCCCGCACCCGCATCGCCAAGGCGCGCATGGGCTCGCCGGGCAGTGTGCCGCTGGCGCTGCCGTTTGCGGGGGCGTGGACGGTGTCGCAAGGCTTCTCCGGCGAGCACACCCACCGGGGCTTGTGGCGCCACGCCTTGGACTTTGTGGTGCTCCAAGACGGCAAAAGCTTTGCGGGCCGTGGCAGCCGGCTGGAGGATTTTTACTGCTACAACCAGCCGGTGTTGTCACCGGCCTATGGTCAGGTGTGGCAGGTGATTGCCCATATTGCCGACAACTTGCCGGGCAGCATCAACGTGGTGGACAACTGGGGCAACTATGTGGTGATCCGCATGGCCAACGGCAAATTTGTGCTGCTGGCCCACCTCAAGCCCGAGAGCGTGGTGGTGCAAGCCGGGGCCTGGGTGAAGCCCGGCGATGTGCTGGGCTATTGCGGAAACTCCGGCCGCTCACCCCAGCCGCACATCCACATGCATGTGCAGACCGCCGCCGAAGCCGGCTCGCCGACGGCGCCGTTTCATCTGGCCAGCGTGATGGTCGAAATGCAGCCCGCCAGTGCCCGTTTTGAGCTGGCCGTGGTGCCCGCGACAGGCGCCACGCTGTGGGCTGCGCAGGAGGGGGATGCGCGCCCCCTGTATTTGCTGGCCGGGCGGGGCTTGCACTACCGTGTGGCGCGCAATGGCGCACCTGCGGTGGACTGGTCCTTGCACTGCGAGGTGGATGCGCTGGGGCGCACGGTGCTGGTCTCCAGTGCCGGGGCGCGCTGCGTGGCCGAATCCACCTGGGCGGTGTTCTCCTGCTACGAGCGCAATGGCGTGGCCGACCCCTGGCTGGATGTGTGGCTGCTGGCCTGCGGCTACACACCTGCTGCCATGCAAGTGCTGCAGTGGCAGGACCACTGCACATCGGCCAGCCTATTGCCAAGGATCGGTGCGCGTTGGCTGGCCGTGCTGGCCTGGCCGGTGGCCGCATTTGTGCGTAGCCACTATGCACGCCGGTGGGATACGCAGGCCCAAGGTTGGCGCCAATCGGTCCAGCATCGCCAAGCTCTGCTGGGCTTGGATGCCCGATTGGAAGCGCTCATCGTGCCGCAATTGGGTTGTACAACCCTGACGGCACAGGTCGGGTGCGATCACTTGGTGTTTCAGGCCGCCCGCTCTTTTCAACGCGCCGATCTGGGCGTGCCCGCTTGGGACCTGCCGCTGCGGCTGTCTGCAGTTTTAACCTAGGAGATACCCCATGAACCCCATAAAACCCATGAACGCTTTCAGTCTTTTTCGAATTCCTGCGCGGTGGCATGCCCTCCCATACACGCTGGCATGCGGCGCGCTGGGTGCATTGGTGGCGCACGCAGCGTTGGCGCATGACAGCCCTGCCCAGCAAACCCAGGCATTGCCTGGGAAGACCTGGGTGTTGGATGGCCATGCCCTGGCGCTGGGCGACGGCAAAGTCAGCACCCATCCGCAATCCGGCCATGTGTATGCCTGCAACACCCGCTTCATGGGACGCGGGGCGTTTCGGGACGGCGATTGGATTTCGGGCATGACCTGGGACGAAGGGCGGAAAATTTTTGTGCAGGGCGACGTGGCCTGGCCGGAGGCGCAATTTGCACTGAACCACACGGGCGCACAGCGCCTGCTCAGTGGCAACGGCTTGCCGGTGGGCAGCTCCACCGGCGTGTTCCCGGTGCAGCGCAGTGACCCTGCGTTCCAAGTGGACCGCAATCCCAATCACATCGCGGCGCAGCGGGTGGAGGTTGCGCTGCCCGCCCAGCCGGAGGTCCTGGCCCAGCCCGGCTGCGTACCCATGGGCAGGGTGGGGGTGATGCGCAATGGCGTGGCCCTGTTCAATGCGCTCGATGGCGAAGGGCGCGACGCCGTGGCGCACGAAGTGCAGGACCATTGCGGTGGGCATCCCGAGCGCTCAGGCAGCTACCACTACCACGGCAACAGCCTGTGTGTGCCGGGTGCCAGCGAAAACAACACGCTGGTGGGCTACGCGCTGGATGGTTTTGGCATCACCAGCATGTTCGATGAAAACGGCCGTGAGCTGACCAATGCCGACCTGGACGAATGCCACGGCCGCGTGAGCCGCATCGTGTGGGATGGCAAAGAAGTGGAGATGTACCACTACGTGCTCACGCGGGAGTATCCCTACACCGTGGGTTGTTTCAGGGGGCGGGTGCAGGCAGGGCAATCGCACCTAAATTGATAGCAAAAACCTTGTAACTAAGCCGAAACCGGGGGAGCTATAGCCTTTTGAGTTTGGACAAGAGTTGTTGATGAACACAGGCGCAGGTGATGGCCCTGTTGCAGCGGCTGTACGCAAAAATCGGGCCGACGCTTGAGGGCGATTCAACCCAAACACTGGAGACGAGGACCGACAATTTATCGAGAGCTGCAATCGCTGGGGGCATCGGTCAAGGTTGCAAGACAAGTGGCGGAAAATGCCAGCAGATGGTGGCGCAACAGTAGTCGGGCGCCTGCAATCCACCCCACCCGTATTGTGCCGCCCGCCACCCAGCCTGTGGGTGCACACCGACGAGGTGCTGGCTGAACTGGGGTTGGATACCGAGCAGATTGCCAGAAGCGAGGGGGTGGTTTAAAAGCGCTCTGGCCACGGCCAGCCCTTCTCACTTGGTTAAGCCTTTCTGGGTAACGGGGTATTGGCATTTGGAGCGCCACCGCCTGCTACGGGCTCACCGCTGTCACCGTGACGGCAGCACTGATTCCCATGGCATTCGTGGCGGTGATGGAGAACTGAAAGGTGGTGCCGGGCGGGTAGCCCGAATAACTGCCCACTGATTGCGGCATGGCAGGCACCGACCCCGGCACGGACAGGGTGAACGCAGTGGGGCTAATTCCCGTCACGGTTGTGCTGGTGATGGCCGAGCCGTTGTCCACCGGGATGGCATAAGAAACCTCCACCCCTCCCGCAGAGTTGAACGCAATCGAAGCCCCCGTGGGTGCTCCCGGCACATTGGCCGGTGTCACGGTGTTGGAGGCCGTGCTTGCCGCGCTGGTCAGCACACTGCTGCTGGCCTTGACCGTGAAACTCAGCGGTATGCCGCTCTGCAAGCCCGTGAGCAGCACGGGTGAGCCGGTGCCCGACTGGCTGACTCCCCCTTGCGTGGCCTCTACCAGGTAAGAACTGATGGGCAGCCCCCCGGTGTAAACCGGTGGGATGAAGCTGACCACTGCCGAATTGATACCTGCCAGTGGCCCGGCAACCGCCGTCACGGCAGTCGGCACACCCGGCACATCCGCCAGCGGCGTGACAGCCTGTGACGATGGCGATACCACACTGCTGCCCTGCGCATTGAGGGCCACCACCGTGAAGGTGTAGGCCGTCGCGGCAGACAGGCCCGCCGGGCTGGTCACCACAATCGGCGAAGCCGTTCCGATTCCTGTGAACCCACCTGGGCTGGAGGTGGCGGTGTAGCCAGTGATGACTGAGCCACCGCTATTGGCCGGTACGCCAAAGCTGATCGTGGCCTGAGCCAACCCCGCAGTGGCAACCACAGCCGTTGGCGCACCGGGCACGGTCAGCACCGGCATTGGCGTGACCGCAGCAGAGGGCAGTGATGCCGGGCTGCTGCCCACCGCGTTGATCGCCACCACCGTGAAGGTGTAAGCCGTGCCATTGCTCAGACCTGTCACCGTGATGGGTGATGCACTGCCGTTGGCTGTTTGCCCACCGGGACTGGCCGTGACGATGTAGCTGGTGACCGGCGAGCCACCCAGATTGGCTGGTGCACTGAAGCTGACCACGGCCTGCGTTGGCCCAGGGCTGGCGCTCACCGAGAGCGGGGCACTGGGCGCAGTCTGCGCGGCAACAGGCGGTGGCTGCGATGACGAGTTGCTGCTTGCCATCAGTGTGATCTTGCCTGTGGCACAGGCCCCCACGGTGCGCAACGGGCACATGTTGAACGAGGCATTCAACACGGTTCCCGCCGCAGTCCCACTGGCCAGCGTCAGCACCCCGTCACGCACCGACAGCAGTGGTGACAGGGTGTTGAGCACCAGGGAAACGTCCCCTGCCACCACCGGGCGACCATTGAGCGTGCCCGCGCTCAACAAGCTCAGGCTGCCACCCGGCACGAGCACCGCGTTGACATGACCCACTTGCAGCGTCGCATTGGGTGGCTGCACCGGTGCCTGCGCCTGGCTGAACTGGGCGGCACAGGTGTCGGTGTTCACCACCCGGCTGCTGGTGTTGAACAAGCCGGCGTAGCCCACGCGGCCTTCTGCGGTGACCAGCCAGGGCAGGCCTTGCGGCCCCACGGCAATGGTCACACCCGTCCCGTTTTGTTTGTCGTACTGCTTGGTGGATGGATTGAAGCGGCGCACCGAGCCCAGCAAATCCAGCGCAAACACGGTGTTGTCAGGCGAAACCGCCACATCGCTTACCCCGATCAGTTGAACGCGGCAATCGCCCTTGTCGCAGCGAACCAGCTGGTTGTCCTGCGTGACCACCCAATAAATGTTGCCATTGGCCCCAGCAATGCGCCGCGCCTTCACGGGGGCATCGGCACTGGCCACCGTCATACGTTCAAAGCGCTTGCTGGTGGATGTGTAGCGGTAGCTCTCGCCTTGCGTGTCCACCGCCCAGGCCTGGTCATCTGGCCCAATGGCCAGGTCTTGCCCGATGAACTCGGGCACCGTGACCCAGGTGGTCTTGTCAAAGTGCGTCACCACCCCGGATGTATTGAGCAGCCAGGGCTGGCCTGCCGCATTGACCGCCACCCGTTTGGCCTGGCTGAACGAGGCCAGCATGAAACGCCGACTCGCGTTGCTGAAGCAGAACAGGCTGCCATCACCCCCCAACGCAAACACCGCGCCATTGGAGCCAATGCCAATGTCCTGGAAGGTCATGTCCTGGGAGGGCAAGGTCTGAAAATTCAGGCTTTTTTGCAACGTGGGTAGCGGCGCAGTCGTGATGGTCAGAACCGGCTTGGGGGGCTCTTGCGCCCGTTGCTGGGCCTCAAGGCGTTGCTGTGCTTCTTCGCGCAGAAAGCGCCCGGAGGCCATCAGGCGGTGGCCAGGGGCCACAATCCAAGGCGATCCGGTTGGCCCCACGGCAATGGAGAGTGCCTTACCGGTGGCGGGCTTCCAGCCCATGTCGCGCTTGTCCAGCCATTGGATGGACTGGTCTTGCCGGTGGGTGGCATAGACCGTGCCGTCCAGGCCCACGCCAAGGCTGGCAGCCTCAACGCCGGGCACATCAATCCACCGGCCCCCTTGGTAAAACTGCACGTCCCCCTGGCCCAGGATGACCCAGGGCACATCACCCGGCCCCATGGCCAAGGTGTGTGCGCCGGGTGGCACCGTGCCCAAGCGCTCCCACCGGCTGGCGTTGGATGCCCAACGCACCAGCGCATCGTCCGGGGTGATGGCCCAGACCGTGTTATTCGGGCCAGCCGCAATGGCTCGGGCCAGGCCGGGCAACTCAAGCCATTGGCCTTTGTTGAGCACAAACACATGCTGGCGCGCATCCAAGCCCCAGGCCGTGCCTTTGACACCGGCTGCCAAGGCCTGAAACTGGCCGTTGACCAAGTGCCATTGGTCTTCACCCTTCCACTGCCAGACCGCACCGTTTTGCGCCAGACTGAAGGCACTCCCATCGGCCCCCAGGCTGACGGCCAATGACTGACCACCGACCAGCCGCCAAGTCAGCAAGCGCGTGAACAGCGCCGGTGCGACAGCGGCCTTGGGGTCTTCGGCTGGGGTGCTCAACTCGGCAAACAGCTGGCCTTGGCGGTCAACCAGCCAAAGCCGCCCCTGCGGCCCAACGGCCAGGGTGCTGGCCTGAATCCCCATGCGTTCAAGGGCGCTGGCACCCGGCTCCCACTGGCCGGTTGACACGCGGCGCACCAGCAGGCGGCCCTGGTCGTTCAAGGCGACCACCGTGCCGTCCAAGCCCACCAACATCTGGCGCAAACCCTCTTGCACCCGCGCCACCTCAGCCCAGCGCTGGCCGTTCCAGCGCCACCCCTGGCCAGATGGGTACAGCAGCCATGGCAGGCCATGCTCGTCCATGAGCAACTGTTGGGGCGCTACCTCACTGAGCGGGGCACTCACCACCTGCGAAGGATCGGAGGACGCCAGCCGTCCGCCCTCCAGCAACAGCATCACGCTGCCATCGGGGGTGGCGCTGACATCCAGCACGTCTTGCGCCACGGGCCGCCAGACTGAGCCGCTGAACCGGTACAACACCTTGTCGGCATCCATGCCCCAGACCGTGCCATCCAGGGTGGCACGAATTTTTGAAAACAGCGCGGGCTGCATTTGCCAGGCATGCCAGTCGCGGCCCTTGATCGCCTCCTGCGTCAAACGCCACAAGTGACCCGAACGATCCAGCGCATAAGCATCGCCCGCCGTGGTGATCACCACCTGATCAGCCCCGCCGCGAACTCTGACCCACTCCTGTGGCTTTGACACGGAAAACGATGCCTGGGATGCCGGCGCGGCTTGAGCCATGCCCCAAGAAGCCATACACAGGCAGGCGCAGGCAACCCAGCGCCCCAAAAGGCTCAATAAAGTCATGGTCAGCAGACGTGGTGTTTGAACAGCTTGGATGTTTCTTCTTGGCTTTTAGTAGTAGAGAAACTGCAAAGCCGCCTTGAGCCGTCCGGCATGTGTGGCGCGCGATACCCAGCTTTCAAGCTCCAGGTCGCCACTTCTGAACTCGCGGTAGATCGGGCTGGTCTCCAGCACCTTCAGGCTCGTTGCCACGTTAGGAACCGGTTTGAACCACAGTTTGTACTTGTCCTCAAACTCGGTCTGAAGGCGTTCAAACTCCGACAGCGTCTCGCGCTCCTTCTCAATATCTTCGGCACTCCGGTTGGTGTAGGACGGCCGTCTGGGCGTCACAATGATCAGCACAGATTTCTGAAAATCGCGCTTGGTCTGGCGGTTGAACAGGTACTGCACCAGCGGCACATCACGTAGCACCGGAACCCCGCTGTTGCTGGACTCCAGGTTGCGCTCGGACAGGCCGGAGAGGATCAGCGATTCGCCGTATTTCATGGTCACGTTGGCGCTGACCAGGGTCTTGGAGGTGTCCAGGCGAAAGTCAAACTGCACGTTGCTGTTGGGGTTGGTCAGGAAGGTGCGCTCGGCCACGATCTGCATCTTGATCAGGTCGTCGGGCAAAAACTCAGGCGTTACGGCCAGCTTCACCCCCGCTTCTTTTTGTACCTGAACCGAGCCGCCCTGGCCGTTGGAGATGGCCGCTCCCACCACGTCGGTGCCCGAGAAAAAGGTCGATGTTTGCCCCCCCAGCGCCACGATGCTGGGCCGGGCCACCACCTCGTTTCGCCGATCCTGCGCGTTGGCAATGTTGAGCGTGTAGTTGATGGCCGGAATGTTAATCATGCGCGTCATCACCTGCGTCTTGGTATCGTTGAGCGGGTTGATCAGGTCGCTGTTGGTCGTGGAGGTGCGCGACACCGCCGGTGTGCCCAGCGTGTTGCCAAACTGAATGCGCAAACCGTCGAGCACGTTGATGCCGAAGGTGTCGTTGTTGTCCTCTTCGGTCGACACAATGGCCACATCCAGCATGACCATTTTTTTCTCGAAAAAGCCGCCCATCTGACCGGGCATGCCCATCATGCCGGGCTGTTGCACCATGCCCCCCATGCCAGGTTGCTGAATCATCCCGTTCATGCCCGGTTGTTGCACCATACCACCCATGGCCGGTTGCTGCACCATGCCCCCCATGCCGGGCTGCTGGGCCATGCCGCCAGGATTGGCTTGCATGAACTGGGCTTTCATCATGCCGCTTTGCAAGGAATCACGCCAGGTGCCAACCCGTTCTTCGGCAAAGTGCAGCTGCGCTGAACTGGCCCCGGCGTTACGCATTTGTGACAAAAATTGGCGCGCACCCGCATCGTCACCGGTGCATGCGGCCACGATGGCAGACGCACGCAAGGTGCGCTGTGACAGCTGAGCCCCTTCTGTCTGGCGCAGCCCCTCCAGCGCCGCAGAAGCCGTGCGCGGGTTTTTGGCGTAGTACGAGGCCACGGCCAAGTCGTACAGCAGGTCAGCATCGTTGCGGGCGTAGAGCGAGGCTTCCATCAACGCCCCAACAGCCAGCTGGTATTCACGCCGGTCCATGTACAGCAAACCCAGTTGGTGGCGTGCCACCGCGTTGCTGGCATCGAATTGGATCGCCCGCTCATAGCCCTGCTGCGCCATGCCGTAGAGCTTGCCTTCACCGCCCAGGCCACGCAGGTGATACGCCAGCGCGTTCAGAAAATGCAGCTGGCTGTTGTTGATGTCCACCTTGAGCGCCAGGTTGAACAAATCATTGGCTTTGGCGTACTGGCGGGCATCCAGCGCCCGAATGCCCTCGGTGGCCAACTGGCGCGAGGCCGTGGTGGCCTTGTCGGCCGGAATCGAGTCCTGCAGGCGAAGCGCATCCGCGTGCATGACCAGCGGCTGATACCCACTTGAGGTGCCATCATCCTGCCGCTGGCCGCCTACGCTGGCACAGCCCCCCAACACGCTTGAGAGCGCCAGCACCAAAGGCAGCAGCCGGGGTGTTTCAGTCCATTGCACATTTCTAGTTTGCATCAATCATCACTCCAACATCCAATCTGTTTGTCATCACGCCAGCCACCTGCGGCATGAACGGGGATTCACGGTGTCACGGGCGTGCCAGCCTCGTAGGCACGGTTGAGGTAAATGCGGAACATCTGCTCGCAGGTGTAGCGCATCTTCTTGCCACCCTGGGCCGTGCAAATCGGGTCTGCCAAATTGATCGCCAGGCAATGGCTGTACACAGACCCCAACACGTTATTAACGTAGGAAAAATTGTTTGCCCAGGTGTTGTCCGGCGTGGGGCAGGCCCAGGCACCCGTTCTTTCCCTGTCACTTCCCGGAACCTTCGGTCCGCCAAGGCAGCTGACATGGCCCCACAGGCCGCTACTGGTGCGGCAATCCAGGTATTTGAGCGGGTCTGGGTTACCAGAGCCAGCCGCTTTGAAGGCATTGAGTTTGGCCGTATTCAGCGTGGTGCACATCGCTGCTTTGGCCGAGGTTGAGGCATTGCAATCCATTGGTACGCAGTTTCTGGTGGCTACCTGGTTGCCACTCTTGCAAGAATGGTGCATGAACTGGGTTCGGATGGGTGCCAGTGTGCCTGCGGGCGTTGCGCGCGTACTGAGCCCTTGCACCTTTGCGAAGTACTGACTTTCGTCCTCGCAGCGTGCCAATTCAGCCGGTGCCATGGGCGTGGCGCAATCCGGCAGGGATTGGTTCGTCTGCTCTGGTGTGACACAGACCAGACGCGTGGTCGTAGTGGCATTGATTCGGCAGTTCGTGCTGAATTTTCCCCAATTGTCTTTGACTCCCGCGGCAATCGCCTTGGTGCACGCAGCTGTGGTAGCGCTCGTGTCGTTGCAGCCGGGAAGCACGGTTTGCGGCGCAGGTGCGGCTTGGGGCACAGGTGCAAGCTGTGGTGTCGCCGCTTGCGTTGGGCAGATCAAGCGCTTGGTCGAAGCGGCATTGATTCGGCAGCTTGTGCTGAATTGCCCCCAATTGTCTTTGGCCCCCGCAGCAACCACTTTGGTGCAAGCGGCTGCCGTGGCACTCGTGTTGGTGCAATCGGGCAGTGTTTGAGCAAAGGCCATGGGGGCCAGGGAAACCAAGCCCAAAGCGCAGCACAGAACAAACCACGACGTAAAAATCCGCCTGACCCAACTGGGCGGCGCGGCTATCGATAAAGTTTGCAAAATATGAACTCCAGATGATTCAAAGCGGGTGATGATCGTCAATGACCCATGGCCTGTATATAGTCAAAATTGACTGGTTGACAAACACCAGCCATCGCTTGATTCCATGAAATTGGCACCTTGACCAGGACTGCCCGCGCGCCTTGGCAATGCCCTTTGTTTTAGTGATTTTGCTATTTTATTTATAGCTGCTTGCGCTTGCTGTGCCTTGGTTACAGGGCGAATAGGAGGTGGCGAGAAATATCCCCTGCTTCCACCGAGGCGTTGGGATGCGAGGCTAAAGCAGCAAGGCATGAATTGCGGCTTCTACCGCTCCTACAAGTGCCATTGCTGTTGCCTGCACCGGATCAAAAAGTTGGAAGGTTGGCAAGGCTTGCTGCGCTACGGCTATGAAGTCCCAAGCGCAGCCACTCATTACTTCGTGCCTCGGTAAATCGTGCCCGGATTGTTAACCACATAGGGCACACCGGTGGCGCTGACCGAGATGTTCGTCGCCGAACCCTGGCGTACCGCCCAGGCGCTGCCAGTCCAGCGGTAAAATTTGTCGTCCCTGCCTGTCACAAATACCGCATTACCGGCACCTATCCCGATGTCACGCGCCAAGACTCCCGAAACATGTATCCAGGGATTGCCGTTAAATGAGCCATTCCAGCGGAACACATCTCCACTCTCATTCACGATCCAGGCTGTGCCAGCGGCATCCACGTCAATCCGAGATGCAGACCCAGGCAAGCGTATTTGCTTGAAGTAAATGCTGCCTTTTACGTGGTCTGTACCAATCATCCAGAATCGCCCGTTGGCTCCAATGCCCACGTCGGTCACCGCCACCCCTTTGAGGTTTGCGTACAGGGGGTCATTTCTTACGTCCACCCATTTTGTTCCGTTGTACTGCAAGAGCGCACCCTTGTTGTTGACAATCCAGGCATTGCCTCGCTCATCAACATCCAGCCGCACGGCCCCGGTGCTGGGCACTTCAGCCCAGGTGTTGTTGACCCAGCGGTAGACACCAAACCCATTGGCCAAGGCATTGGTTCCAACCACCCATGCCGAGTCATTTTGGCCACCTACGCCAATGTCTATGCCTGTCCCCGGCAACACGGTCCATGTCGAAGCCTCGGTTGGCACAGGTGTCACCTGGGGGGCTGCCAGTTGGGCCGTGCAGTTCAGTCGGTTGTACGAGTTGGCGGCAATTTGGCACATCATGCTGAAGTTGCCCCATTTGTCTTTGATACCCGAAGAGACCACCTTGGCGCAAGCGGCTCGGGTAGCACTCGCGTTGTTGCACCAAGGTGTTTGTTGAGCCATAGCGGGGGACAGCAAGGCTAGGCAGGTGGCACTGGCGAGCAGGCTTTTCGCCATCGCACGCTGGCCTGAGTAGGAAAGAGGAATACGCATCTGTGTCTTTCTGTAGGAGGAATTGAATCAATCAGTTGGGTTCGGTTTGTCTTATCACTTCACACCCCGGTAAATCTTGCCCGCAGCGTCGGCGGCGTAGGGCACACCGGTGGCACTGACGGAGATGTTGACCGCAGCACCCTCGCGCACCACCCAGGCGCTGCCACTCCAGCGGTAGACCTTGCTGTCCGTACCCAGCACAAACACGCTGCCGTCAGCGCCTACACCCACGTCAGAGGTCTTGACTCCTGGCACGACCACCCAGGTGTTGCCATTCCAGCGGAACACGTCGCCCGCCTTGTTCACTACCCAGGCGTTGCCGGTGGCATCTACATCCACCCGCACGGCTTGGCCGGACATTTTTGCCCAGCTAGTGCCGTTGAGCCGGTAAATGGCGTAGTTGCCAGCGGCATCTATCGCAGCGCCAAGGCTCCACACCGTGCCGTTGGCCCCAACACCGATGTCAGTCGCAGTGACACCGGGCACGGCTACCCACTTGGTGCCGTCATAGCGCTGGACAGCCCCCTTGTTGTTGACAGTCCAGGCATTACCTTGTGCGTCCACATCCAGGCGCACTGCGCCGGTGTTGGGTACAAGTTGCCAGGTGTTGTTGGCCCAGCGGTAGACGTTGAAGCCATTGGCCTGAACGGCATCCGTGCCAACGACCCACAGGCCATTGCTGGCCCCTCCTGCGCCAATGTCCTTGGCTGCCCCTGGCAGGGCAGTCCACGTTGTGACCGGTGCGGGTGCAGGTGTCGCTGTCGGCGCAGGTGCTGCCGCAGTGAAATCCACCTTCACCAGGCTCGACGCGCTGAGCGCTGTAGGAAACCCGTTGGCCTGAATTGGGGGGCCGTAGGCCACCACACGGGCATACATCACTTTGCTGGGGGTTCCTCTCAAGTAACTGACGGTTTCTGCGGTAGTGGCCATGTTTCTGGCCGGGTTGGAGGGGGAGCGGGCGTAGTTCAAGCTTGACCAATCCGTACTTACCGTGCCTTGGGCATCCAGGTAAGAAAAAACCTCGTAGCTGGTGGCACCGGGGTAGGCCGTCCAAGACAAGTTGATCACCGGGTCGTTGATGTTCGGTGCCGTTGTCAACGCACTGGCCGTTAATCTGGGTGGGGCGTAGGCTGCAGCCGTGGTGAACTTTACATAGTTGCTGGCGTAGGCCCAGGCCCCCAACTGGCGGGCCACCAGTTGAACCTCGTAGCTGGTGTTCGGGGTCAGGCCGGACAAGGTCACGCCGCTTGCGCCCGCCGCGACCTCGGTGTTGGCACTGGTGGGGGTCAAGCGCCATTTGACAAGGTAGTTGTTGGCCCCGGTATAAGGCGACCAGGACAATGTCAGGGCGTTTGGCGAGGCTTTGCTCAGGGTCGGTGCGGGCACCACCGGCAATGCCCCTGCGGTCTTGAAGGGGAGCGCCTTGCCATAGGTCTCATATTGCCCAGGCAGCCCGGTCAGGCGCACATAGTAGGTGGTGTTGGGCTGCAAGCCGGAGATGGTTCCACTGGTGCCGCTTGAGGAAATCGTCGTGAACGGCCCATTGGCTGACGTGCCGTACTGCACCATCGGTTTGCTTGTGAAGTTCGTCCAGCCGATGCTCAGGTAATCGGGGCCAGCTTTGGTCAGCACGGGGTTCGGGATGGCAGAGGCTTGCGCCATGACGGGTGATGTGAGCGTTGCTTGCAGCGAAACCATGGCCACTGCGGCCACGGCCCCTCGCATGGTCCAGGCGGGTACACAGGAAATCGACAAATGGTTCATCTAAAAGTACTCCTAAGAATCGAATTACTTCACACCTTGATAAATCGCGCCCGGATCGGTGACCAGATAAGGCACACCTGTGGCGCTGACCGAGATGTTCCTGGCCGCCCCATTGCGCACCACCCAGGTTGTGCCACTCCAGCGGTAGACCTTGTCGTCTACGCCCAGCACAAACACGCTGCCATCCGCACCAATGCCCACGTCACGCGCCTTGACACCCAGCACGGCCACCCAGGCATTGCCACCCCAGCGGAACACCTCACCCAATTTATTCACCACCCAGGCGGCACCTTTGGGGTCAACGTCTACCCGCACGGCAGCGCCGGGCATTTGAGTCCAGCCGGTGCCGTTGTAGCGGTAAATCCCGGCCCCTCCGGCATCGATGGGTGTGCTGCCTATCGACCAGACCGCGCCGCCCACACCGATGTCACTGCTGGAGGTACCCCCCGCAGCCACCCATTTTGTGCCGTCATAGCGCTGGACGGCCCCCTTGTTGTCGACGATCCAAGCATTGCCTTGCGCATCCACATCCAGGCGCGCAGCGCCGGTGCTGGGTACCTCGGACCAAGCGTTGTTGACCCAGCGAAAGACGCTGAACCCATTGGTGAGGGCCGTTGTACTAACCACCCATAAGGCTCCGTTGGCACCCCCTGCGCCGATGTCCTTGCCTTCCCCTGGCAGGGCTGTCCAGGTTGATGCGGCCAATGCCGCCGTGGATACCAGTCCCAGGAGGCCGCTCAAAACAAGTGGCGGCACCCAAAGCCGCCGAGCCCGGCTGCGTCGCGCTGTGATTGATAAGGTTTGCAAAATATGAACCCCAGGTGATTGGAAGCGGCTGATGATCTTCCATGTCCGCTGGCCTGCCTATAGTCAAAATTGACTGGTAGACATCGGCTTGCTGACAATGCTCTAATTTGCAAATGCATTCCCTACGTTTTTTGATTGTTGATGACCACGCGCTGTTTCGCTCGGGTTTGCGCCTGGTTTTGAAAGAGGGTTTGCCTGATGTAGAGGTGCTCGAAGCCGCCTCCATGGAGCAGGCGGTGCGGGTGACAGGCGGGCCGCCCGACCTGGTGTTGCTTGACATCCAGTTGCAGGGGGTCAATGGGCTGGAAGGGCTGGGCTTGCTGCAACAGCGCTGGCCTCAGGTGCCGGTGGTGATGCTGTCGTCCATCGTCGAGCCCGACACCATTGCGCTGGCCCTGTCCCGTGGGGCCAGGGCCTTTGTGTCCAAGGGGGATACCAGTGCCAGGATTCTTGAGTTGATCCAGCAAACCCTGGGCCAACCGCAGCTCTCTGATGCGCTTGTACGTCGCTTGCGCGCAGACATCGGGCCCCATCCGGCAGAAGCCACCCAGCCCCGGCTGACCCCGCGCCAATGCGAGGTGCTGGACTTGCTGTGTGAGGGTTTGTCCAACAAGATGATCGCGCGTCGGCTGGTGGTTTCGGAATTCACCGTGCGCGGCCATGTGCAGGCCATTCTGGGCCTGCTGGGGGTGACCAGCCGCTCACAGGCCACGTTTGCCGCGCGTCAACACAGGTTGATTGGCTAATGCGCAGCTTTTGGCAAATCTCTGAGGATCATCTACTGGAGGAGCAGTTGCGCCTGCTGGTACGCAATGTGATGCCTTCCCTGTTCACCACTTTTCCACTGGTGGGGATATTGGTGTGGGTCTTGTCGGTAGACAGCAACTGGATGCACCTGTTGGCCTGGGCCGCTGCGGTGATTGCCTCCAGGCTGCTCACCGTCTGGCATGCACGGCGCACCCTGGTGGCCGACCTCTCAAGCGGGCGAGCCCGGCGTGAGCTAGTTGTCCTGATGCTGCTGAACGCACTCGATGGTGTCGTTTGGGGAGCACTGGCCTGGGTTGCGCTGGATGGTTCCACCTTGGTGAACGGTGTGCTGGTGATGTCCGTCATGGCCGGCGTGGCCAACAGCGCCATGTCGGCACTGGCGGTGGTGCCACCCGTTTTCTTTGCCTTCGGCCTGTTTGCCCTGTCCGGCCTGGCTCTCAAGCTGTGGCTGATGCCAGACCCGGCGTATGGCGCACTGGCCTGGATTTCTGCGGTATACATCGCCGTGCTGCTGGCCCAGGCCCGGATCAGCGCCGATGCTGCTCGCGCGGCTATTCATCTGCGCTTTGAGAACATGAGCCTGATTGAGCGCCTGCGGGTGGAGACCAACAAGGCATTGGAGGCGCATCGCGAAGCGGAACTCGCCAACCTGGCCAAGACCAAGTTCCTGGCAGCAGCCAGCCATGATTTGCGCCAGCCGATTCACGCCCAGGGCCTGTTCATCGACGTGCTGTCAAACACCTCACTGTCACCCTACCAGCGCGAAGTGCTGGCCAGCACACGATCTGCCTGGCTGGCTTCGAGCGACATGCTTAACACCTTGCTCGACTTTTCACGCATTGAGGCCGGTGTGGTACACCCCACGGCGCGGCCCTTTTACCTGCAGAACTTGCTCTACAAGATTGAAAACGACTTGGCCCCGCTGGCCGATGCCAAGGGCTTGGTGTACCGCTCACGGGAAACGACCATGGCGGTGAATTCCGATGCCACACTGGTGGAAATGATTGTGCGCAACCTGGTCTCCAATGCCATTCGTTACACCGAGCGCGGCGGCGTGCTGGTGGTCTGCCGCAGGCATGGCAATGGTGTGGCGGTAGAGGTCTGGGACACCGGGATTGGCATTGCACAGGTCGACCAAGAAGACATTTTTTCCGAGTTCCATCAATTGGGCAACCCGGAGCGTGACCGCAACAAAGGCCTGGGCCTGGGGCTGGCGATTGCGCAAGGCTTGGCCAAAACTCTCGGTCATGACCTGACGATGTCATCCAGGCTGGGGCGCGGCAGCGTGTTTCGGCTCATCCTGCCGCCGACAGAAGCTGCGGTGATCGAAGCGCCGTCGGCACCGGTTGGGCGGCGGCTGGCGCAGCAGCATGTGCTGGTGGTTGATGATGATGCCGTGGTGCGCAGTGCCATGGCGCAGTTACTGCAAAGCTGGGGCTGCAGCTGCGACACCGCAGAGTCTATTGAAGAGGCGCTGACCGTCGCCCGCGTGAGGCGACCTGACATTCTCATCAGCGACTACCGTTTGCGCGAGCAGCGCACAGGTGCCCAAGCCATTGCCGAAGTGCGGGCTTTGCTTGGCCCCCAAACGCCCGCACTGATGATCACGGGCGACACCGCCCCGGATCGCCTGCGTGAGGCCCTGGTCAGCGGTATCCCATTGCTGCACAAACCGGTGAATTCCGAGCTGCTGTACCAAGTCATGGTGGATGTTCTGGGGTGAGTGCCCAATCCCCATTGGGCACCAGTTGTCCCCCGTACATGTGGCAGTGGCTGATGCTGGCGCAGCGCATCAGCATTGCCCCGGGCCACCTGTTCTCGGCGGACCGGCGCTTTCGCCACTGCCTGCGCCTGAACTACGGCTACCCCGGCGATGCGCGCCTGGAAGACGCGCTGAAAACCGTGGGGCAACTCGCCCATGGGCTGTGTGGCGGTCCCCCAGGCGCTGCCTAAACGTCTTCCGCCACCATATCAATCGCTCCGCACGGGCACTCGGCTGCACACACACCACAGCCTTTGCAATAGTCGTAATTGAACGCAAAGCCCTTGCCAGGGCCGAGCTTGATAACGGCGTTGTCGGGGCATACGCCGTAGCAGTTGTCGCTCTCAAAACAATTGCCACAGGACAGGCAGCGGCGCGCTTCAAACAGGGCGTTGTCTTCGGTCAGACCCCCTTGCACTTCATCAAAGCTGCTGGTGCGCCGCGCAAGGTCCAACTGGGGGCGCACGGTGTGGGGTGCATCGCTGTAGTACCAGGGGTTGATACGGTCCCCGCTGGCGGGGGCGTGTTTGGGTTCGGGCGCGCGCGCGGTGCCTTGGAGCCAGGCGTCGATATGGCGTGCGGCTTTCTTGCCGTGGCCCACGGCCACCGTGACATTGCGGTCCGCGGGAACCATGTCGCCGCCGGCGAACAAGCCCGGGCAGCCCGTCATCAGGGTGGCGGGGTCCACTTGCACCACGCCTTCTTTCACCACCAGGCCTTGCACCCCCTCCAGCAGCGACAGGTCCACGTCCTGCCCCAGGGCCAGTACCAGTGAGTCTGCCTCCAGCGTTTCAAATTCGCCGGTGGCTTGTGGATTGCCCTGGGCGTCCAGGGCCATTTTCTCCACGGTCAAGAACCCTTCTCCCGCGCCTTTGATGGTGGAGAGCCACTTGACCATCACGCCTTCGGCCAGTGCATCTTCCACCTCCAGGTCATGTGCCGGCATTTTTTCTCGGGTGCGGCGGTAGACGATGATGGCCTCGGTGGCCCCGAGCCGTTTGGCGGTGCGTGCGACGTCGATGGCGGTGTTGCCGCCCCCGTACACCACCACACGGCGACCCAACAGGGGCTTTTCTTCGCCCTCCATGGAGCGCAACACGGCCACCGCATCCAGAATGCGTGACGAATCTTTGGCAGGGATGTACGTCCGTTTGGCAATGTGTGCCCCCACCGCCAAAAAGGCGGCGTCAAAGCCGCCATCTGCCATGGTCTGCGCAATATCCGCCACTTTGGTGTTGAGCTGAACTTGGACCCCCAGGTCGATGATGCGCTGCATCTCCGCGTCCAGCACCTCGCGTGGCAAACGGTATTTGGGGATGCCAAAGCGCATCATTCCCCCCATCAGCGGCCCCGCCTCCAGCACGGTGACCGCGTGGCCGAGGCGGCGCAGGTGGTAGGCCGCCGACATGCCGCAGGGCCCGGCCCCCACCACCAGCACCTGTTTGCCGGTTTCTGCAGTCGGGCCATCCAACTTCCAACCTCTTTTGAGCGCTTCGTCGCCCAGAAAGCGTTCCACCGAATTGATGCCCACCGCCGCATCCAACTGACCCCGGTTGCATACGCCCTCGCAGCTGTGGTAACAGACCCGGCCCATGGTGGCGGGAAAAGGGTTGTCTTGCGTGAGGTGGCGCCAGGCGGACTCGTAGTCGCCACTTTCGGCATGGAACAGCCAGCCCTGGATGTCTTCACCGGCCGGGCACTGAGCGTTGCACGGTGGCAGGCGGTTCACGTACACCGGGCGTTCGGTACGCCAGGTGCCCGTCTTGTTGGCCAGGGAGGAGCCGGGGTCCAGGGTGATGGCGAAAGGCTTTTGCATGGTCATACGGTCACCTCGTCGTCAAGCAGCTTGAAGCGGCGGATGTTGCGGTCGGCATCGGCCTGAATCCGGGCCACCATCTCGGGCTGTCCTTGGGCGCCAAAAAGATGGGCAAAGCGTTTTTGCGCTTGGAGGTAGTCTTCCACCGGCACCCGGTGGCGGATGGGGGTGACGCGGGTGACCTCGCCGTGCTCCGCTTCAAAGACCGGGAAGATTCCTGTTTCGCGTGCCAGCCGCGCCAGTCTGATCGTGTCGTGGCTGGCCGCGCCCCAGCCCAGCGGGCAGGGCACCAGAATGTGCAAGTAGCGCGCACCGTGCAGGCCCATGGCCTTTTCCACCTTGGCTTCCAGGTCGCGCAGGTCGGCCACGGTGGCGGTGGCCACGTAGGGGATTTCATGTGCCATGGCGATCAGCGGCAGGTTCTTGCCCTGACCAAACTCGGCGCCGGGATGCGCGCCCACGGCCATGGTGGTGGCGGTGCGCGCAGCGGGCGGTGTGGCCGAGCTGCGCTGCACCCCGGTGTTCATATAGGCCTCGTTGTCGTAGCAGATGTAGAGCACGTCGTCGTTGCGCTCAAACATGCCGGAGAGGCAGCCAAAGCCAATGTCGGTGGTGCCGCCGTCGCCGCCCTGGGCAATGACGCGCACATCACTGCGATCTTGACCGGCTTTGCGTGCCTTGACCTTGAGCGCCGCCGCAATGCCGGTGCCCACGGCAGCCGCATTGCCGAACAGCGAGTGAATCCAGGGCAACTGCCACGAGGTTTCGGGGTAGGGGGTTGAAAACACCTCCAGGCAACCCGTGGCGTTGGCGGCGATCAATTGTCCGCGGGTGGCACGCATGGCGGCATCGACCGCATAGCGCGCGCCCAGGGCTTCGCCGCAGCCCTGGCAGGCGCGGTGGCCACAGGTGAGCGAGTTGCTGCGCTCTTGCGAGGCTTGCACACTGCGCTGTTCAGGCTCCAGCAGGCGGTTGCCCACGGTGAAGGTGCCGGTTTGGTAGAACTTGATGGTTGGGTTCATATCAGCGCACCTTGGAGGCCACTGCGCCCACGTCGCGCAGCAGGTTTTCGGCAATCGGGCCACTGCGGCGCATCTGCGCCTCACGCTCCAGCTGGCGGTTGACGATACGCCAGTCCAGGTCCATAAAGGTCAGGGGTTCCAAGGTGCCGGCAATTGCTTCGCGCAGGGTGCGGTGCAGCGAGGCCTTGGTGATCGCGCGGCCGCCCAAGCCCGCCACCACGGTGGTGACACGCGGGTCCAGGCCGGCCAGGGCCAGCCGCACGTCGGTGGACACCACGCCCCCCAGGCCCACCGAAAAGCTTTTCTCCAGCACCACCACGCGCTCTGCTTTTTGTAGCGCCTCACGCACAGCCAGCAAGGGGAAGGGCCGAAATGACTGGATACCAAGCACACCAATGGCGATGCCATCCGCGCGCATTTCGTCAATGGTGTCTTTCAAGGTTCCAATCACCGAGCCCAGCGCCACCACGATGGTTGCGGCACCTTCCGTCCGGTAGCCACGCACCAGCCCGCCGGACGCACGGCCAAAGCGCTGCGCAAACTCTTGCGCGATGCGCGGAATCACGTCCAGGGCCATCAACTGCTTGGCATGGGCCAGGTAGCGCACTTCCATAAAGGCCTCGGGCCCCACCATGGCGCCAATGGAGACCGGGTCGGCGGGGTCCAGCACCTGGCGTGGCACGTAGGGTGGCAAAAAGGCATCGACCTCGGCTTGTTCTGGAATGTCCACACGTTCGTAGGCGTGGGTGAGGATAAAACCGTCCATGCACACCATCACCGGCATGGAAAGTTCTTCGGCCAGCTTGAAGGCCTGAATATGCAGGTCCAGTGCTTCCTGGTTGCTTTCGGCAAACAGCTGGATCCAGCCGCAGTCGCGCTGGCTCATGGAGTCGCTGTGGTCGTTCCAGATGTTGATGGGCGCGCCGATGGCGCGGTTGGCCACCGTCATCACGATCGGCAGACCCAGGCCGGAGGCGTTGTAAATGGCCTCGGCCATGAACAGCAGCCCCTGGCTGGCGGTGGCGGTGTAAGTGCGTGCGCCTGCGGCCGATGAACCGATGGCCACGCTCATGGCGGCAAATTCGCTCTCCACGTTGATGAATTCGCAGGGCGTGAGCGTCCCGCGTTTGACCATTTCACCCAGGCCTTCCACGATGTGGGTTTGGGGTGAGATGGGGTAGGCGCAGATGACCTCCGGTCGGCTCAGCGCCACCGCTTCGGCCACGGCACGGGAGCCTTCAGTTTGTTTGAGCATGGGCCAGCTCCTCCATCTCGCGTTGGATATACAGGTAGGCCTCGGACGCCGCAGCGACGTTGGCGTCGGCGGTTTTGCCGCTGAACTTGGTGCAGATCGCGTGGGCGACCGCCTCCAGCGTGATCAGGCCCGACAGTGCGGCAAAGCCCCCCAGCAGCACGGCGTTGGGCAGCGGGCGGCCCAGGTGTTTGAGCGCTATCTCGGTGGCGGGCAGGGTGGTCAGGCGCTCCACACGAAAGCGCTTTTCGATATCGGCCAGTCCCAGGTCATGAAAACTGCGCTTGCTGTTGATCAGCACATAGCCATCGGCGTGCAGTCCCTGGAACACATCGACCTGGTGCAGCAGGGTTGGGTCTTGCACGATCAGGACATCGGGGGCCTGAATGGGTTCACGCAGACGTATTTCGCGGTCGTCGATGCGGCAAAACGCCACCACCGGTGCACCCGTGCGTTCAGAGCCAAAACTGGGAAAAGCCTGGGCATGGCGCCCTTGCTCGAAGGCAGCCACCGACAGCATTTCTGCCGCAGTCACCACGCCTTGGCCGCCACGGCCATGAATACGGATTTGCAGCATCAACCGGTCTCCTGCGATGGCCAACAATCCGCCCATTGTTCGGGCTCCCGCAGATTGGGAATTTGATGTGGATCAAGGTGTATTCACATCGTTGGCACCCGCGAATGTGCTGGGTTTTGGCCTTGCATGCGTCCTGGCGAAAGCCCCTGTGGCTTAAGCCCAGGCAAACCCTGCCATCGTCAAACAGTGCATGCCAGTGCGCCAGTGGGTGCTGTTTGTGCCAAAGGGGCTGCGTTATAAAAGGCCAAGCTCGACATGATCGGCGACTGCAGGGCCAAGTTGAAGATTGCCGAATACAAGGCGAGGTAGAGTACCCTTTGCGAGAAGGATCTGACTGCCATGAAATCGTTTTTTCGAATCAGTATCGGACTGATCGTGCTGTTGCAGGCGCTGTGCGTTGGCACGGCCAGTGCCGCGACCGGCGACCAGGAATTCGGCTTGGAATTACCCACCTGTAAAAAGGACCTGGCGGCCTGGAAGCGCTATATGGTGGAAGGTCATAAGCGGCATCCGGCCGATGTGGTCAACCTGTTGTGGACCGATGTCGATGGTGATGGCCTATGCGATGTCGTGGCCAGCATGCGGCCGGAATTTTCCAGCATTTATCCGGAAGGCAAGCGGACTTTTCCCCGGATCATCAAGAATTATGGCTGCACCTTTTTGTACAGGAACGGCAAGTTCGGTACCGTGCCGCCAGTTCAGAGCACGCTGTATTGCAGTCTCGCGGAACGGGCGCTGGAGTCGGCCATGCCGATCTACAGCAAGCTGGCCAGGAAGACCTTCCTGGTGTCGTTTGAGTATGCGAGCAATATGCCCGCGCTGACCGTGTTTGGCGAGGTAGAAAGCAAGAAGTTTCCTCACACGAAGGCAAGCGTGATGGCGTTTTATCTGCGCAGCCTGCTGCGCCTGCAGCGCGACATGGTGGCGGCCTATCCGCAGCCGGGCAGCGAAGTCAATCTGAGCCAGGGCCAAGTGGCAGCCAATATGCTGCAGCAAGAAATCGACGGCGTCAGCGGCTGGAAAGTGGGTGAATTGCTGGGGCTGCCGGAAGCGCAGGCCGACCAACTGGTCGAGCGCATCGGACAAGAGGTGGCTGCAGAGCCCAAGGGCACCGGCACCGGTCTGCCGCCGCGCGGCAGACCTTAGAGTGGCGATATTGCATTGCGGCAATGTTTTATCTGATCCATCACTCTGCCGAGTGTTCGGGCTCTCGCAGACTGGCAATTTGAGGTGGATCAGGGATATTCACATCGTTGGTACGCTCAGATGGGCTGGGTGGGGGCCTTGTATGCGTTCTGGCGAAGGCCCCCTGTGGCTTAAGCCCAGGCTGACCCAACCATCGTCAAACAGTGCGTCGAGTTTTTTCTGCAAGCCAAGAAGTTTCCAGATCATGGTGGGCATCCTCTCTTTAGAAATAGGGGCGCTTGCGCAACAGGTGGGCGCGTTGTAAGGCAAAAAATTCCAGTACGCCCCACAGGATGCAGGCTGGTAGTGCGACATACCGAAAAAAAGCAGCGTTGCGGGTCATAGGAGCTTGTCTTTGCATGAACAGACTGCCAAGGTAATGGCCTTGTGTGACAGCGTTATGTCAGTGCGAAATTCAGACACAGGGGGTGTAAAAACGGTTCGAACCCATGGCATCCCCTGTATGCTTTTGTGCTGCGCTGGGGCATTTTCTCGGCATTTTTTAGGCACTTGTGGCAACTCTTCAACTTCCCGAATTGGACGCACTGGAACGCATCATTGAATTGGGTGCTGGCGAGTTGGAGAGCCGCACCGTGGCTAGCGTGACCCTGCCCCAGGGAGACGTTTACCCGATCCATGCGGTACTGCTGGGGAACCCGGATAAATCGGTTCCGGCTGTGGGCTATTTCGGTGGTGTGCACGGCTTGGAGCGCATCGGTGCGGAAGTGGTCATCGCCTATTTGCAAAGCCTGGTCATGCGCTTGCAGTGGGACAGCACCTTGCACAAACAGCTGGAGTCGGTGCGCCTGGTGTTCATGCCCATTGTCAACCCCGGTGGCATGGCGGTGGGTACGCGCGCCAACCCCCGGGGGGTGGATCTCATGCGCAATGCCCCTATCTCTTCCGAAGAGCCGGTTCCTTTTCTGGTGGGTGGGCAGCGCATCAGCGCCCGCTTGCCCTGGTACCGGGGTGCGCAGGCCGCTCCCATGGAAATCGAAAACCAGGCGGTATGCGAGGTGGTGGCAGCGGAGTTGCTGACCCGGCCCTTCAGCGTGGCGGTGGACTGCCACTCGGGTTTTGGTTCGCGTGACCGCATCTGGTTTCCGTATGCCCACACCCGGGCATGTATTGCCCATTTGGCGGAGATCCAGGCGTTGAAGAATATTTTTGTGCAGTCCAATAGCCACCACCGCTATATCTTCGAGCCGCAAAGCCAGCAGTATCTGGCCCATGGTGACCTGTGGGACTATTTGTACAAGCTCTCGTGTGTGCAGACGCAAGGTATTTTTTTGCCACTCACGCTGGAAATGGGCTCTTGGCTGTGGGTCAAAAAGAACCCGCGCCAACTGTTTTCTCGGCACGGCATTTTTAATCCATTGATCGAGCACCGGCAGCAGCGGGTGCTGCGCCAGCACCAGTCATTGCTGGACTTTTTGTCGCGTGCGGCGTGTGGCCACCACCTTTGGTTGCCCACTGCGGAGAACCGGGCTCAGTTTCACGCCCAGGCCCTCCAGGACTGGTACTGAAGACGTCTCCCGCCCTACGGCAAGGCCACGCAAGAATTCCACCAGGCCGGGGTCTACCCGTAGCGTGGCGGCCAGCGCACCGGCTTGGGTGATGTCTCGGGCAGTTCCAATGCTGGTTTGCAGTGCCGTGGCTTTCTGGTGCCAGCGTTGTGCACGCCGCTTCCAAAGCAGGGGCTGCAGTGCCTCAATTCCATACCGCAAACGCTTGGCGAATATGCGTATGCGGTGCTGGTCTTGTGCACCATGGGCGTCCTGGGTGGCCTCTTTCATACGCTGGCACAAACGGGCAATGCGCCGCCGTGCCCATGGCCGCAACGGCATATGCGCTTCGGTCGTGGTGTGGTCTGGCACGGGGGGCTTTATCAGCGCCTCCAGCCACTGCGTGGTGGCCAGCAGGGCCAGGCCGGTGGCCGGCGTTTGGAGTGCAATTCGCACGGACTTTCTCTGCCTGTCCGCCGCGGCGGATAGGGTGCTCAGCATGGTTTCGAAGCTTTGCACCCGTTGGGCATCACCTTGGGCATAGGCTTCAAGGAACGGGGGCAAAGTTTCGGTCAGTGCGACCTCCAGGTCCCGAAGTGTGCCCAGGTCGCTCAGGAATGGGCCCAGAGCCAACCACGGCGGGTTTGCTTGGGTGGGCAGAGCCGGTTTGAAAAGTCGCAAAGCACTTTTGAACCGGCGCCAACCGACACGGGCCTGGTGCACCACTTCGGGGGCATCCGAGGTGCATAAAACATGGAGGTTGGATGTGAACTGGCTGAACATTTCTCGCAGCACCCGTCCCGCAGCCTCGTGCAATGCAAGCTCGCGGCCCAATTCCGGTGGCCTGGCCCGCACCGGTCTGTCCCATGTGTTTTGGGCCAGCGCATACCCGCGCTCCGCTTTGCTGGTGTTCGCAGGCAGCACCGCAATGGTGTTTGCAATGGCCTGGGCGGTATCAAATAGTGCGTCCGGCGTGCCTGACAGCAATTCAAACTCCAGTTCGCAGAGCGGGGCGCTGTGCCCGCAGGCCACGATCTGCCCTACATCCAGGGCCACTTCCACCGAACTGCCATCGGGTCCGCGTACCAGCCAACTGCTGCGCTCAAAGCTGGTCGTGAAGCAGGGTGCCAGTGCCTGGAATATGTGCCCGTCTGGGTCTATCTGGGACCACGGTGTGGCCTCCAGCGCATGAAAATCCAGCGCCCCGTTGGGTACCGCCACTTCCCACTCCCCGCGCTGACTGAGCGCTGAATCGCTGGCACCGCCCATCTTGAGTGTTTGCAGCCACTGTGGGTTCTGGTCGCTGCCTATGCGCCTTAGGCGCAAGGCAATGCGGGCTTGGCGCAGGACTTGGTCCGGCGTGTCGTAGTACACATTGTGCAGATGCCTGATGCTTGCTTTCTTCCGCGATAGAAGTGCGGTCTTGGACACGCGTTGTACCAAGCGCGACGGGTCTTGCGTTGGCACGGCCAGCTTGAGTTCAATTTCAGTGGGGCGGGGATTCGGTGCATCGGATTTCATGTTTTCAGCGTCTCCCATAGATCCGCACAGTATGCAGCGAAGCACTCCACCGGTGCGTCATGAAAGCTTCATTGTGGCGTCACCCGCCCGTCATTTGGTTTGACTATCGTCACTTTCATCCAACACAGGAGCAGCAATGCTGACGATTGAAAGCCTCTACGAATCTCTGGCAGCCACCGCAGAAGATGACATGCCGGGCTCCACCGCCATGGTGACGCGGGCTGAGCAGATGGCGCATAGCCAGGAAGCCGCCTCTGCGGACACCAGCAATGAGCAGCTTCGGGAGATGTTTGCACGCATTGAGGGGGTTTCCACGATTGCGGTGGTAGAGAACGGACGTCCCATTGGCCTGGTCAATCGGCATGTTTTCATGGAGCAGTATGCCAAGCCATACGCCCGTGATCTGTACGGCCGCAAGAGCTGTGTGGCCTTCATGGACAAGTCGCCGTTGATCGTTTCGGTGTCCACGCCTGTGGAGGTCCTGGTCAAGGCGGCGGTTGCCTCGGGCGGCAAGGTTTTGGACGACGGGTTTATCACCACCCTGAATGGCGAATACCATGGGGTGGGTACAGGGTTTGGCTTGATGAAAGCCATGTCGGAGATTGAGGCCGAGAAGACACGGCAATTGATGGCCAGCATCAATTACGCCAGCCTGATTCAGCGCTCCCATCTGGTGGAGTCGGACCAGGTTTTGCGCCACGATGTGGGTGACTATGGTTTGATCTGGATGCCCAGGGATGTGGTGGGTGGTGATGCCTACTTCTTCCGAAAAGTGGCTGACGGCGTGTTTGGTTGTGTGTTCGATTGCACCGGACATGGCGTTCCAGGGGCGTTCATGACGCTGATTGTTTTGTCCTTTCTTGAGCAAGTGGTTGTTCCAGACGCCAGTGGCATAGACCCGGGGGCTGTTCTGGCGCAGATGCATGGGTACATCAAGCGGGTTTTGCGCCAAGAAGACCGTTCTGCCAGCGACACCGCGTCGGACGAAAAAGCTTCCAACGATGGCCTGGATGCGGCTGCGTTTGTCCTGGCGACCGACCACAGCGGGCTGCGTTTTGCGTCCGCCAAGTTGAGCCTCCTGGTCGCCCGAGAAGGCAGCACCGAAATCGAAGTGCTGGATGCGGACAAGCACGGCATTGGCTACGCAGACACGCCGCTTGCAACCCAGTGGACCACCCGCCAGATTGCGCTCGGCCCCCAGTGCATGGTGGTCATCCCCACCGACGGTGTCATTGACCAGATTGGTGGCAGCAAGTCGATTGCCCATGGACGCAGACGCTTGGTGCAGTTCATGGCAGAGCACCGGCCACTGGATGCCGCGCAATTGATGCGCACTTTCGACACCCATTTCTCCCAGTGGCAGGGCAGTCAAAAGCGCCGGGATGACGTGACGCTGCTGGCTTTTGGCACACGCAGGTGCTGACATGAACCTCAATACCTTCGAGGTCTTCCAGGCCCAGGCCCATGCTTCCGGCATTATTTTTTACCACAGTGGCGAGTTCAACAGCGCCATCATTACCGCTGCAGCCGAATCGTTGAAGCACCGCATGGAAGAGGCCGGTGCGTCCGGACCCGCCAAGCGCAAGTTGTTTTCCACGTTTGTGGAAATGGCGCAAAACATCGTTCACTACGCGGCCCTGCCCCCGGATGTGGAACCCGGTTGCGCTGTTGGAAAACCTGGAACGATTGGTATCGGAAAAAGCGGAGACGACTATTGGGTGGTTTGTGTCAATCGGGTTGAGACGGCACACATTGCGCGCCTGTCCGAAAAGCTGGATGCCGTGCGCTCCATGAGTCTGGAAGACATTCGCAAGAGTTACCGCGCCCAGTTGCACAACACCGAGCATGAACCAACGGACACCGTGAGCAAGGGGGCTGGCTTGGGCTGGCTCACCATCGCCCGCGACAGCAAACAGCCGTTGGCGTACAGCTTTTCTTCCGACCTTGAGTCCCAAGGAAAAACAGCCTTCTTTTTTGTCAAGGCCGTTGTCTGATCTGCGGCATACCCATTTTTGTCACCCTTTGAAGGTCTATCACTATGCAAACTCTCAGAGCCGCCCGCACCGCAGTCACCCCCGAAATTGTGTTTTCACGTTTGGAAAACAAATTGTTGATTGATGGCGAGTGCTACCCCGAAAATCCGCTGCCGTTCTTTACCCCGATTGTGGGGGCCATCAAGGCCCACCTGGAAAGCCAGCGGCCCGGCCAATTCGACGCCCATCTGCGTCTTCATTACGTGAACAGCGCGTCCACCAAAGGACTTCAGACCATTATTTCCGTGCTGAATGATGCGGGGGAGAAGGGCACCACCGTTAACGTGTATTGGACGCACGATCCAGAAGACGATGCGATGGAAGAGTTGGGGCAAGATTTGGTGGAGGATTTCGCCAACGTGATGCTGTTTCGCCAGCCCTTGGCG
>Ga0209343_10000624_pt1 | contig 49176 bp, 45 predicted proteins | sample RifCSPlowO2_02_FD_184026 | JGI IMG/M metagenome (GOLD analysis project Ga0209343, IMG submission 184026) | Groundwater microbial communities from Rifle, Colorado - Rifle CSP2_plank lowO2_0.2 (SPAdes) (version 2) | ecosystem: Environmental > Aquatic > Deep subsurface > Groundwater | place...
CAATCCAACGTACACGGTGGCGCCGGCCGCCGCGTTTTCGGTCAGGGTGCCGGTCGCACCCGACGTGATCGTCGGCGCTTCGTTGACGTCGCTCACGTTGATGTTGGATTGAACCGTGGGTGGCGGCGTTATCCGCAGATTATTCTCAAACTCAAACTGATCCGCAATGCCGGAATCGGCTCCACTTCCAAGATCGGTTTCCGGCAGATTGGCCCGATTCAGCGAGCCAATCTCAAATGAAGCCGGCGCTACCGCCTCTATGATCCTGTCGAGTTCGACAAAAGAATGGCCATCGTTATTGACACTTCCACCCGAAAGGCCGGCAGCGGTTTCTTCCAGCAATTCATCAAGACTGTTGCCTTTAGCCAACGCATCCGCAATATCGACTGATTCACCTACCCTCGGTAATAGCGCAGCATTTCTGTCATCAAGCAGCTGAGATCCGAAAACGGTGGAATCCAGCGTAACCGTTTCATTCTGACGAAGAAGGTAAAAACGGCGTTCGTCAAACTCCAACTCGACGCGCCCGCCCGCCCCTGTAATAAGAACATCGCCTTCGTAAACAGCGTCGCCAACCTTGAGTTCGCGTTCTGTCCCATCCGGTGCACGGGATATGACTTTTCCTTGCAAAGTAGCAACTTTGCCAACCAAATTGCGCGTTTCAGCCATATATCAATCCCAGACGGAAAAAGTGATGGAATCAATGTACTGAGAATATTGCCTTAGGAAAATTGTACTAAGGTACTAGAAGGGAATTGATATCAAGCAAAAGCTTGATTTTTAAGAAGTAACGCCAGTTGAAGTCGGTCACGTACATCCAGTTTTTCCAAAATGGCACTGACATGCGCTTTCACCGTGCGCTCGGTGATCCCAAGCCGGTTGGCTATTTCCCGGTTGCTGCCGCCGGACGCTATTGCCTGCGCTACTTCCAGTTCACGCGGCGTCAGGGAGTCGATGCGATTGCTGTTTTGTATTGAAGAAGCGGCAACCAGGTTGTCTGTCTGTGCGACCAAACGCTGCATCAATGATTCGCCGATCCAGATTCCGCCTTGAAGAACCACCATCCCGACCTGTTGCAGTATGGCGGGCGTTGCGTGGCTGTTACAGTAACCGCGTGCGGCTCCCGCAAATGCTGCCAGTGCTTCATTATCCGAAGGCGTGTCGCTGAGGACAACGAACGCCGTGCTCGAAAACCGTTGCCGTACTGCGAGCATCTGCGGTCCAATTGATGGCTTCGCCTGCAAACGCAACCACACCAGGTCGAACTGATCCGGACATGCTTGAAGATCGTCCTCACTTGACGCTTGCGCCTGCGGAAAAGCTTGCTGCCAGCGAGGCAGCATCTCGCCGGCTTTAGAGACAAAGAGATGACGCAAGGTACTCACATTTTCCCCGGAAGCAGTTTTATCGTTCGGTCAATGCCGCTTTTTTGGCGCGCAAAACGGGCTTTAACAAATAAGAAAGAATGGTCTTCTTACCCGTAATAATATCGACCTCCGCAACCATGCCGGGAATGATCGGAAGGTTTGCGCCCAGGGACGACTTTGCGGTCCTGACGCGAACCGTATAGAACGTATTGCCGCGATCATCGGTAATTGAATCCGCTCCGATGTGTTCAAGTGTCGCATCCAGTCCGCCATAAATCGCAAAATCGTAGGCCGTGAATTTCACCACGGCTTTTTGCCCAGGGCTAAGGAAGGCGATATCTTTCGGCATGATTTTGGCTTCAAGCAGCAGTTTATCCTCGGACGGCACTACTTCCACCAAATCCCGCCCCGGTTGCACCACCCCGCCCACCGTATTCACCAGCAGGCGCTTGACCGTACCTTTCACCGGCGATCTGATCGCCGATTGTTTCACTCTATCTGTCAAACCGGTGCTGCTTTGAATCAGCGCGTTAAGTTTGCCCATGGCCTCGGAGAGTTCCTTGCCTGCCGTATTGCGCGTATTCTGTTCGACTTCCTGTATTTTGCGTGAGGCTTCGGCAATGGCAGCCTGAGCACGCGAAATCTGCGATGCAGCCACATCGCGCTCTCCGCGAAACCGCGCGACATCGCGTTCGAGGCGCAATAAATCGACCTCGGACACCGCGCCGGAACTGATTAACGGCTTGGTCACCGTTAGCTCCCTCGATGTCAATTCATATGATTGAGCCGCCTGACTTTGCCTGGTTCTGGCTTCAGACAGTTCCTGCTGGCGTTGCAGCAGTTGCTGCTGCGCGATTGATATTTGGGTCCTCAGTTCTGAAGCCGTCGCCTCATAGAGCCGGCGCTCCTCATCCGCCGTCTGCGGGTCTTCCGCAAGCACTTCGGCAGGAAGTTCGAATGGTTTCCCCTCTGCCAATGCGCGCAGGCGCGCGGTTCTCGCCGACAACGACAGGTATTGCGAACGGCTTTCGTTGACTGAAGCCTCAAACCTCGTCGAATCCACCTGCAACATTACCTGCCCTGCATCGACCGTCTGGCCTTCGGCGACCAGAATTTCGGAAACAATTCCGCCATCCAGGCTTTGCAATATCTGCAGCTGTCGTGACGGTATGACCTTGCCATCGCCGCGCGTGACTTCCTCTATGCTGACAATTGCAGTCCAGACCACGAACAGTATGAATACCGCAAACAGGGCGCGCAGCAAAATGCGCGCTCTTATCGGCTCTTGCTGAATGATGAAGCGGTCCGCATCCCGGACAAAATCAGGTTCGGTTAAATCAGGATCGTCTTTCCAGCGACTGAGCCATTGGCCCGGATTGGGCTGAATACGTACCCGAATGGCTTCCAGCCATTTAAGCATCCATGCTGCGACTGACCGCACGATTGAAATCACGCCGCCCTCGCTACTTGGCCGGACTGTAACGCAGCAATGACTTTATCCCTTGGCCCGTCCGCGACAATGCGCCCGTCATCCATCACGATAATGCGATCGGCCAGGTCCATCAGGCTGGACCGATGCGTCACAATCATCATTGTCTTTTGCTGGGAGTAGAGGCGAATGCGCTCCTTGAGTTGGGACTCCGACGTGAAATCCATCGCGCTGGTCGGTTCGTCCAGCAGCAGGATTGGCGGATCCAGCAGAACCGCGCGTGCGATTGCAATACCTTGGCGCTGTCCGCCGGACAACGACTCGCCCCGCTCCCGGATGACCATGTCGAAACCTTCGGGATGACGATTGACGAATTCGCTCAACCCGGCCAATTCGGCGGCTGCCACGACCGCCCTGTCGTCCGCATACGGAGCCCTGATCGCGATGTTGTCACGCAAGCTGCCATAGAACAGTGTCGAATCCTGTTCGACATAGCCGATATTGCGACGCACATCCGCAGGATCAAGCTGTCGAAGGTCGACACCGTCAAGCAGCACGGCGCCCTTGGTCGGCGCATGCAGGCCGAGAATCAATTTCTGCAAGGTTGTTTTTCCTGAGCCGATACGCCCGATCACCACCACACGCTCACCCGGCCTGATTCGAAAACTCACGCCGTGCAACGCCTGCTCTTGCCGGCCCGGATAACTGAAATCCACGCCACGGAACTCGATCTCTCCATGAATTTCAGGCCGATGAATAAATGCGATTTCATCGCTTCTTTCGACCGGCGTGGCCATGATATTTTCCAGGGCGGCAAGTGAGGACTTGGCATTCTGAAATTGCATCAGCAGGCCGACGACTTGTCCAAGCGGCGCCATGGCGCGGGAAGCCAGCATGGTCGATGCAATCAAGCCTCCCATCGACAGCATGCGCTCGTGGATCAGATAAACACCTGCAACGATGGTTAACAAATTGACGAGTTGCTGCAACGACGCGGAGCCATTGGTGCTGGATGCCGAAAGCAGCCGTAATTGCCCGTTGACGCGCGCAAGAAACGCGGTCGCCTTTTCCCATCGCGCCTGCATCTGACTCTCGGCGCCGTGCGCCTTGATTGTTTCAAGCGCTGTCAGGCTCTCGACCAGGGTTGCATTACGCAGCGCAGTCGCGCGAAACGTCGTTTCAGCCAGGTCCCGCATCCTGTACTGAACCATGTAGCTATAGATAATGACGGCCACAATGCCAAGCATGGGAATAAACACAAGCGGCCAGCAGACCCATGCAAGCGCAATCAGAAACAATAAGGTAAACGGAAGATCGATCAGCGCGGTAACGGTAGCCGAAGCAATGAAATCCCGCACAGTCTCAAAGGAACGCAGATTGGATGCGAACGCACCGACCGACGCCGGGCGTTGCGACAACCGCATTCCAAGCACCCGCTCCATAATGAGAGCGGAAAGTTTCAAATCGACTCGCGCACTCGCAAGATCGATGAAATGTCCGCGCAACAGCCGGATGACGTAATCGAGAATCAACACTATCAGCACGCCGCCCGTAAACACCCACAAGGTTTCAACGGCAAAGTTCGGCACCACGCGGTCGTACACATTCATTGTGAACAACGGCATTGCCAATGCAAACAGGTTGATCAGCAGCGCCGCGGCAAGGATATCCTTGAAAATCGGCCGTTGATCGAGAATGACACCCCAGAACCAATGGCGTTCCGGCACACTTACCAGTGGCGGCGTACGTTCGTCAAACCGGAAATGGGGGCGGGAAAAAATCGCTGCGCCGGCATAACGGCCGGCCAACTCTTCTTGAGGAAGAAACACCGCGCCCTGCGCCGTATCGGGAAACAGCAAGCGTGCGTTGTCGCCATCCCAACCCAGCAGCAAGCAGGCTTCGTTGTTTTCGAGCAGCAAAATCACCGGCAGCAAAGCCGCATCGATCTTGTGCAGACTTCTGCGCACCACCTTGCTCGAAAATCCGGCATGGGCCGCCGCACGTGCAAACAGGGATGGCGTCAGGCCTTCTTTACCAAGGGGCAATCCTGCCGACAACGCGGCGTGTGTGCTTGGACGGCCATGGATTCGGGTCAGTTCAACCAGGCAATCCAGCAGCGGATCATGGTGTAGTTGATCTTCCCGCAAGCCATGGCCGAAATTGTCGGCAGGCTTTGCTTTTCGCGAAGCATCAGCGCTTGCCTCGTCCATCTCGGCTCGCGTCGATATGGCTGGAATAATCTGGTTGTCCGGTTGTGTCATTTCGTCTACGCCAAATCCTGTTTGCTTGAGTCTCGATCAAATACACAAAATACAATGTGTCAAACGGGCCGGCATTTATGAATGAAGCGTTGTGCGCCCTGCGGGATCGGGTAAAGGCATGCCGCAATACAAGCTTGCAATCAACGACAGTTCCGAACAATTGCCGCTGCCTGCATTGTTATAAATTAGCCGGTATTCGATTTTGCACATTGACATCGTTGCAGTTGATCAATAATTTGTAAAGAGTTTGGCAAAAATAAGACGGGAAACCAATGAAATAGACGATTTTCACAGATGAAATCAATTGATTGTCGTTTTTTATTCCTTGGCATGGATGCAACGGCATTCGCTCATCAATCTGCAAGCCGGTCTATTTCAGGTTCAAATTGCCGTCAATCGGCGTCCTACTTCAGCAGGCTTCCAAGCCAAATGACGAGGACAACGTAAAAACCAGATCGCTTATTTTCAATGCCGACCTATTACACCTATGCGTCGGCTTCAAGTTGCCAAGAGGCCGGAATTGGGCAAACTAAGGTACACTTGCCGGATTCCTCTGATTCGGCGGGTACCCGTGAAAACACGACGCAAATCTCTAATTTGCATAAGTTTTTCAGGTCGGCAGGCATATCTAAATCTGGTCTGACGCCGCTGTTGTTCCGGCCACCCGAGTTTCACAATCACATTTTTGCAGCGACGCGGAGTTTCATATGTGTGCACATCGTTTTCTGATCGGCTTGATTCTTTCGACAACCGTTCTTTCAGCGCTTGCATTTGAAAGACCGTTCCCGACCACTGCCAAGCGCGGCAAGATGGCGCCGGCGACGTACCCAACGATTGTGATAGACGGTACGACCAGGCGCTTATCGGCAGGAGGACGAATCTGGAATACCGACAACCTGATTCAAATGCCGGCCACGTTGCGCACTGGCGATTATGCTGTCAACTACACGGAAACCCTACAGGGCGATATCGACCGCATCTGGATATTGACCCCGCAGGAAGCGGAAAAACCGGCGCCAAGCCAACGTAAATAGAGTCCGGGCTTTTAGCCCCACTACCAATCGATGCAAAAAAAAATATTCATCAAAACCTTCGGCTGTCAGATGAACGAGTACGACTCGGACAAGATGGCCGACGTACTGAATGCTTCCGACGGTTTTGTCAAAACCGATACGCCGGAAGATGCCGACGTCGTGCTGCTCAACACATGCTCGGTGCGCGAGAAGGCGCAGGAAAAGGTGTTTTCCGATCTCGGCAGGTTACGCGAGTTGAAGCTGGCCAGACCGGACATGGTGATCGGTGTCGGCGGCTGCGTCGCGTCGCAGGAAGGCGCCGCCATCATCAAGCGCGCGCCGTATGTCGATCTGGTGTTCGGCCCGCAAACGCTGCATCGCCTGCCGGACATGCTTAACCAGCGCCGCATCAGCGGCCGGTCGCAGGTCGACATCAGCTTTCCGGAAATTGAAAAATTCGATCATCTTCCTCCCGCCAAAGTCGATGGCGCAACCGCTTTCGTATCGATCATGGAAGGCTGCAGCAAATATTGCAGCTATTGCGTCGTGCCTTATACGCGCGGCGAAGAAGTATCGCGCCGGTTCGAAGACGTATTGACCGAAGTCGCCGGCCTGGCTGAGCAAGGCGTCAAGGAAATTACCTTGCTGGGCCAGAACGTCAACGCTTACCGTGGGGTAATGGCCGATGGCGAGATTGCCGATTTTGCCCTATTGATTGAATACATTGCAGAGATCGGCGGCATCGAACGGATTCGCTTCGTGACCAGTCATCCGAAGGAATTCACGCAACGTTTGATCGACGCCTATGCCAAAGTGCCGAAACTGGTCGACCATTTATATTTGCCCGCGCAGCATGGATCGGACCGGATTCTGGCGGCGATGAAGCGCGGCTACACGTCGCTTGAATACAAGTCGATCATCCGCCGCTTGCGCGAAGTAAGGCCGAACATTGCGATTTCTTCCGATTTCATCGTCGGCTTCCCGGGCGAAACGGATGCCGATTTCGAAGCGATGATGAAATTGATCGACGATATCGGTTACGACAACAGCTTCAGTTTTATTTTCAGTCCCCGTCCCGGAACGCCGGCGGCCAACCTGGAAGACGATACGCCGCATGAAGTGAAATTGAAACGTTTGCAGCGTTTGCAGGCAGTGATCATCGAAAACACGAAAAGATACAGCCAGGAAATGGTCGGTACCATCCAGCGGATTCTGGTGGAAGGGCCATCGAAGAAGGACCCGAATGAGTTGCAAGGCCGCAGCGAGAACAATCGCGTCGTCAATTTCGACGGCGGTCCGGATGGCGCGCGGCTGGTCGGGCAAATGATCGACGTCACGATTACGCACACTTATGCGTATTCATTGCGCGGCGAAATTTCAGTCAAGCAATAGCCACAGACATTGAAAACAAAATCCGCCTCACAACCTCTGCATTTCACGCCCGAGCCGCTCGATAACAGGCAGCTTGCCAACCTGTGCGGCCCGATGGATGAAAATCTGCGCCAGATTTCCGCCGCGCTTGACGTAACGATTTTCCGGCGCGGCGAAAAATTCGTCGTCGGCGGCGCCAACGCGGCGCGCGCAATTGAAATTCTCGAAAAATTCTATGCGTCCGCGAGCAAGACGATCTCGGTCGAAGACGTTCAGTTGGCTTTGGTGGAACAACGTGCGGCATTGGCCCATGGCGGTGAAACACCTGCGCTGCTGGCGAAACCGGCAGCGGAAGAAGAGTCGGAAAGCCCGGTGCTCAAGACGCGCCGCAGCGATTTGCGCGGCCGCACACCGCACCAGAATCAATACATCAAATCGATCCTGGAACATGATGTCACCATCGGCGTAGGCCCGGCCGGCACCGGCAAAACTTACCTGGCGGTTGCATGCGCGGTCGACGCTCTGGAGCGTGACGCGGTCAAACGAATTGTGCTGACGCGACCTGCGGTGGAAGCCGGCGAACGGCTCGGTTTTTTGCCGGGCGATCTGGCGCAGAAAGTCGATCCGTACCTGCGCCCGTTATACGACGCCTTGTACGATTTGCTCGGATTCGACCGGACCCAAAAAATGTTCGAAAAGCAGGCCATCGAAATTGCACCTTTGGCATACATGCGCGGCCGCACGCTTAACCATGCCTTCATCATTCTCGACGAAGCGCAAAACACCACGCCCGAGCAAATGAAGATGTTTTTGACGCGCATCGGCTTCGGCAGCAAGGCGGTCGTCACCGGTGACGTGACACAGATCGATTTGCAGCGCAGCCAGAAAAGCGGATTGGTCGATGCAATCACGGTGCTGAAACAGGTACGCGGCATCGCATTTACGCACTTTACCAGTGCCGACGTGGTGCGGCATCCGCTAGTCGCGCGCATCGTGGATGCATACGAACTGGCCAATGACATCAATGCCGTCGCTGCCAAAGATGCCGTTAAAAAATAAGCTGTCCCTGTCGGTGCAATATGCTGACGCGCGCCTGAAAGACGCCATTCCGCGCAGCCAGGTGCGGCGCTGGGCGCAGTCAGCGCTGCTGGGACCGGCTGAACTGACGATTCGCTTTGTCGACGCCGACGAAGGCCGCACATTGAACCGCGACTATCGGGGCAAGGATTATGCGACCAATGTGCTGACCTTCGCCTATACCGAAGATGCGGAATCCGACCTGATGCAAGCCGATATCGTACTGTGCACCGATGTGCTGCAGCGCGAAGCGGCGGAGCACAAAATATCGACCACCGCACATGCCGCGCATCTGGTGGTGCATGGCGTATTGCATGCCCAAGGCTACGATCACGAAACCGATCACGAGGCTGCCGAGATGGAGCAGATGGAGATGGATATTCTGGCCGCGTTGGGACTGCCCAATCCATATGCCGACCGATAGCATCAGCACCATGTATCTTGCGGAAAATGCAGTGCCGGCGCCCAACGGATTAGCGCAATGCAAAATCAACCGATTTGGGGATTCCGCCGCATTTGTTGTATGCTATACCGAATCGAAACAACCTCCATCCAACGGCTATTCGCCATATGCAAGATCATTCCAGTAACGTCAAGTCGATTGACGTCAAGCCTCACCGGTCCCTGTTCGAACGCCTGACCGCACTGATTTCCCCAGAACCCGAAAACCGCGCCGAACTGCTCGAAGTGCTGCACGACGCGCATGATCGAAATTTGATCGACGCCGATGCGCTGTCGATGATCGAAGGCGTTTTTAAAGTATCGGATTTATCGGCGCGCGACATCATGATCCCGCGCGCTCAAATGGACGTGATCGACATCACCAAGCCGGTGGAAGAGTGGATGCCGAGGGTATTGGAAACTGCGCATTCCCGCTTTCCAGCGGTCGAAGGCGATCGCGACAAGGTAGTCGGCATTTTGCTCGCCAAGGATTTCTTACGCTATTACGCAGGTGAATCCTTCGACGTGCGCGGCATGTTGCGGCCCGCCATTTTCATTCCCGAATCAAAACGGCTGAACGTGTTGTTGCGCGATTTCCGATCCAACCGGAATCACATGGCAATCGTGGTCGACGAATACGGCGGCGTGGCCGGCATTCTTACAATCGAGGATGTGCTGGAACAGATAGTCGGCGATATCGAGGATGAGTACGATTTCGATGAGGAAGACGACAACATTCTGGCAGTCAAGCAAGGCACGAACGAAGATCGCTGGCGCATCAAGGCGCTGACGGAAATAGAGCAATTCAATGAAGTATTGGGCACCCGTCTTTCAGACGAAGATGTCGACACGATAGGCGGCCTGGTCGCCAATCATCTCGGCCGGATTCCGCAAAAAGGCGAAATATTCGATATCGACCGCCTGCGCTTTGAAGTATTGCGAGCCGACCAGCGGCAAGTGCATGCACTGCTGGTTGAAAAGCTGCCGGAGCGGCAAAACGATCAATCCACCCAATAGCAGCGCAACGCTTTGATTCGGCGATCGCATATCCTGAAAATTTGTGGATCCCAAGGCCGGTCCGGGTTCTTCGACATTGCATCAACGTTCTGCCGATTGAATCCTGCTGCGTGACTACACCCCCCCTCCATCCTGTTGTTTTACGATTGTCACCGTTGCTGGCGATCCTTGCCGGCGCACTGACGGTGCTCGCGTTTGCGCCGTTCAGGCTGTGGCCGGTGCAAATTGCAACATTAGCCTTCGTGTTCTGGCTTGTACTACGGCAATCTTCGATCAAACGCGGCATGCTCATCGGCTGGGCTTACGGTTTCGGCTGGACCGCGTGTGGAATCTATTGGCTGTATATCAGCATGCACCGCTATGGCGGCTTGCCATCCTGGATGGCGGTAGTGGCGGTAGCGGCACTGGCCATGGTATTAGGTGCATTCGCAGGACTGGCAATGGGAAGCAGCGCGTGGTTCCGGCAGCGCGGCGCGGCGCCGGCAGTTTCGTTGCTGGTTATTTTCCCGGCGCTATGGATGCTGTCGGAGTGGCTGCGCGGCTGGGTGTTGACCGGCTTTCCCTGGATAGTTTCGGGATACGCGCATACCGACAGTCCGTTGGCGGGTTATGCGCCGGTGGTGGGTGTCTATGGGATTGGCTGGCTGGCGGCAATGATCGCGGGCAGCCTGGTACTGCTGCAGTCGAAAAAGCTGATGCTCGTACCCGTAGTACTGATCATCGCTGCCGGCATCGGCTTGAAAACGATCTCCTGGACCACGGCTAACGGTCAACCGATTTCGGTGCGCCTCTTGCAAGGCAACATAGCGCAGGAAATGAAATTCGCAAACGATCAAATTGTTAATACATTGGCGCTGTATCACGACATGGTTCACGCGGCGCCTGCGAATTTGATTGCAACGCCGGAAACCGCGCTGCCATTGTTTGCACATCAGTTGCCGCCCGATTATCTGGAAAGGCTGTCGGCGTTCGCTCGACAGTCGGGCAGCCATATAGCACTGGGCATTCCGGTCAGCGATAGCCGGCGGCATTATGCCAATAGCGTGATCGGTATCGCTCCGCAACCGGAAAAGGCCTATCGTTACGACAAGCATCATCTTGTGCCGTTCGGCGAATTCATTCCGGCCGGCGCACGCTGGTTCGTCAACATGATGAACATTCCGCTCGGCGATTTCTCGCGCGGCGCCGTACTGCAAGCGCCTTTCCAGGTAAAGGACCAGTGGGTAATGCCCAACATCTGCTACGAAGATCTGTTTGGCGAAGAAATTGCGGACCAATTGGCGGACGCCTATTTTTCGGGTAGCCCGCAAGCGACAATGCTGCTGAACCTGTCCAATATCGCATGGTTCGGTGATTCGATCGCATTGCCGCAACATTTGCAAATATCACAAATGCGTGCGCTGGAAACGCGGCGCCCAATGCTGCGTGCCACCAATTCCGGCACGACAGCAGTCATAGACTCCAGAGGGAAGGTGGTTGCACAATTACCGCCCTTCACGCAAGGCACACTCACGGCAACCGTCCAAGGGTATACCGGCTGGACGCCTTACATACTGATTGGCAATACGCTGATCGTCGTGCCAGCCTTTCTGATTCTGGCATTTGCCTGGTTTTCATTGCGCAAAAAAGGCAGCAAAACAGATTGCGCTATCAAAACCGGCTAAAATTCAGGGTTTTGGCGAATTTCCGTTACCCTCACCGCAACATCCTCTCCCGTCAGAGGGAAAGAACAACATGCTCACATTTCAACAGGTCATTCTTACGCTGCAAGAGTATTGGGACAAGCAAGGCTGCGCATTGCTTCAACCGTACGATATGGAAGTCGGTGCCGGCACCTCGCACACCGCGACCTTCCTGCGCGCGATCGGACCGGAACCATGGCGCGCCGCCTATGTGCAACCATCGCGCCGTCCAAAAGACGGCCGTTATGGTGAAAACCCGAACCGGATGCAACATTATTATCAGTACCAGGTGGTATTGAAACCGGCGCCGGAAAATATTATTGATTTGTATCTTGGTTCGCTTGAAGCATTGGGCTTGAACCTGAAGCAAAACGATGTGCGTTTCGTCGAAGACGACTGGGAAAATCCGACGCTCGGCGCGTGGGGACTCGGTTGGGAAGTATGGCTGAACGGTATGGAAGTCACGCAATTCACCTACTTCCAGCAAGTCGGCGGGCTCGATTGCAAACCGGTACTGGGTGAAATCACTTACGGCATCGAACGTCTCGCGATGTACTTGCAAGGCGTCGAGAATGTCTTCGACCTGACATGGACCGAATGGGAAGAACACGGCGTCAAGAAGAAGCTGACCTACGGCGACGTGTTTCATCAGAACGAAGTGGAACAATCGACTTATAACTTCGAGTATTCGAACGCCGAGTTCCTGTTTTCTCTATTCGGCAATTACGAATCGGAAGCCAAACGCCTGCTTGAAGTGCCCCTCGCATTGCCGGCCTATGAAATGATTTTGAAAGCCGCGCATACCTTCAATTTGCTCGATGCACGCGGCGCGATTTCAGTTACCGAACGCGCCGCGTATATCGGCCGGATCAGAAACCTGTCACGCGCAGTTGCGCAAGCGTATTTCGAATCACGCGAGAAATTGGGGTTCCCGATGTGCACCGGTGCGGAGGTCTCCATCGACGGCAATCCGCGCCAGGCTGCGTGATCGTTCAATCAAACCAATACACCGGATTCCTGCATAAGCGGTAATCACACAAGATTAAAAAATGAATCAGACCCTGTTAGTCGAATTGCTCACCGAAGAACTTCCTCCGAAAGCGCTGGCCAAGCTGGGCGACGCGTTTGCCGCCGGAATCATGAACGGCCTGAAAGCGCGCGCCTTCCTGGAAAGCGATTCGGCCGCGACTATATATGCAACGCCGCGCCGCCTTGCGGTATCGATCACCAATGTGCGTGCAGGCTCGCCGGACAAATCGATCCGCGAAAAGGTGCTTCCGGTTTCCGTCGCGCTTGATGCAAACGGCAATCCAACCGCGCCGCTTGCCAAAAAATTGGCAGCACTGGCGAGTTTATCCAACGGCGCGCCCCTCGGCATCACGGATCTGGAGCGCGCCCCGGATGGCAAGGCCGACAGCTTTTTCTACACTTATATCGCGCCGGGTTCGCCGCTGCAAAACGGATTGCAAACCGCGCTGGAAGAAGCCATCGCGAAACTGCCAATTCCGAAGGTAATGAGCTACCAACGCCCGGACGGGTCAACGGTCCAGTTCGTGCGCCCGGTACACAAACTGATTGCCTTGCACGGCACAGGCATTATTCCAATCACGATCCTCGGTTTATCCACGGGCAAAACCACGCTCGGCCACCGCTTCCTGTCGCAAGGCGAATTGCAAATTTCCAGCGCGGACAGCTATGCATCCACGCTGGAAGAACAAGGAAAGATCATTGCAAGCGTCACCGTGCGCAAGGAAAAAATCCGCGGCGCGCTGCTCGCCCAGGCCGGCAATGATCAGGTATTGATGCCGGAAGCATTGCTCGACGAAGTGACCGCATTGGTCGAATGGCCGGCGGTGTACGAATGCAATTTCGAAAGCGAGTTCCTGTCGGTGCCGCAAGAGTGCCTGATTCTGACCATGCAAACCAATCAGAAATACTTCGCCCTCACCGATGCGGAAGGACGTTTGCGCTCGCGCTTCCTGATTGTGTCGAACCTGGCGACGGACGATCCCCGGCACATCATTCAAGGCAATGAACGCGTGGTGCGGCCACGTCTGTCGGACGCCAAGTTCTTTTTCGAGCAAGACAAGAAAAAGAGACTCGCCGATCGCGTGCCCGGTTTGAACAATGTGGTGTATCACAACAAACTCGGCACACAGGCACAGCGTACTGAACGCCTGACGGCATTGGCGGGAAGAATCGCCCAGACCCTGGGAACCGACGTTGCGCGAGCCGAATGCGGCGCATTACTGGCAAAGACCGACCTGCTCACGGATATGGTCGGAGAATTTCCTGAACTACAAGGCATCATGGGCACCTACTATGCGCGCCACGACGGCGAACATGAAGAAGTGGCGCTTGCAATATCCGAACATTATCGGCCGCGATTCGCCGGCGACGCGCTGCCACAGACCGATACTGGCACTGTCGTCGCGTTGGCGGACAAGCTTGAAACGCTGGTAGGTATCTGGGGCATCGGTTTGCAGCCGACCGGTGACAAGGATCCGTTTGCATTGCGCCGCCATGCGCTCGGGATATTGCGCATGTTGGTTGAAAGGCGCCTGCCTTTGTCGATTGCCGATTTGCTGAAAAGCAGTGCTGCGCCATTTATGAGCAATCCGAATTTCCGGAATCCGTCCGCTGAAGTCACCGCTTTTCTGTTCGACCGTCTGCGAGGTTTGTTGCGGGAGCGCGGCTTTGCGCAAAATGAAGTGGAAGCGGTAGTAGCGCAACAGCCGGACCGGCTTGACGACATCATCGAACGATTGAATGCGGTGCAGGCATTTGCCGCGTTACCAGAAGCGGAATCGCTTGCAGCGGCGAACAAACGCATCACCAATATCCTCAAGAAAACCGACAGGGCCACCGGCCAGGTTCAGGCCGAATTGTTGCGCGAACCGGCAGAAGAAAAACTCTATTCCGCTATGATGCAATTGCAACCGCAAGTGGATGCCGCTTTTGCCAAGGGCGACTTTACCAATACGCTGAAGTCGCTCGCGCACTTGCGCGAACACGTCGATGGATTCTTTAACGATGTGATGGTGATGGCGGAAGACGAGCAATTGCGTAACAATCGGATCGCGCTATTGTCCAATTTACACGGGATGATGAACCGGGTCGCGGATATTTCCAAACTGGCAGCCTAAAGAATGAAATTGATCATCCTGGATCGCGACGGCGTCATTAACCATGACTCCGACGCATTCATCAAATCGCCGCAGGAATGGATCCCGATTCCCGGTTCGCTGGAAGCGATAGCGCGCCTTAATCAGGCCGGTTACCGCGTCGTCGTCACGACGAATCAGTCAGGCATCGCACGGGGATTGTTCGATATCGTCACGCTTAACGCCATCCATCAAAAGCTGCATGAATCGGCAAAGCAGGTAGGCGCCACCATCGACGCGATATTTTTCTGTCCGCATGCAACGGACGACAATTGCGATTGCCGCAAACCCAAACCCGGCATGCTGCACACGATCGCCAAGCGCTTCAACGTCAGCCTGAAAGGTGTGCCCAATATCGGCGACTCGTTGCGCGATTTGCAGGCAGGCTTCGTGACAGGCTGCCGGCCGTATCTGGTCCTGACCGGCAAAGGCAAAAAGACGCTTGAAAAAGGCGGGCTGCCGCCCGGCACCATGATTTTTGCGAATCTCGCGGCCGTGGTTGACGGCCTTCTGAACGTCCCGTCAACCGATGTGGACGCCACGGAGCCGGACTTGTCAACCGGGCCAATGCGAAAAAATGTTTAAGCAGAAATTACTTTCTGTCGATTTTTGCCGATAATAGAGGCTCTGAAGAAATTAACCGGCCCTTGTCGCCAGGCGGCGGTTGCCGGGTTTCGATTGGCGGTGCTTGATTCAACCGCTTGATTTTTCCATGCTGGAGATTACATGTTGCGCATTACCTTGTTTTTGCGTTCGCTGGTGCTTGCGTTCCTGATCGGCCTTGCGACGTTCATCTGGGCGCCGCTTTGCTTTTTGTTTGCACCCCTATCGTACAACAAACGCTATTACTGGACCTCGCGCTGGAACATGTTCGTGATCTGGGCAGCGAAAGTCGTGTGCGGTATCCGCTATGAAATCAAAGGCATTGAAAACCTGCCGGATTCGCCAGCCATTCTGTTATCAAAGCATCAGTCGGCGTGGGAAACGATTTTCCATCTTTATTTCATGCCGCGTCCGCTGGTATATGTATTCAAAAAAGAAATTCTGTATATTCCGTTTTTCGGCTGGGGTATGGCATTGCTGCGCATGATTCCAATCGATCGCAGCAAGGGCAAGGACGCTTTTGCGCAAATCGTCGAACAAGGCAGGAAGCGGCTGGCTGATGGTCAATGGGTGATCATGTTCCCGGAAGGTACTCGCATTCCGGTCGGTCAAAAAGGCAAATACAAAGGCGGCGGCGCCCGGCTTGCGGTCGAAACCAATACGCCGGTGATCCCGATTGCATTGAACTCCGGCGAATACTGGCCGAAAAACTCGTTCATCAAAAAGCCGGGAACCATTACCGTATCGATCGGCAAACCGATTTCGCCGGACGGATTGACTCCGGCGGAATTGATGCAGAAAGTGGAAAACTGGATAGAATCCGAAATGCGGGTAATTTCACCTCACGTGTATTCCAAAAAATAGACCAATAGATAATTGCCACTTCCTTGAAAAAGCTGCTTCGTCATATCTCGCCGGACCCGCAACAGCTTGCGTTGCAACTCGATTTCTTTTCCACCGACTTTCCTTCGCCGTCAGCGATTGATGGCCCGGCGCCGAAGCAGGGACCAGGCATTCAACAATCGCTGTCGCCAGTACCGCCGGACGCGACGGCACCGCCCAACGGCATGCGCCGGGTCCAGTTGCAGGAACATGTACTCGATTACATACTGGTTCGTTCGAAGCGCCGCTCGATCGGTTTTCTGATCGGCGATGAAGGACTGCGTGTGACAGCGCCGAAATGGGTAACCCTCGGCGAAATCGAGAGCGCGATCCGTGAGAAACAACGCTGGATTTTTGCAAAATTGAACGAACGCCGTGAGCGCTCTGCGCGTCGTCTGCAACCGCAAATGCAATGGTGCGACGGCGCGGCATTACCTTACATGGGTACCGATGTCACATTGCGCATCGTCGCGATGCAATCGGCGGGGATCAGCTACGATGAAACGGCGCGTGAACTGACCGTAAGCCTGCCGGCGGATGCGACGGAACAGCAGCTGAAGGACCGCGTGCAAGGATGGCTGCAGATCGAAGCAAAACGTTTGTTCGCCGAACGCTTGCCTATCTATGCGGAAAAACTCGGTGTCACCTTCCAGTCGTTTGCATTGTCGTCGGCGATGACGCAATGGGGTTCATGCACGGCCGACGGCAGGATTCGATTGAACTGGCGGTTGATGCATTTCGCATTGCCGCAGATCGATTATGTCATCGCGCATGAACTATCGCATCTGCGCGAGATGAATCACAGCGCGCGTTTCTGGGCTACCGTACAATCGGTGTTTCCGGAATTCGAAGCGGCGAAAAAGGCATTGCGCGATCACGCGCCGGAAACGCTGCCGATTTTTTGATGCGCTACGGCGCTTGTTGCTAACATTTGGATAATCATCATGCGCATCCTGCACACCATGCTGCGAGTCGGCGATCTGCAACGTTCCATCGATTTTTATACCACCGTGCTCGGCATGAGCTTGCTGCGCACCACTGATCGACCCGATCAAAAATATTTGCTCGCATTCGTCGGTTACGGCAAGAATCCCGATCATGCCGAACTGGAACTGACCTACAACTATGGCGTGGACCGTTACGACCTCGGCACCGCCTACGGCCACATCGCCATCGCGGTCGAAGACGCGGCCCGAACCTGCGCCGCTGTCAAGGCAAAAGGCGGCACTGTGACCCGCGAAGCGGGGCCGGTAAAAGGCGGCACGACGATGATTGCATTCGTCCAGGACCCGGACGGATACAAGATCGAATTGATCGAACGCAAACAGGCCTAAGGGCTCGCCCGGCAATAAGTTGGCATCAACGATCATTCGGTCTCTGCTTTATTGAAGCAAAGCGCCCGGCCCGAAAATCCTCCACCGCTTCAAAGATCTGTTCATTCGTATTCATTACGAATGGTCCGTACTGCGCTATCGGCTCGTTAAGCGGCCGACCGGCAATCAACAGCGCGCGCGCCGGCCCATCGGCTCGCAAGATCACGCCGTCGCTTTCAGGCGAATTTTTCAGAATCGCTATTCGCTGCTCCGGCACTGCCGTATCTCCAATCTTCAGAGAACCGCGGTACATATATACGAATGCATTGTGATTGGCGGGCAGATTTTGCGTAAAACTCCCGTCCGATGCAAAATGCAGATCGATGTAAAGCGGATCAGTGGTGTTGCGCTGCATGGCTCCGTTTACGCCGTGGCTGGCCCCTGAAATCACACGTGCCGTCACCGCTTCCGGCGTCGTGAACTCCGGTATGTCCCCGCTTTGAATATCGCGGTACCACGGTGCGATCAGCTTGTCCTTCGCACTCAGGTTAAGCCACAACTGAAACCCCTCCATGCGGCCGTTCTCCTGCTCGGGCAATTCCGAATGGATCACCCCGCGCCCGGCCGTCATCCACTGCACGCCGCCGTTTTGCAGCAAGCCTTCATTGCCAGCGCTGTCGCGGTGGCGCATGCGGCCGGCGATCATGTAAGTCACCGTCTCGAAACCGCGGTGCGGATGATCGGGAAAACCGCCGACATAATCGTCAGGATTGTCGGTCCCAAACGCATCGAGCATCAGGAACGGGTCCAGCCGTCGCTGCAATTGCTGCGTGAGTACGCGCGTGAGCTTTACACCGGCACCGTCAGAGGTGGCGATACCGGCGACCATGCGCTCGACTTCCCGTGGACGGGACACCGTATCGGCTCGTAAATTTTTGGTAAAAGCTAATGTCATGACAGGCTCCATTCCAGGTCGGCGCATGGCTCAGGCCAGCACCGCTTCATCGATTTGATTCTGTGCGGAGGCCAGGGCTTCCCGCTCGGCTTGCGGCCCCATCGCCAAACCTTCCGCGTAAACGAATTGCACGTCGGTCATGCCCAGGAACGACAAAACCATTTTCAAATACGGCACTTGCGTATCGCTCGGCGTATCGCGGTACAAACCGCCACGCGTCAATACAACATAGACTTTCTTATCCTTGAGCAGGCCTTCGGCTCCCTTGTCCGTATATTGAAACGTCACGCGTGCTCTCGAAATTGCGTCAATCCAGTTTTTCAGTTGGGCCGACACGCCGAAGTTGTACATCGGCACACCAAGCACCACGATATCGGCGGCCTGGATTTCGGCAATCAATTCATCGTCCAACGCAACTCGGGCCATCTGTTCCGGCGTGCGTTGTTCAGCGGCGGTAAACAAAGCCTGCAATGCAGCCTCGTCCAGTACCGGATGAGGTGTGCGGGACAAGTCGCGTACCTGCAATGTGGCGGCTGAATGCTCGGAACGCAGACGCTCCACCAGGGCACCGGCCAATCTGGTCGAATGAGAACCATCGCTACGAGCGCTGGAGTTGATTTGCAGAATTTTCATGATGAGCTCCGTATGTTCGATTAATGATGGAGCTATTTTATTTGTACATGGAGACGGCCGGAAGACGATAAAATGGATAACATTGTTCCTCTGGTGGCACAATTGAAGGAATTTATGGAACTCGAACCGAACGATCTGTTGTTGTTTGCGCGCGTGGTCGACGAGGGCAGTTTCAGCCGGGCAGCAGAACGCACGGGCTTGCCGAAGTCAACCGTATCGCGACGTATTGCAGTATTGGAAGCAACTTTGGGGGAACGGCTATTGCTGCGTACGACGCGCAAACTGACTGTCACCGATTTTGGCCATAGCATGCTGGAACATGCCAATCAGGTCGCCGCTGAAGTGGAAGCCGCTGCATCTTTGGCACACCATCGCCAGATAGAGCCGAGCGGACGGTTGCGCGTGTCGATGCCGAGCGATTTTGCCAATGTGGTGCTGGGGCCGTTGCTGGCTGAATTCATCGCCGCGCATCCTGCGATCTCGCTGGAAATCGATCTTTCTCCGCGCCGCGTGGACTTGATCGGTGAAAATTTCGATGTGGCGATTCGCATGGGTCCACTGCCTGACGATGCATCACTTGCGGCACGCCGTCTGGCGCTGTTTTCAGCAGGCCTGTATGCATCGCCTTCCTACCTTGCGCAGCGCGGCCTGCCTGCCGCCCCCGAAGCGCTGCTGCAGCATGACGCACTGCACCTGCTCGGACGTAACGGCGAGCCGGCTTCATGGGTGCTGATTCGAGACGACGCGCGCTGGGTAGGCATTCCTCCTGGCCGCGCCACCATCAATTCACCTGAACTGCTGATCTTGCTGGCGCGCGCCGGCGCCGGCATCACGGTGGTAAGCGACCACTTTGCCGAGCCATATGTACGCAGCGGCGAATTGAAGCGGGTGCTTCCGGATTGGAGCCTTCCTCCCGCGCCGGCCTGGGCGGTGTTTCCAGGGCGGCGGCTGATGCCGGCACGCACGCGGGTATTTCTGGATGCGTTGCAAGCCGAATTTTCAGGTCCAAAGTGCCAGGCAAAAGCGGCCGAACTTGAGCAGACCAGACGTCAAGAGTGCACGATGGCACGTGACAAGCCAAGCTGAATGAATTCGGATTGGCGCCCAACGCCGAAGTGCGAGATCAGTGGCGCAACGTCATTCAAAAATATGCAGCCGGATTATACGGCTCTGCTGCTTGCCACTTCATAACCGGCGTCCGCGACGGCAGATTTGATGTCGTCGATACTCGCTTTTGAATCGACGCGGACTTTATGGGTTGCCAGATCGACGTCCACTTTCGCTCCGTCATCGATTTCCTTTACGGATTTTGTGACCGCGGCAACGCAATGGTTGCAGGTCATCCCTTCCACTTGCAGTTCATACATGTTCGCTCTCCTTGAAAATGAATGCCGGCGCATGTGCCTATTCTATTCATAAATGATTCTACGACAGGAGCATCAAGCCGACTTCGACGTTAGCCGATTTGCAAGCGCAACGAATTTCTCCAGCGATATCGTTTCCGGACGCATCTGCGGATCAACTCCCGCATCGATCAGTTCATTTTCCGAAAACATGCCGGCGACGCAATTACGCAGCACCTTGCGCCGTTGCGAAAATGCTTTCAGAACCACCTGCTCCAGCGCCATCTGGTCGCAGGCAAGCGGTTTCGCAAGCGGAACCATGCGCACAATCGCGGAGTCGACCCGTGGCGGGGGATCGAATGCGGTCGGCGGCACAATGAACCGCAATTCCATTTGGTAGCGCCATTGCAGCATGACCGACAGACGGCCATAGGTTTTGCTGCCCGGCGCCGCTACCATGCGCTCGACCACTTCTTTTTGCAGCATGAAATGCTGATCTTCAACTTGCGGCGCTACCTGCGTCAGATGAAATAGCAAAGGGCTGGAAATGTTGTATGGCAGATTGCCGACGATCCGCAGCTTGCGCTCAGACGCAACCGGAATCGATGCAAAATCGAATTGCAACGCATCGCCCGAGTGCACGATCAATCGGGACTGATCAAATTTCTTCTGCAATCGTGTCACCAGGTCGCGGTCCAACTCGACCACATGCAGTTGCTTCACCGATTGCATCAGCAGTGCGGTCATCGCACCCAGACCCGGGCCGATTTCAACCATCGTATCGTCCGGCTTTGGATCGATGGTGCCGATGATGTCTTGCAGCACGAACTGGTCGGTCAGGAAATTCTGTCCGAAACGCTTGCGGGGGATGTGTTTCATATGAATTTGACGGAAACGGTCAACCGTTTCCGTCACTATGCTCCCCTCTCCCATTCGCGGGAGAGGCGTTGGGGAGTGTAGCGGGGGTTTCGGGCGAAACATCGCTTGCCCGCGAAACGGCACTGGCCTGCAAGCCGGTGTGCGCACTGCAAGTGAGGGCGTTCGCAGAACCCGCCTTCACCATTTGCGCCGCCACCTTGATCGCTTCAATCATGCTCCCATAATCCGCATGTCCGACGCCTGCCACAGCAAGATCAAGCGCCGTGCCGTGATCGACCGAGGTGCGGATAATCGGCAATCCGAGCGTGATGTTGACGCCGCGTCCAAAGCTTGCATGCTTAAGTACCGGCAACCCCTGGTCGTGATACATCGCCAGCACGCAATCTGCACGCTCCAGATACTTGGGTTGAAACAGCGTATCGGCCGGATAAGGACCGCTGGCGTCGATGCCTTTGGCCTGCGCGGCAATCAATGCCGGCGCAATGATATCGATTTCCTCACGGCCGAGATAACCGCCCTCGCCGGCATGCGGATTCAATCCGGTGACCAGGATGCGCGGCTTTGCCAGGCCGAATTTTTGTTGCAGATCCTGATGCAGTATCTCGATGGTGCGAGACAAATGATCAAAGGTAATCGCGGACGGCACATCCTTCAGTGCCAGGTGGGTCGTTGCAAGCGCCACGCGCAATGTAGGCGAATCGCCGCCTGACAGCATCATCACGACCTGCGGCGTTCCGGTCTTTTCGGCCAGATATTCGGTATGCCCGATAAACGCTACGCCGGCATCATTGATCGTGCTTTTTTGCAGAGGCGCCGTGACGATTGCATCGAACCAACCTTGCATCGCACCTTCAATTGCAATATCAAGAGTCTGCAGCACATATCTGCCGTTCTGCACATTCAGTTGTCCGGCAGTGACCGGTACGGTCAGGGGGCAATCGATGACGATGACCTGATCGGCTGGGAAATCCGGTATCCCGCCATTGCGTACCGCTTGCAGCGACAGCGCGACCAGTCGTATCGCAGGCTCGATTGCACGCGCGGTCATGGCCAGGAATGCGGCATCCCCAACCAGTACGCTTGCGATAGCAGATCGCAAGCGCCATGCGGCACTGATTGCGATCTCGGGGCCGATTCCCGCCGGCTCGCCGGAGGTAATCGCAATGATCGGACGCTTGATCTGCTCAGTCAAAATAGCAAAGCACCGTCTTAGCTGGCGCTATTTTCATCGAGGCGATATTCGACATAAGCGCGGTCCCGCAGTTGACGCAGCCAATCTTCAGTTGCCTCCACCAATTTGCGTTCGCGCAGCATCTGCCGCGCAACCAGACGCTGACGCTCTTTCGATACGTCGTCGGTCTTGCGTTCAAGGACCTGGATCAGGTGATAACCAAACGGTGATTCGACCGGTTCGCTGACTTGGCCCGGCTGCAGTGCGTTCATTGCGCGTTCAAACTCCGGCACGGTGTCGCCAGGGTAAATCCAGCCCAGATCGCCGCCTTTGGATGCGGAAAAATCATTCGAATGCAGCTTGGCAAGGTCTTCAAATTTCGCCGACTTATTGTCCAGCCGTTCCTTCAATTCGACCAGCTTGCGCCGTGCTTCGGACGATGAAACAACTTGATTCACCTTGATCAGGATATGACGTGCATGCGTCTGCTGGACTGCGAGACCCTGTGTGCCGTCTTTTGCCGCTGGAACCGCGGTCCGCTTGCCCAGCAACTTCAATATATGGAAGCCGTTGGCGCTCTTGATCAAAGCGAGATCGCCCTGTTTTACATTTGCGACGGCATCGACAAAAAGCTGCGGCAGCCGCTCCAGTGTGCGCCATCCGAGTTCCCCGCCTTTCAAACTATCTCCAGCGTCCGAATAAGCCGCGGCAACCTTGGCAAATTCATTTCCTTCGCTCAGCTTTTGCACTGCTTCCTCAGCCTTTTGCCGGCGCTGTGCAATTTGTTCAGCCGATGCGTTTTCCGGAATCCTTATCAGGATCTGCGCCAAATTGATTTCTTGCTGTTCATTTTGCAACGCGTCTTTATTCGCAGCAAGATAGTTGTCTACCTCAGATTCGGTGATCTGGATCTTGTTGGCGACCTCGCGCTCGCGCACGCGTTGAATAATGATTTCTTCACGGATTTCTTCTCGAAAACGGCCGAATGGCGTGCCCTCGCGTTCCAGCTGACTGCGGAATTCCTGCAAGCTCATCTTGTTCTGTTCGGCAATCCGGGCAATGGCACGATCAAGTGTCAGATCATCGACTCGAATACCAACTTCTTTCGCAAGCTGCATTTGCGCCCGATCGACAATCAGGCGTTCCAGAATCTGCTTTTGCAACTGGGCGCGCGGCGGCATCGCCACGCCCTGGCTTTTCATCTGGCTTTCAACCTGGCGCATGCGGCCGTCCAACTCCTGAGATGTAATCACCTCATTGTTGACGACGGCGACAATGGTAGCAACGACCTGCACGCGCGCCGGTGCGCCGGAGGGCGATATTGCACGGCTGGCATTTCCCTGCGCCTGAGCCCATGCGGCCGGCGCCGCACTGCATGCCGCGCTTAGCAGAATAATTGCCAGCTTGATGCTTCGAATTGGTTTACGAACAGTATGCATAGTGTGAAAAACAGTCATGGGAAATAATGTGAAGGTATCACGGCACTTGGGTTAATTGATCATCTGGTAGCCGGGAACATTTTTCTTCAGTGCTTCTATCGGGTCCGAGCCTATCTTGGACAATCCATTCAGCTCAAGCTGAACGAAGATTGAAGATGTCGCCACACTCGTCGCAGTCGGCACGCGCTGCGCCACGACCCGGAATATCCAGCAGTCCGCCTTGTACTCGAGGCCCAGCAGACTTTCGGCAACCTTGTGATCCCGAATCGAATAGTTTACACGGCTGACCCCATACCAGCGATTGGTAATCGGCCATTGCCCTGAAACTTCGAACTGCTTGAGCCGGTCAAGCCGGCCAAGCTCTTCACGAGTGTCCTGGCGGTACGCGAGGTTAAGTACATGCTTGGCTTTCGGCTGCCACCGCACGCCGTAATTTGCCCGTACCAGTCTACCCAGGCTTTGGCTGTACTGCATATTCGCTTCGGAACTCAAGGTTGACGTCAACTGACCTGAAATCGATGCAAGCAGGTCGGAACGGCTTACTTCGCCGAACGTACTCAATGCGACACGCGGCTGATTGGCATTGAATCTTTGAGCGACGGCGATACGCAAACGTTCGGCGCCGGACGCATCCATATAGCGAGAAACCAGTGCGGCGGTCAATTGATTCGCATCGCTGATACGGTCGTGTCCGCTGAAGCGGTTTTCGCTGAAGATTTGCGAAAAATTGAAATCTGATAAACCCGTATCGAAATTTGGAAACAGTGTCTGATCACGATACGGTGTATAAACGTAAAACAATCGCGGCTCCAGCGTTTGCGTCGCCGGATTACCTAGGAAGCTGGTGTCGCGTTCGAATATCAATCCGCTGTCGACCGACAATGTCGGCAATACTCTCGATATCGAGGAAGAACTTCCAGGTCCGACCTTATCAAGGCTGTAAGTCGTCGCATGCATCGATACACTCGGCGTCAGAAAGTAGCCTGGATTGATGATTGGGTAAGAAATCCGCGGATTGACCACAAAACGATCACCACGCACGGAAGTCGGATGATAGAAACGAGTAAATTCCGACGCGACCGACCAGTCAAACCCCTTCACATTCTGGCGACCGGCCTGGAACGTCAATTGCGGCAGACGATCATAAGGACGTCCGATTGGCGATATCGGATCCTGCAACACTTGATAATTCGACGCGCGTGCGGCCGCATTCCAAAAAGAACCTGAATAATTCAAGACCATGTCGCGCAGCAGCAGCCGCTGCGATGCAGCGGTGATTGTACTTGGGAAATCGTTCGGATAATCATCATCGGACGCATGATTGAGATCCGATGAAAATGTAAGGTTCGGCGCCAGTCTTTGCGAATGGGTCGACGAAATCGCATAGCGCTTGGTACCGGTCACGCGATCGTTGATCAACCCTTCCGCCCTTGTCTCGCCGGAATAAGTCTCCCCCAGATAACGGCCTTGGGCTCCCAATTGCAAACCGCGGCGGGAAATGATTTTCGGATATAAAGTCAGATCACGACTCGGCGCAATATTGAAATAATACGGCAGCAAAATTTCCATGCCGCCCTTGCTGGTAGTTCCGATCGTGGGTGGCAGAACGCCGGATTTGCGGGCATCCGACAATGGAAACGACATATACGGCGTGGCAAGAATCGGCACGCCCTTGAAATAAACGATTGCCTTGGATGCGGTTCCGAAATCCCGATCCTTGTCGAGATTGAGTTTGCTCGACTGCAGATACCAGTCGGGATCGGGGCCTTCACAGGTACTGTAAGTACCTTCGGTTACCTTCGACCTGTTTTGGGTTTCAAAATCGATCCGCTCGGCTTTTCCTTGCGCGTTATTGGCTTCCAGCCGATAGGTAGGATGCGATACATAACCTTCCCCCGTATCCATCTTTATTTTGAGGTCATCACCCGTATAGCGGTCGCCGAATTGCTTAATCCGTATGTTTCCTGTGGCTTCGACTTCATCTTCAACGATATTGTAGGTTGCCTTGTCGGCATTGATGCTGGTGCCGCCGCGGATAATTTCAACATTACGCTCAAGAATGACTTCGCGATCGGGGCGCCCGGTCATTTGCTCTGCTTCCAGCGTTGTCGGCGCATCCTGATCGTCGGTTTTAGACGGTGTAGAGTCGGTCTGCGCGGCGACGATGCCGGGCAGCGATGCCGCTGAAATGACGACCGTCAAGACATTAAACAGGCGCTTCCGATGGAAAAATGCTGAAAACCAGGTCATGAAATGGAGGCGATGATCGCCTTGGCAGGCGATTTTTTTAAGTGAATCCCTTATTATATGGGAACTCCCTGCCTCTCAACGAATTACCAAGACTGTTCATGTCCTTACAAAATCCTTCAGATAGCCGCTTGCTCCAATTAAAGCAGTGGTTAAGCACCCTTTCTTCTCCGGCAATCCAACCCGATTCAACCAGGGCGGCGTCAGCCGATGCCAGTTTCAGGCGCTATTTCCGTGTGGATGGAACAGATGGCGCGACTTATATCGTGATGGATGCACCGCCGTCGCAGGAAGATGTCGTTCCGTTCATTCACGTGGCGGAAGTATTCGGCAAAACAGGTGCATCCGTACCCAAAATCATCGCGCAGGATGTAGAACAAGGATTTCTGTTGCTCACCGACTTGGGTTCGGTCACTTATTTGCATCAGCTGAATGCCGATAGCGTCCACAAGCTTTATATGGATGCAATCGATTCACTGGTCCTGATCCAGACCCAAAGCCAACCCGATGTGCTGCCGGAATATGACCGCACACTGTTGGCGCACGAATTGATGCTGTTTCCGGAGTGGTATATCGGCAAACATCTGGGCATTACGATGTCCGACGCTCAAACCGCCGATTTGAACAAGGTATTCGGACTTGTTCTTGCGAACAACCTGGCGCAGGCGCAAGTCTATGTGCACCGTGACTACCATTCGCGCAATCTGATGGTGGTCGATAAAGGTAATCCCGGCATTCTCGATTTCCAGGATGCGGTGTTTGGTCCAATCACCTATGATCTGGTATCGCTGCTGCGCGACGCCTATATCCAGTGGGATGAGGAACTGGTTTTGGACTGGGCAATCCGATACTGGGAACGGGCCAAACGCGCCGGCTTGCCGGTCAACCCGGACATCGACGCGTTTTATCGCGATTTCGAATTCATGGGTTTGCAGCGGCATTTGAAAGTGCTGGGCATTTTTGCACGGCTCTACCATCGCGATGGCAAGGATGGCTACTTGAACGATTTGCCGCTGGTAATGGAATACACGCGCAAAACCGCGCAACGGTATAAGGAGTTGAGGCCGCTGATCCGGTTGCTGGACGCGCTGGAAGGCAGCGCGCCCAAAATCGGCTATACATTTTAGGCAGCCTCAGGTTGCGTCATACGCAGCTCTGGAAATTCTGCAACTGACAACAAGTAAAGCGCAAAAAAATGAAAGCCATGATTTTCGCCGCGGGTCGCGGAGAGCGGATGCGTCCGCTGACTGACGCTTGCCCCAAACCGCTGCTCAAAGTACGCGGACGTCCGCTGATCGTGTGGCATATTCTCAATCTGGTGCGCGCCGGCATTTCCGACATCGTGATCAACCATGCGCATCTCGGCCACATGATCGAAGAGTCGCTGGGCAACGGCACGCAATTCGGCGCAAGCATTGTATATTCTTCGGAAGAAACGGCGCTGGAGACCGCCGGCGGCGTCGCCAAAGCGCGTCATCTGCTTGGCGACGATCCCTTCGTTGCAGTAGCCGCCGATATTTATTGCCCGTATTTCAATTTCGAGCAAGTCAAAACCGCATTGATGGACAATGATGTGTGGGGCAATCCTCTTCCTTCAGGCAAGCGCGACATCGCGTGGTTGTATCTGGTTAAGAATCCGCCGCATCACCCGAAGGGCGATTTTGCATTGAACAGCTTTTCGATCGCCAACGACGGCGAGCCGCGCCATACATTTTCCGGCATCGGCGTCTACCATCCAGAGATGTTCGATCAGATCGCACCGGGCCAGTCTGCCCAAATCGCGCCGATACTGCGCCAGTACGCTGCGGAAGGTCTGGTCGGCGGCGAAATCTACCGTGGCGACTGGACCGACGTCGGCACGGTGGAACGGCTGGCGCAATTGAATGCACCATTGACTGAGAGCGTACGCCAATGAAACCTTATTCCAATCGACGCGCGGCATTGATCGCGCAAATGCATGCCAAGGGCGGCGGCGTCGCCATCATTCCCACCGCGCCTGAAGTCATGCGCAACAGCGATGCCGATTATCCGTACCGGCACGACAGCTATTTTTATTACCTGTCCGGCTTTGCCGAACCGGAAGCCGTGCTCGTGCTGGTCGCCGGCAAAACGAATCAATCGATCCTGTTTTGCCGCGATAAAAATCCGGAACGCGAAATCTGGGATGGTTATCGCTTCGGCCCGGACGCCGCACGCGAAAAATTCGGCTTCGACGCCGCGTTTCCGATCCAGATACTGGATGCGGAAATGCCGAAGCTGCTGGCCGATGCGCCCGCTCTTTTCTACGCGCTCGGCAGCAATGCCAAACTGGATGCGCAGGTGCAGACCTGGCTCCACGCAGTGCGCGGCCAGGCGCGTGCCGGCGTCACGGCGCCCTCGGCGGCGCATGATGTGCAAGTCCTGTTGAATGAGATGCGGCTGATCAAGGATGCCGATGAAATCGCTGTCATGAAGCGCGCTGCCGCGATATCCGCCGAGGCGCATGCGCGTGCAATGCGTATCGCGCGTCCGGGATTGCATGAATACCAGGTCGAAGCCGAGCTGTTGCATGAATTCCGGAAAAACGGATCGCAGTTTCCGGCTTATACCTCGATTGTCGCGACCGGCGCCAATGCTTGTGTATTGCATTATCGCGCCGGCGATGCCGTGCTGCAAAATGGCGATATGGTATTGATCGATGCCGGTTGCGAACTCAACGGCTACGCATCCGACATCACGCGTACGTTTCCGGCCAACGGGATTTTTTCCGGGCCGCAAAAATCTCTGTACGAAATCGTGCTTGCCGCACAATCGGCCGCAATCGCCGAAATCAAACCCGGCAAGCGTTTCACCGACGGCCACGATGCTGCGGTAAAGGTGCTGGCGCAAGGCATGCTCGACACGGGACTGCTCGACAAGAATAAAGTCGGAACGCTCGACGATGTCATTGCCAAAGGCGATTACCGCCAGTTCTACATGCATCGCACCGGCCACTGGATCGGCATGGACGTGCATGATGTCGGCGAATATCGCGACCATGTGCCGACCGGCGAAGAAAGATCCTGGCGCGTCTTGCAACCGGGCATGGCGCTCACCGTGGAACCGGGCATTTATGTGCGCCCCGCAGAAGGTGTGCCCGAACAGTTCTGGCATATCGGTATCCGCATCGAAGACGATGCCGTGGTGACCGCGGACGGTTGCGACATCATCAGCAGTGCTGCACCGAAAACAGTGTCGGATATCGAAGCGACGATGAAGCAATGATTTCATTGCCATGACAAACGACTTCGACATTGCCATTTGCGGCGCCGGTCCGGTCGGCATGGCGCTGGCGGTACTGCTGGCCCAGCGCGGCGCGGCGCCGCAACGAATCGTGCTGATCGACGGCAAGTCGGTCAGCGAAACGGCAACGGATCCACGATCGATCGCACTGTCCTACGGCAGTCGGCAAATTCTTGAACAGGTTGGCGCATGGCCGACGATCACCGATCCGATCCGGCAAATCCATGTGTCGCGCCGCGGCCATTTCGGCCGCACGCTCATCGATTGCGATGAATACGGACTACCTGCACTGGGTTACGTCGCCCGCTATGGCGCGTTGGTAACGGCGCTGGCGGCGGCGCTCGACAAGACCGGCATCGTGTCGCTGCGGCCGGCGCGCATCACCGCCAGTAATGAATTGGCCGATACAGTCACGTTGCAGCTTGAAGACGGCCGCGCCATTGGCGCGCGGATCTTGGTCCAGGCCGAAGGCGGTGTGTTCGACGATCAGGCCGCCAGATCGCTGCATCGCGATTACCAACAGACGGCGGTGATCGCGCAGGTGACTGCCGATGCGCCGATCCCGCACCGCGCATTCGAGCGTTTCACCGATGAAGGTCCGCTGGCGTTATTGCCGCAGGGTGCCGGCTATGCGCTGGTATGGTGCATGCGGCCTGCGACCGCCGCACGGATCAGCGGACTGCCGGATGCGGCGTTCCTGGCAGAGCTGCAACAGGCTTTCGGCACCCGTCTGGGCCGCTTCACGGGTGTCAGCCGGCGCACCGCCTATCAGCTCGGTCTGAATGCGCATCCCGCACTGTCAGCCAGAGCGGTCGCCATCGGCAATGCGGCGCAAACCCTGCATCCGGTTGCAGGACAAGGCTTGAATCTGGGACTGCGCGATGCGGCAGTGCTGGCGCGGCTGCTGGCGCGGGACGCGGAGCCGGCGATGCTGGAGCGTTACGCGCAAATCCGGCATGCCGACCGTAGCGCCACCATCCGACTGACCGACACCATGGCGCGCATTTTTTCCAGCACGCCGGAGGGCGCGCTATCACAAACCGTGCTCGGGTTGTCACTGGGATTGATCGATGCATTCAAGCCCGCCAAGCAATTACTCACTGAGCAGATGATGTTCGGCAGACGATAAAAAAAGCCGCGCAAGCGCGGCTTTTTTCTTCCTGCAAACTACCGAGATCAGGCAGGCGCCATCAGCGCCACGAGAACCTCGTCCAGCATCTTCTTGGCATCGCCGAACAGCATGCGATTGTTTTCCTTGTAAAAGAGCGGATTGTCGACCCCTGCATAACCCGAAGCCATACTGCGCTTCATGACGATCGAAGTCTTGCCCTTCCACACTTCCAGCACAGGCATGCCGGCAATCGGACTGGCCGGATCGTCCTGCGCGCCCGGATTGACGATATCGTTGGCGCCGATCACCATGGTTACGTCGGTGGTCGGGAAGTCGTCATTGAGTTCGTCCATCTCCATCACGATGTCGTAAGGCACTTTGGCTTCCGCCAGCAACACGTTCATGTGACCAGGCATGCGGCCGGCAACCGGATGGATGCCGAAACGTACGTTGATGCCCTTCTCGCGCAGTAACTTGGTGATTTCATACACCGTGTGTTGCGCCTGCGCTACCGCCATGCCGTAACCCGGCACGATGATGACGTTTTTGGCTTCACGCAGCAACTCGGCTGTTTCCAAAGCGGTTACCGACACAACTTCTCCTGCAGGTTGTGCGGCGCCGCCGGCCGTGACCACTTTACCGCCATCGGATCCGAAACCGCCGGCAATCACGCTGATGAAATTGCGATTCATCGCACGACACATGATGTAGGACAGAATGGCACCGGAAGATCCCACCAGTGCACCGGTGACGATCAGCAAGTCGTTGGAAAGCATGAATCCGGTCGCCGCAGCCGCCCAGCCGGAATAGCTGTTAAGCATCGAAACCACCACCGGCATATCGGCGCCGCCGATCGCCATCACCATATGAATACCGAACAGCAATGCGATGACGGTCATGATGATGAGCGGCACCATGCCTGCTTCCAAGGAAGGAGAGACGGCGAACAGGTAACCGCAGTAAATTACGATCAGGAGTCCGGCAAGATTCATCCAGTGGCGCGCAGGAAGCATCAGCGGGCTGCCGCCGATCCTGGCGGACAACTTGCCGAATGCGATCACCGAACCGGAGAACGTAACCGCTCCGATCAAGATTCCGACGTAAATTTCGATTTCGTGAATGACCTTTTCAGCGCCGCTGAAATTGGCGGATGCCGCTGGATCGATGTAGCTTGCGTAACCGACCAACACCGCAGCGAGACCGACCAGGCTGTGCATCAGCGCGACCAGTTCCGGCATCTGCGTCATTTTCACGGTACGCGCCGCATACAGACCGACGGAGGCACCGATGACCATGGCGCCGACGATCCACGGCAAACCGGCCGCCGTGACGTATGGGCCGAATACCGTCGCCAGCACGGCGATGGTCATGCCGATGATGCCGTAGAAGTTGCCGCGCCGGGATGTTTCCGGATTGGACAGGCCGCCGAGACTCAGGATGAAGAGGATAGCCGCGCCGAGATAAGCGACTGTTGTGAGATTTCCAGACATTGTTCGCCCCTTATTTGCGGAACATCGCCAGCATGCGGCGGGTCACGGCGAATCCGCCGAACATGTTGACAGCGGTAAGTGCAACTGCAATCACCGCGATCCAGCGAATCCAGGTATCCGGCCGATCCAGGCCATCTGCGACCGGAGGAGCCAACTGCACCAGTGCGCCGATGGCGATGATGCTGGAAATCGCATTGGTCACGCTCATCAGCGGCGTGTGCAATGCAGGCGTCACATTCCACACCACCATGTAGCCGACAAAGCAGGCCAGCACGAAGACGGTGAAATGCCCGAGGAACGACGCCGGTGCGAACGCGCCGATAAGCCAGAACAGCCCGGCCGCCACGGCGAACATGATCGCCATGCTGGCAGGAGAAGATGGTTCGCCTCCCTTGCCGTGCCCTTTTGCTTTTGGCTTCACCACGACTGCCGCCTTGGCGGCAGGCACGGCCGGTACAGCAGACACCTTGGGCGGCGGGGGCGGCCAGGTGATGTTGCCCTCCTTTATGACCGTCAGGCCGCGGATGGCCTCATCTTCCATATTGACGTCGATGATGCCGTCCTTGGTCTTGCAAAGCTCTTCGGTGAGGCGGAACAGGTTGTTGGCGTACAGCGTCGAGGACTGCTTCGCCAGGCGGCTGACCAGGTCGGTGTAGCCGACAATGGTCACACCGTGCTTGACCACGGCTTGGCCGGGTTCGGTCAGCTCGCAGTTGCCGCCCTGCTCAGCCGCCATGTCGACGATCACGCTGCCCGGCTTCATGCTCTTTACCATGTCGGCGGTGATCAGCTTGGGCGCGGGTTTGCCGGGAATCAGGGCCGTGGTGATGATGATGTCCACCTCCCTGGCCTGTTTGGCATACATCTCGCGCTGCGCCTGCTGGAAGCCCTCGCTCATCACCTTGGCGTAGCCGCCGCCGCCGGAGCCTTCCTCCTCGTAATCGACCTTGACGAATTCACCGCCCAGGGACACGACCTGGTCGGCCACTTCGGCACGGGTGTCGTTGGCGCGCACGATGGCGCCGAGGCTGGCAGCAGTGCCGATCGCCGCCAGGCCGGCGACGCCGGCGCCGGCGATGAACACCTTGGCTGGCGGAACCTTGCCCGCGGCCGTGATTTGGCCGTTGAAGAAACGGCCGAAGGCGTTGGCGGCCTCGATGACGGCGCGGTAGCCGGCGACGCCGGCCTGCGAGGTCAACGCGTCCATCTTTTGAGCGCGCGAGAGCGTCCGCGGCAGCGCGTCGATGGCCAGCACGGTGACTTTCTTCGCGGCGAGCTGCTGCATCAGATCCGGATTCTGCGCCGGCCAGATAAAGCTCACCAGCGTAGTACCTTCCCGAATCAGACCGACTTCTTCGGCGCTCGGCGCACGCACCTTGAGCACGATATCGGACGCTGCCCATAGCTGAGCCGCTCCTTCGATAATTTGAGCACCGGCCGCGCGATAGACGTCATCACTGAAATTGGCTGCATCACCTGCACCAGACTCGACAGCAACTGAAAAACCCAGTTTGATAAGTTTTTCTACGACATCGGGCACGGTCGCAACGCGCTTTTCGGCTGGAAAGACTTCCCGTGGTATTCCGATCAATAGAGGCATACGTTTTTCCCCTCGGTTAAATAAATGGCGCCAATTTGATGCTGACTGAAGTGAGGCTTGTTGCTGGCACCAAGCAATTTGCCTTGATCTATTCCGATGCTTGCTTGAGCCCCGTCATCTGGTTCTGCTCATCGACAAAAACTATTTTCGGTACGTAAGTCTCGATTTCCGCCTGACTCATCGGCGCATAAGTGCAAATGATCAGCAAGTCGCCCAAGTGAGCGCGCCGTGCCGCAGCGCCATTGAGGGAGATTTCGCCACTGCCGCGCTTGCCCTTGATGGCATAGGTAGAAAAACGCTCACCGTTGTTGATGTTGTACAGCTCGATTTTCTCGAATTCCCTGATATCCGCGGCTTCCAGCAGATTTTCATCGATTCCGCATGAGCCCTCATAATGCAGGTCAGCCTGCGTGACGGCCACACGATGAATCTTCGACCTCAGCATGATGCGTTGCATTTTTTCTCCAATTACGCATCCGGTCCGCATCGTGCACTATATTTGCAAGAGCCGACCCGACGATTTAATTAATGATAAACAATCGGCAAACATTATATGGAAATCAAAAAATAGTACAACCGTTCTTTTTTTGAAATCTGTTATAAATGGCGCCTTGCGCGGTGTTTTACGCTTTGCTACAAGACCAAGACGCGCGAAAGGATACCGCAACTAGGTGCAAAAATAAATTTATATCCGGCTTGCAATAAATTTTTTCGACATAGCAAGGATAATTGTTCAAGATCAATGACATTCCTGCCGATCATATGATCATTTTGTCTTTCAAACCACGTTCAGCAACAACATCATGGATTCTCTCCTTGCCCCCTTCCATCACCTGTCGCCGCATGAGGGTACAATGTCGCCCTCTTCAAGGAACAGCATGTCCGACATTTGGAAACCCTCTGTAACGGTAGCAGCAATCATTGAGCGCAACGGCAGTTTCCTGCTGGTCGAGGAAGAAACCAGTGACGGCATACGCTTCAATCAGCCGGCCGGACATCTCGAACCGAATGAATCGCTGATCGACGCGGTAACACGTGAAACGATGGAAGAATCGGCATGGGACTTTTCGCCCGTCGCGCTGGTCGGCATGTACATGTCGCGCTATCTTTCATCGCGAACCGGACAGGAAGTTACTTACCTGCGCTTTGCATTCTGCGGCGAGCTCGGCCGCGAGCACGACCGGGCCCTGGATCATGGCATATTGCGCACCGTGTGGATGACCCGCGAAGAATTGCTGGAATGCGAAAGCAAGCACCGCAGTCCGCTGGTAATGCGCTGCATCGACGACTACCTTGACGGCAACCGTGCTCCGCTGTCCGTCATCTACACGCATGCCAGTGTGACCGGAGAAATGCTTGACTAAGAAGGTCGTCATCGGCATGTCCGGCGGCGTCGACTCATCGGTCTCGGCGTGGCTGCTGAAGGAACAAGGCTACGAGGTGATCGGCCTGTTCATGAAGAATTGGGAAGACGACGACGATTCGGAATATTGCTCTACCCGCGAGGACTGGATCGATGCGGCCAGCGTCGCCGATGTCATCGGCGTCGACATCGAGGCAGTCAACTTTGCCGCCGAATACAAAGACCGGGTCTTTGCCGAATTCCTGCGCGAGTATCAGGCGGGACGCACGCCCAATCCAGACGTGCTGTGCAACGCCGAAATCAAGTTCAAGGCATTTCTCGATCATGCAATGAAGCTGGGCGCCGACCTGATCGCCACCGGCCACTATGCGCGCGTGCGCGAAGCAGGATCCGGTGCCAACGCGGGCCGCTTCGAACTATTGAAAGCAGTCGACGCCAGCAAGGATCAAAGCTATTTTTTGCATCGCCTGAATCAGGCGCAACTGTCGAAAACGCTGTTCCCATTGGGCGAGATCCACAAAATCGAAGTACGCAGGATCGCCGAACAATTGCAATTGCCGAATGCGAAAAAGAAGGATTCAACCGGCATTTGCTTTATCGGCGAGCGGCCATTCCGTGAATTCCTGAACCGTTACCTGTCTTACAAGCCGGGCCCGATGAAAACGCCTGACGGCGACATCGTGGGCGAGCACATCGGCCTGAGCTTTTACACGCTGGGCCAACGCAAAGGCATTGGCTTGGGCGGCCTGAAATCGCACAAAAATACCAACGGCAACAGCGATGCCTGGTATGTCGCAAAAAAAGACGTCGAAACCAATACGCTCTACATTGTCCAAGGCCATGATCACCCGTGGCTATTGTCATCCTCGCTTGTCGCGGAGCAAATCAGTTGGGTCGGTGAAGCACCGCCCGAACTTGCGTCGCTCTCGGCCAAAACACGATATCGCCAGGCAGACATGCCCTGCGCGCATCAACCTGTTGATTCCGATGGTTTTTCATTGGCGTTTTCGACGCCGCAATGGGCAGTGACGCCCGGACAGTCCGCCGTGCTTTATCAAGGTGATATCTGCCTTGGCGGCGGCATTATCAGCGGCTCTTCGACGGCCTGAATCTCCAGCGGTCTGTCGCTGACAAGCATTCTTTCGATTGACTCGAGCTTGCTTTAACTCGCCTTGAGCGCCCCCCGGCTCCAAGGCCGTTAAACCACGGAATTGCGGCCATGTTTTATGGCCGTCGATTCCAAATTCTTTCCGCAACGCATGCACCGGCTCGGTGAAATCCGTGCTTTCCCCTTCTTTACCAACATTCGATAAAAAAACCTTGCGCTTCCAGCTTGCTTCGTCAATAATCTTAATACGAATTGTTCTCATTTACAGAAAGCCAACGATGACCCGAGTATCCACGCAAGAACCAGCCAGGGTCGGCAATACAGTTGGCGATACCGGAACGGCACCCGATGCATCGGTGATGCGGATAAAGAGCCAAGATCTTTTGCAGCAAATGCGGGAAATAGAAATTGACCATGACGGCCGGATTTATCGTTTGCGGCTGACACAGCTTAACAAACTGATTTTGACTGCATAGATCAGCAAAGCTTTTGCAACGAATCGATTATTTCAGCCAGTTTCCGTGATGCTCCCGGCAATCGGAAACAAGCCAGACCAACCTTACCGAGGAGTTTGATATGGCCACCAATGAAACGAATTCTGTCGTGCCCGAAGCCGGCACCGCCTCCACGCAGCCTGAACTGTTGGTATCTGCCGTGCTGCATTTGATGTCGCATTACAACGCAAACATGAATGAGACCGGGGTATGCGTCAAATTGGCATCGGTAATCGAGCGTCATTTGAAGGCATTGGCCGGATTGCCTGATTTGGCGCCGGTATTGCGCGCAACCTGCCAGCAATTGGCCGAACAATGGGCCGCCGTAGTCGAGCGCGGCTTGCCGCAGCCGCAGCGCCAGCCGTTTTTTTCGAGGCTGTCGACCGGATTGAGATCCGTCTGATGCTTTTCATATCCCTATATCAAAGAAAGCGCGCATGTTGCAGACACTACTCAATGGCGCCCGACAGGCAGCCTGAAGTACACACATCGCATTTCGTCAATAAAACAGCAAGGGTTTGACATGATCGTTTGCATTTGCAACAACATCTCGGAACGAAAAATCCGCCAGGCGGTGGATGCAGGTGCGACCACCATGCCGAAATTACGCGACAGCCTTGGCGTCGGAACCTGCTGTGGAAAATGCCACGCCTGCGCCAAAAGCGTATTGCGCGAATGCCTTGATGATGCGAATCAGGCGCAGCCGATGCTGTTCCAGTCCAATGCGCTGGCCGCCTAAATTCGGTGATGAATGCAACATCGCCTTATCCGATAACAGCGTTGCCCCTTTTTGCATGGCGGCAAATCAAACGCATCGGTCCGCTAGGGCTGATCATCCTGCTGCATGGATTGTTTTTTTATGCGCTGCAAAGCGGCTTGCTGCAACAAGCGGCGCAAGCAATGCCGCGGGAAATATTTGTCAGCCTGATTACGCCCACCCCGGAACCCGCACCCAAACCTGAAGCGCCCAAGCCGCCTGCCGTCACGCCCAAGACCGTGCCGGTCGTAAAGAAAACCGTCCAACGCCCACCCGCCGTCAAACCTGCGCCGTTACCGCAGCCGGTCGAGATGCCGATCGCAGCAGCCGCGCCATCGATCGATCCGCCCACACCGGCCGCGCCAACCGCGCAAGCAGCACCGCCGGCGCCGGCCATACCCGCGCCGCCGAAAACCGTCTCGGGAGTCGAATATATCCAGGCGCCGCAACCTCAGTACCCGCCGATTGCCCGACGCATGGGCGAAGAAGGCAAAGTGATACTGCGCGTACTGGTCAATGCAACAGGCCGCCCGGAACGCATCGATGTACGGCAGTCGTCCGGTTCGGCACGGCTTGACGAGGCAGCGCGTCAAGCCGCGGCGCGCGCCTTGTTCAAACCGCATCTGGAAGATGGCAGAGCAATTGCTGTTTACGCACTGGTGCCGATCAATTTCTCAATTCAGTAAAAAGGATGGAACTCATCATGCAAGCAAATCCCTATGGGCTGGAAAGCCTGTGGCTGCAAGGCGATTTCGTGACCAAAGGCGTTGCGGTACTGTTGATCGGAATGTCGATTGCGTCGTGGTACGTGATTCTCACCAAGGCTATACAGATCTTGCGTTATCGCCGCGCATCGGCTGCGGCCGGACACCGCTTTTGGGATACCACCAGCCTGCCGGAGGGCGTTGCAACCCTGGGCACCGACAATCCATTTTCGGAGCTGGCGCAGGCGGGCGTGAATGCGATGCAGCACCACACCGCGCATAAGGGTCATCTGCACGATCAATTATCGGTCAGCGACTGGATCACGCTATCGTTGCGGCAAGCGATTGATGAATCTTCCGCCAAGCTGCAATCGGGCATGGCGGTATTGGCATCGGTCGGTTCCACCGCGCCCTTCGTCGGCCTGTTCGGCACGGTCTGGGGCATCTATCACGCGCTGGTGTCGATCGGCACCTCGGGCCAAGCCAGCATCGACAAGGTGGCCGGCCCGGTCGGCGAGGCACTGATCATGACCGCGCTCGGCCTGGCAGTGGCAATTCCCGCCACCTTCGGCTACAACGCGCTGGTGCGCGGCAATAAATCGATCCTTGCGCAATTGAATAAATTCGGCTTCGATCTGCATGCCTTGTTCGTCACGGGGGCACGTTCCGGTACGGTCGGCATGGAAGATGCAAACGGCTCCAACGGCGCCAGGCTGGCGATTGTCGGGGCGGCGTAATGGCGATGGGATCACTGTCCGATGCGGACGACGACTTCAATCCGGAGATCAACACGACACCGCTGGTCGATGTGATGCTGGTGCTGTTGATTATTTTCATCATCACGATTCCGGTGATGAATCACAGCGTGAAGATCGAGTTGCCGCAAGCCAGCAATCAACCGAATGAAACCAAGCCGGAGAACGTCAACCTGGCGATCGATGCGGAAGGCAAGGTGTACTGGAATACCGAGATTATCGACATGACGCAACTGGATGCGCGCATCGCTGCGGCGGCGCTGGGCAAACCGCAACCGGAACTGCATCTGCGCGTCGAGCGCACCACGCAATATGAAAAAGTCGCGCAAGTGATGGCTGCTGCGCAAACGGGTGGATTGAATAAAATCGGTTTCGTCACCGATCCGAAGGATAGGTAACCATGCACAAATTATCACGTAGCCTGGACGTTCGCATTGAATGGTCACTGGCGGTCGTCTTGCAAACCATGACGGCCGCTGCGCTAAATGGTTTGACGACCCGACGCACACAGGCGGTGGCCGAGCATCTGCATATCGTTGCACAATCGCAATCCACCTCGCCGGAACTACGGGCGGCGTGCGCAAATCTATCAGAATCGTGGCGAGTAATCGATTTACAGTAAAAACCGATTATCCGGTCAGTTCACAGCTTTTTAAAAAGAAAGGAACTTCCATGCTATCCGTAGAACAACCATTACCGCAATTCTCAGGTGAAGCATTGCTTCCCAACGGCGAATTTGCGCCCGTCAACCTTTCCGATTACAAGGGAAAATGGCTGGTGCTGTTTTTCTATCCGCTTGATTTCACGTTCGTCTGCCCGACTGAAATCAGGGGCTTCAACGAACTGCACAGCGAATTTTCCAAGTTGAACACAGTCGTGCTCGGCGCATCGGTGGATTCGGTGCATTGCCACAAGGCCTGGACCGAAAGCAGTCTCGGGAAAATCGCATTTCCATTGATCGGAGATCTGACGCGTTCATTGGCGCAAGACTGCGGCGTCCTGTCTGAAGAAGGATTTTCCCATCGCGCGACATTCGTCGCGAATCCGGACGGCATCATTGAATCGGTCACCGTCAACAGCAGCAACGTCGGCCGCTCACCGCAAGAGACATTGCGCGTAGTGCAGGCATTGCAAGCCGGCGGTTTGGCGCCGTGCGACTGGCAGCCAGGACAGTCGCTGCTGAACGCCGCGTAATGTATTTGGCGCTCGCTCGATAACAGCAAGCGAGCGCCGTTGTTGACACTCCGCATGACCGCACCTCTTGCCGGCCACACCAATTGAACCGGGATCGGCTTTCAATTTCAGCGCCAATCCGACTGTATTCGCTGCTTTCACCGCATCTCCCGCAAGAAATGGTTTTTTCTTGTAATGATAATGATTCTTATTTATAATTGCGCTTCCGCCAAGGAAGCGCTGATTAAACGTCTCCAGTCATTCTGAGTTGTTTCTGCACAGACCTTGGCATTGTTGGCTGCAGATCACCGTGCCAGAAATTTCTTTAGCCAGCCAAACGGATTTTATTTCTATCCGACCAGCCAGCCGCTTTTTTCGCCTGACTAATAAGGATAGTAATGAACCGACGTCTTACACCGCTGGCGGCTGCGCTTTTAGCCGCGTTTGCTTCCCCTGTAGCGCTTCAGCAAAACGCATTTGCACAAACAAATCAGATTGAAACCACCTTGCCCGAAGTGAGCGTCCAGGACATCACCGGCAATAACGGTTACGCGCCGGCGGTCAGTACGGTCGGCGGCAAAGTCCCGACGGCGATCCGCGACATTCCACAGTCGGTCACCGTGATCAACCGCGCGGTGCTCGACGCGCAAAGCGCCACAACGCTGACCGAAGCGCTGCGCAATGTGCCGGGCATCACGCTGGGCGCCGGCGAAGGCGGTGTGATCGGCGATAACATCAGTATCCGCGGCTACTCGGCGCGCACCGATATCTTCCTGGACGGCATACGCGATCGCGGTCAGTACGCGCGCGAAACTTTCTTCATCGATTCAGTCGAAGTATTGCGCGGTCCCTCTTCCATGATGTTCGGACGCGGCTCCACCGGCGGCGTGATCAACCAGGTCAGCAAGCAGGCCAACCTGCGCGAGCTGACTGAGGTCGGCGTCAGCCTAGGTACCGATTCATACTATCGCACCACCGCGGACATCAACCGTCCGCTGTCCGACACCTCGGCATTCCGCATTTCCGCACTCGCGCATGCCAATGACTCCACGCGCGACATCACCGAGTCCAAGCGCTACGGCGTCGCGCCGTCACTGCGTTTCGGCATCGGCACCCCGACCGAAGTGTCAATCTCGTCAGTACACCAGCGTCGTAAAGACATTCCCGACTACGGCTTTCCGTTCGCCAGTGGTGGCACTAAAGCCAATCCGGCCGAGCCGCTCGACCTGGAACGCGACAACTTCTACGGTTTCACCGACGACAAGTTCGACCAGGACGTGGACATCCTGAACTTGCGCGTCGAGCACAAGTTCTCGCCCACGCTAAGCCTGCGCAACCAGACCCAGTTGAGCGATGCGCGCATTCACGCGGTGCCGACCACCGTCAGCAACGCCGGCGTGCGCAACCGCCGCGAGCGCGAGATCGACGACCGCTCGCTGTTCAACCAGACCGACCTGATCGCCAAGTTCGACACCGGCGCAATCAAGCACACGCTGATCACCGGCGTCGAAATCGGCCGTGAAAGCTATGAAAACCAGCGTTACGACTGGACCGGCGAGAGCAACCAGAGCCTGACCAATCCGGTGTACGGCCCGATGCCGGCCGGCGCGGCGCGCAGCCGCATCGATTTCACCGATAACTCCGCCAACACCTTCGCGGCATACGTCAACGACACCGTGGCGCTGAACAAGCAGTGGAAACTGGTCGGTGGCCTGCGCTGGGACCGTTTCGATTTTGACGGCAACACACTCGACAACTCCAGCGGCGCCGTCTCGTCGCTGGCGCAGACCGACAAGATGTTGAGCCACCGCTGGGGCGTGCTGTACCAGCCGACCGACACCCAGTCGTACTATGCGTCCTACGGCACCTCGTTCAATCCGTCGGCCGAGACCATGACGCTCTCCGCAGTCAACCTGAACATCGATCCGGAAGAAAACCGGTCGCTCGAAATCGGCGCCAAGTGGGATCTGTTGAACGGCGGACTGGGATTGACCGCCGCGCTGTTCCAGGTCGAAAAAACCAATGCGCGCAGCCGCGACGAATTCAACAACGTGGTCGGGGTAGGCAACACCCGCGTCAACGGTTTCGAACTCGGCGCGGTCGGGCAGCTCGCGAAGAACTGGCAGATTTTCGGCGGCTATACCTATCTCGACGGCAAGATCGTCAGCCTCAGTGAAGTTTCCGGCGGCGTGCGCGCTTCCCGCGACGGCAATGTTCTGACCAACTCACCAAAGCATTCGGCAACCCTGTGGTCCACCTACCGGCTCGGCAACGCCTGGGAAATCGGTGGCGGCGCCGTGTATTCGGCCGAGCGCATCGTCAACAACGCCAACACCGCCAAGGTCGGCGGCTATACGCGCTACGACGCCACGCTCGCTTACCTGACGAAAAAATACGATGTGCGGCTGAGCCTGCAGAATCTGACCGACAAGCATTATTTCGAAGTCGCGTCGGGCGGACGCGCGACACCGGCCACCGGCCGTGCGCTGATTGCCTCGGTCAACTACCGCTTCTGATGCTGCTCACGATCCCGCAAGTTCTGACGCCGGAACAACTCAGGCACTGCCGCGAGCAACTCGCGGCAGCGTCCTGGGTGGACGGCCGTGTGACGGCAGGCCATCAGGGAGCTCAGGTCAAGGACAATCGCCAGCTTCCCGAGAATTCTGCTGTTACGCATGCACTTGGGGATCTGATTCTCGCATCGCTCGAACGCAATCCTCTGTTCATCAGCGCCGTACTGCCTGCCGTCGTCTATCCGCCGCTATTCAATCGCTACGATGGCGGCCAGCATTTTGGCGACCATATCGACAATGCGGTGCGCTTGTTGCCGGGAACCGGGCGCAAAATTCGCACCGACGTTTCGGCGACGCTGTTTCTTGCAGAGCCCGATGAATACGAGGGTGGTGAGTTGCTGGTCGAGGATACTTACGGCGCGCATTCGGTGAAACTGGCGGCAGGGGATATGGTTGTTTATCCGGCGTCCAGCCTGCACCGCGTGAATCCGGTGACCAAAGGGGTCCGGTTGGCATCGTTTTTCTGGGTGCAAAGCATGATTCGCGACGATGCGCAGCGCACGCTGCTGTTCGATCTCGATACCGCAATCCAGCGGCTTAACCAGAGCGGCGCCGATGCACGTGCACTGGTGCAACTGACCGGCAGCTATCACAACCTGTTGCGCATGTGGAGCGAGCTTTAATCCCATCGCGGCGAACCGCAACCAGTTCAGAGAATTCAACAATGAAAAAAATCCTGCTTACCTTAACGCTATGTGCCGCAGTCAATGCGGTCCATGCCCATTACATCTGGCTCGAACAAGATGCCAGTGGTCCGGCCCGCGCCTACTTCGGCGAATGGGAAAACGACAAGCGCGAGAAAGCCGGCGGCACGCTCGACAAAATCAAGTCGCCGCACGCCTATCTCGGCAGCGGCAAGGAATCCTTGAAGATTGAGCGCCGCTCCGACCATCTGGCGATCGACTCGACTGGCGCCGGCGACATCGTGCTGGTAGAAGCCGGCCTCGCGCCGCGTGACGATAAAAAAGCCGGCGGCAAAACCAAGACGATATTCCACGCCAAAGCCGGCCGCAGCGGTACGCAAGCACGACTCGACCTGGAACTGGTGCCGGTTGCGGCAAACGCAAATCAATTCACCTTGATGCTGCGCGGTGCGCCACTCGCCAAAACTCAGGTGACCGTCTTCGGACCGCCGAAATGGGAAAAATCGTTCCGCACCGATGAACAGGGCCGCGTGACCATCGCCACGCCATGGGCCGGCCGCTATGTGATCGAAGTCACGCATGCCGAAGAAGTACCGGGTGAATCCGGCGGCGAAAAATATGATCGGCTGCGTCATGTGAGCAGCTTGTCGTTCGTCGTGAACGATGGCATTGCGTGGGCTGCCCAACGCTAAGGCGATCAATGTTGAAAAATCTCTGGTTCCAACTCCATTGGCTGCTTGGCATTACCGCCGGCCTGGTGCTTGCGGTGGTGGGGGTGACGGGCGCGATGCTGTCGTTCGAGCATGATTTGAAGCACTGGATCAATCCAGGCGTGATGAGCGTGGCGCCGCAGGCCGGCGGCGCATTGTCGCCGGCCGATTTGATCGCAAAGGTAAAAACGTCCAATCCGGAACGACGCATCACATCGATCAGTCTGTCGGCAAACCCTGAAGATGCCGCCCGCATCGTGTTTGCCGCCAAGCCGGAGGATACGCTCAACAAGCGCGGCGAAACGCGCTATCTCGATCCGTACACCGGCGCGTTGCTGGGTAAGCCGCGCAGCGACGAATTTTTCCGGTTCACCACGCAGCTTCATCGCTGGCTGGCGGCAGGCGATACCGGCAAGGCAATCGTCGGCGCATCCACGATTGCACTGATAGTACTGTGCCTGTCCGGCCTGTATCTGCGCTGGCCGCGCAGTATATCGAACTGGCGTGCCTGGCTGACCTTGGATTTCAATCGCAAGGGCCGCAGTTTTCTGTGGGACTTGCACGCAGTGGCAGGTACCTGGTGTCTGGTCTTTTATCTGCTGGCGGCGTTGACCGGCCTGTACTGGTCGTATGACTGGTATCGCACCGGTTTGTTTGCGCTGACCGGCGCGCCGCGTCCGGCACAACCGGGCATGCCGGGCAAATCGGCTGCACGCGCGGATGGTCAACCGCAGGCGAATGCACGGAAAAAAAGTCCGGTACGCGCGCAGCAAGCGCCACCGGCAGATCTCGCGCTGGCGTGGGCCGCATTCCAACGTGAAGCCGGGCCATACAGTTCCGTGACTTTGCGCTTGCCGGAAAAGCCGGCGCAAGCAGTACAAATCAATTATCTCGACGCGCAGCCGGCGCACAACCGCGCCAATAACCGCATGTTGCTCGACGCGCAAAACGGTGCAGTCATCGAACATGACCGCTATGCCGACAAGCCGGCCGGCGCCAAACTGATGAGTAGCATGTTTGCGCTGCACTCCGGCAGTTTTTTCGGCATGCCGGGTTTGATTCTGATGATGCTGGCGAGTTTGCTCATGCCGCTGTTCGGCATCACCGGATGGATGCTGTACCTGGACCGGCGTAAAAAGAAAAAAATCTTGCGCGCAGCAAAAACCGCGAGCGCCTCTACGCCGACCGAAGCCAGCGCCGCGACTTCAGAATTGCTGATCGGATTTGCCAGCCAGACCGGTTTTGCCGAACGGTTGGCATGGCAGACCGCCGGCACATTGCGCATGGCTGGCGTGCCGGTCACCGTGCAACCGCTGGGCAATCTCAATCAGGAACTGCTTGGCCGTTTCCGGCATGCGCTGTTCGTGGTCAGCAGCTTTGGCGAAGGTGAAGCACCTGATCATGCACGTCCATTCGCAAAACTGATGACGCGGCCTTTATCGCTCACCGGACTGCGTTTCGGATTGTTGTCTCTGGGTGATCGTCAATACGATACGTTCTGCGGTTTCGGGCGGTCGCTCGACAACTGGCTGCGGCGCCAGGGTGCGCAAGCGTTGTTTGAGCGCATCGAAGTCGATGACGGGGATTCGGATGCGCTGAAGCACTGGCAAAGCCGGCTCGGCATGCTGACTGATGTATCCGGCACGCCGGCGTGGGTGGAAGCACCTTATGCGCGCTGGCGCTTGAGCGAACGCCGATTGCTCAATCCCGGCAGTCGCGGCAGTCCCGCTTTCCATTTGGAATTGGAAGCGCTCGATACAGCGCAGCCGAATTGGAAATCGGGCGATCTGGTTGATATAAAGCCGCGCCAGTCACATGCAGCGGTTGCATCGGCACTGGCGCACTTGAATATGGACGGCCGCAGCTTGGTGCAGATAGATGGGCGGCTGCATGCACTGGCCGAAGTAATGGCGCAAAGCATGTTGCCTGAACCGGCCAACGTTTCCGCGACGAGATCCGCACAGGAGATAGCGGACAGCCTGCACGCTTTGCCGTCACGCCAATATTCAATCGGCTCCATTGCGCAAGACGGCCGCATTGGTTTGCTGGTGCGTCAGATTCGGCATGGTAACGGATTCGGTTTGAGTTCGAGTTGGCTCACCATGCATGCACCTGTCGGCAGCGAAATCGAGATGCGGATTCGCAGCAATACCCGTTTCCATTTGCCGATGGGTGAGCGGCCGCTGATTCTGATCGGCAATGGCACTGGCCTGGCCGGGTTGCGCAGCCATTTGAAGGCACGCATCCAAGCTGGGCAAACGCGCAATTGGCTGATCTTCGGCGAACGCAACGCCGCCCATGATTTTTACTATCGCGATGAGATTGAACATTGGCAAATGCAAGGCGCTCTGGAGCAGGTGGATATGGTGTTTTCACGCGACCAGGCCGAACGCGTTTACGTGCAGGACCGCGTGCGTACAGCGGCCGATGCGATACGCGCCTGGCTAGCCGATGGCGCTGCCATCCTTGTTTGCGGCAGCCTGGATGGAATGGCGCCGGGCGTCGAGTCGGCACTTATCGCAATGATCGGGGCCGATGAAGTTGAACGCCTGATCGCCGAGGGCCGGTATCGGCGCGACGTGTATTGAGCGGGATAAAAACGCAGCTTGAATTAATCGCCAAGATCGGGCTGCCAAATTATCTGCAATCGCAGATGGCCAGTTGACGCTGGCTTGCTGATCCGTTTTGTGAAATAAAAATGGAGCGCAGTGCGCTCCATTTTTATTTGTGGCGAATCGATTTTATTGCGGCACGGTATCCTTGAACGACGGCCGCTCCGACAGCTTGTCGAAAAGTTTGCTCAAATTCGAATACTCGTCGCGCCATGTAATCTCCGGAAAGCGAAACGATAGCCAGCCCAATGCGCAACCGACTGCAACATCGGCCAAGGTGTATTGATTGCCGGCGGAAAACGGGGTATCCGCAAAGCCGGTCGACATGGCTTTCAACCCCGCGTGTACCTTGCCCATCTGACGGTCGATCCATTCCTGGCTTTGCTGGGCCGCGGGCCGCAGCGTTTTTTCGAGCCGGACCAGAATCGCCGCATCCAGTACTCCGTCAGCCAGCGCCTCCCAGCACTTGACGCCCGCCCGTTCGCGGCCCTGGGCCGGAATCAGCTTGCCGACCGGCGTCAACGTATCCAGATACTCGGCAATGACACGCGAGTCGAACATCGCGCCGCCGTCTTCCATGATCAGGCAGGGCACTTTGCCAAGCGGATTGGATTGCTGGATGCCGGTGTCCGAAGCCCACACGTTTTCCAGCACAAATTCATATTCGATCTTTTTTTCCGCCATGACGATACGGACTTTGCGTACATAGGGACTAGCGAGGGAACCGATGAGTTTCATGAATGTATGACCTTAGTATTTTGCGGCGATTATAACATCGGGGCATGCAGCGTCGGCGGCCTCTGAACTGCCCGGACGGCGGCCGAACAACAGATTCAGTGCGCTGACGAATGGTAAAATTGCGCTTTAATTTCGCTGCCGCATCTTTTTTGCTGCGCCCGGCGCATCCCTTCCCTTCATTGCTCCGATTATCATGCCGCTCTCCACACTTTCCGCTCTTTCCCCGCTCGACGGCCGTTATGCCGCCAAAACCGACAAGCTGCGCCCGATCCTGTCCGAAGCAGGTTTCATGCATCATCGCGTAAAAGTCGAAATTGCCTGGCTGCAAGCCTTGTCGTCTGCCGGATTTGCTGAAATCAAACCTTTTTCGGCTGCCTCCAATGCGTTGCTCGATAAACTCGCCGCTGATTTTACCGAAGCCGATGCGGAAAAAATCAAGGCGATCGAAGCCGTCACCAATCACGATGTGAAAGCGGTCGAGTACTGGTTGAAGGAACAGGTCAAGGACGCGCCGGAATTGGTCGCCGCATCCGAATTCATCCATTTTGCCTGTACCTCGGAAGACATCAACAATACCTCGCACGGCATGATGCTGAAAGCCGCGCGCGATACCGTGTTGCTGCCGGCGCTGCAATCGGTGATTGCCAAGCTTACCGAGCTTGCGCACGCCAATGCGGATGTGCCGATGATGTCGCGCACGCACGGCCAGCCTGCCAGCCCGACGACGCTAGGCAAGGAAGTTGCCAACGTGGTCGCCCGGCTCAAACGGGCTGAACTGCGCATTGCGTCGGTCGAAATCCTGGGGAAAATGAACGGCGCGGTAGGCAACTACAACGCGCATTTGTCGGCGTATCCGGATTTTGATTGGGAGACGTTTTCCAAAAACGTGATTCAACAGCGGTTAGGGCTTACTTTCAATCCCTACACGATCCAGATTGAGCCGCATGATTACATGGCGGAATTGTTCGACGCCATTGCACGCACCAACACGATCCTGCTGGATTTGAACCGCGACGTCTGGGGATATATCTCGCTCGGCTATTTCAAGCAGAGCACCAAGGCCGGTGAAATCGGATCATCGACCATGCCGCATAAGGTGAATCCGATCGATTTCGAAAATTCCGAAGGCAATCTGGGCATGGCCAATGCAGTGCTGAAGCACATGGCGGAAAAGCTGCCGGTATCACGCTGGCAACGTGATCTGACCGATTCAACCGTATTGCGCAACATTGGCGTCGGCTTTGGCTATTGCGTGCTCGCCTACGACAGTTGCCTGCGCGGCCTGAACAAGCTGGAAGTCAATCAGGCAAAAATGGCTGAAGATCTCGATGCGACGTGGGAAGTGCTGGCCGAACCGGTGCAAACCGTGATGCGCCGCTACGGCATTGAAAATCCATATGAACAATTGAAAGAGTTGACGCGCGGCAAAGGCATTTCAAAAGAAGCCTTGCGCGAATTCATCCAGGGTTTGGCAATTCCGCAAAACGCCAAAGACCAATTACTGGCAATGACGCCTGCGAACTACATCGGCATTGCTGCCAAGCTGGCAAAAAAAGTTTAATCGTCACACTGAAGCAAGCTTGTTTGACCGATTTTATTGCGGCCAAGCAAGCTTGCAATTTTTTTGCTATATTAGTCCTAATTAGAACTAGTTGCATAAATCATATGGAAAAATATACCAAGCCGGCGGTTGCACTGCATTGGCTGATTGGGATGCTGATCATCGCCACGTTCGCACTCGGCTTAACCATGGTCGACATCCCAGGCTTGACACCCACCAAACTGAAATATTTTTC
>Ga0209343_10000625_pt1 | contig 49132 bp, 28 predicted proteins | sample RifCSPlowO2_02_FD_184026 | JGI IMG/M metagenome (GOLD analysis project Ga0209343, IMG submission 184026) | Groundwater microbial communities from Rifle, Colorado - Rifle CSP2_plank lowO2_0.2 (SPAdes) (version 2) | ecosystem: Environmental > Aquatic > Deep subsurface > Groundwater | place...
AGGATGGAGTCGGCTGGGGAATGGATTTGGAACGGGTGATCCGCCGCAAGAATGAGTTCTCCTACTGGAACAACTTCCGGCGCAACTTCAAGCTCGAAAACGTCTCCCAAGCCGGCCACCTGGGAAGTCTCGAGAGAATTGATCCGGGCATGCGGCTGCGGATCAAGCCGTTCACGGTCGCGGGATTTAAGAATTCTTCCAACAACGCGCGGAGCAGCTTCCGCAACGCCTCGGATTTCGGCATGGAGGTCTTGAAGTACCGCCTCACCTCCGGCCTGACCGCCGACGTGACCTGGAATACCGACTTCGCGCAGACCGAAGTGGACGACCAGCAAGTCAGTCTCGACCGCTTCCCGCTGTTCTATCCCGAGAAAAGAGAATTCTTCCTGGAAGGAGCGGGCATCTTTGAGTTCGGCCGGCCCCGCGCGGAGTTCGTCCCGGAGCTGCGCCTGCTCCACACGCGGCGGATCGGGATGACCCCGGACAGCACCGCGACGGTGCCGATCACCGCCGGGGCCCGCATCACCGGCAACTGGCAGGGCTTCACGCTCGGCATGATGAACGTCCAGACCGAGGCGCTCGAATCGCGGGGCGTTCCGGCGAGCAATTACGGCGTGATGCGGGTCAAGCGCAACGTGCTGAACCGTTCCTTCGTGGGCGGATTTCTGTTGAATAAGGAATTGGGCGGGAGCAACGAATACAACCGCGTCTACGGGGCCGACGCCAGCTTCACATTCCACCGCAACCTCACCGTGCTCGGCATGTGGGCGGCTTCGGGGCAGCCCGGCGCCACGCGCGACAACTGGATCGGCAACACCAGCGTCTGGTGGGACACCGACTTCATAGCCGCCGGGGTGGAAATTTTTTATGTCGAGCCGAATTTCCGCAATGACATGGGATTTCTCCGCCGCAAGGACTGGCGCCGCCACACCGCGAGTTTCGCCATCAGCCCGCGCCCGAAAAGCGGACCCATCCGCCGCATCTGGCTCAACCCGCGGTATGACTACGAGACCGACAGCCAGTGGCGACTGGTCAACCGGCTCCATCACCTGCACAGCCGCGTGGAGTTCCACAGCGGGGACTCCTTTGGCATCCTGCCGCATCATTACTTCGAACGGCTGGACCGTCCCTTCGCGCTGCGCTACGAGTACGAAGAGGAGGATGAGGATGACGTCGGCTTCTCCCTGCCGCGCCGGTTGCCATCCGTGTTGGTTCCAACGGGGGATCACAACTGGTGGTTCGTCCGCCTGCGCTACACCGCGAGTCCGGCCCGGCGGATCTCGGGGAACTTTGAAGTAGCGCCCTGGCGCGGCTACTACGGCGGGAACTTGATGGAATACAATTTCAGTCCCCGGGTGAAAGTGACCGACCGGTTGGCGGTGGAAGTGGGCTACCGGCTCAACGACGGGCGGATCGGCCAAACGTCGTTCACCGACCACGTGCTGAATTTCAAAGTCCTCTACAACTTCAACAATCAGTGGCTGACCGCCACCACCATCCAGTACAACAACACCGATTCCTTTGCGGGAGTGAACGTCCGCCTGAACTATATCTTCCGCCCCGGCGACGATTTCTTCCTCGTCTACAACGAGAGCCGCCGCTTGGGCGACGCCTTCCACGGCCAGAAAGACCGCACCCTCCAGGCCAAATTCACCTATTCGTTTGATTATTGACGGGACGGTTGGTTCTGTTACGGTCTTCCTAAAGAAGGCCAGGGACATCCCGCGCGGCGTGGACAACACGAACGATTTCGATGGGCCGTCGGGCGGGGTTATAGATAATGAGGTACGATCCTACGGGCCAGAAACGGACGGGTTGTTCCGTCAGGTCCGTTCGAGTATGCCCCATAGCGGGATGATCCGCCAGTTTCCGGCAGGCATCCAAGAGTGCCACGCGAACACGACCCGCAGCGGGGATGCTGCCTTCGGCGATGTAAGCCCAGATGTCCCGGATGTCGCGCGCGGCCTCGGGCGAGAGCGTGAACCGCTTCATGCCCGTTTGCGTTTCCGATCCCGCTCTTTTTCTTCTCGCGCCAGGGCTTGGAAGAACTCTTCGCCGTCCACACCCTCACCGCGTTCGAGGGACACCAGGCCTTCCTGAATCCGCTTTCGCAATTCCTGAATCTGGAATTTCCGAATCAGGTCGCGCTCTTCGAGGAAACGGAGTGCCTCGCGGACCACTTCACTGGCCGAGTTGTACCGGCCGCTTCTGACTTTGTTGTGGACGAGCTTTTCGAGTTCCGGCGTGAGATTGACGTTCACGACGATCATTCCTCCTCGATCCGCGCTTCTTCCAGCTACTTTACTGAACCTGTCAATCTTTGTCAATGTTCGACAGACTTACGCGCGCCGCTTCAGGGCGCGGAGGAACTCGCCGGACGGGAGCGTGTTGAGCACGTCCTGCGTTTCGAGCCAGCCGCGCCGCGCCAGCAGCACTCCGTACCGAATGTGCTCCAGGTGCTTGGTGTGATGCGAGTCGGTGGAGATGACGAGCTTCACGCCGTGCTGCTTCGACAGCCGCGCCGAATGTTCCCGCAGATCGAGGCGGTCGGGGAAGGAGTTGATCTCCATCGCAATGTTGCGGCGCTTGGCCTCCGCGATGATCCGTTCGAGATCAAACGAAAACGCTTCGCGGCGCAGAAGCAAGCGGCCGGTGGGATGGCCGAGGATGTTCAGGTGCGGATTTTCGAAGGCGCGCAGCAGCCGCTCGGTCATCTGCTCCGGCGGCAGATTCATGTGCGAATGGACGCTGGCGACCACCACGTCGAGCTGCGCCAGGACTTCGTCGTCGAGGTCGAGCGAGCCGTCGAGGTGAATGTCCACCTCGGTTCCGGCGAAGATGCGGAAGGCATTGCGTTCCTGTGGGGATTCCTTTTGGATTTCCTTTTCCGCCTTGCGAATCTCCTTGATCTGGGCCAGCACGCGCGCTTCATTCATGCCGTTGGCCATGGCCAGGGCCTTCGAGTGATCGGTGATGGCGACGTACTCATAGCCGCGCTCTTTGGCGGCGCGGGCCATCTCGAGGATCGAGCAGCGGCCGTCGGTGGCCGTGGTGTGCATGTGCAGGTCGCCGCGAATGTCTCTTAATTCGATCAGGCGGGGGAGCTTGCCTTCCTCGGCGGCCTCGATCTCGCCGGAGTTCTCGCGCAGTTCCGGCTCGATATAGGCGAGGTCCAACTTTCGATAAACTTCTTCTTCGGTGCGGCCGGCGACTTTGTGGTCGTCGGAGATGCGAAAGACGCCGTATTCGTTGACCTTGAAGCCCAGGCGCTTCGCTCGGTCCCGCAGCGCGATGTTGTGCGCTTTTGAGCCGGTGAAATACTGGAGCGCCGCGCCGTAGCTCTCCGGGTCGAGCATCCGCACGTCCACCTGAATCCCTTCTTTGAGCTTGACGCTGACTTTGTTCGCGCCGCTTGCAATCACGTCGGTGATTTTCGGGAACTTCAGGAAATGCTCGGCAACCTGCTCGGGGTCGCCGCCCGTGACGAGCAGATCGAGGTCGCCAATGGTCTCGCAGCCGCGGCGCAGGCTGCCCGCGGGCGTGACCTTTTTGACTCCGCGGCATTGCGACAAATATCCTTGCAGTTCCTGCGCCAGGCCGTCGGCGACGTTGATCAGGAACCGCCCGGCGCTGCGCTTGTAGGCTTCAATGGATTTCACAATCTTCTGTTCAAGCTTTTCTCCCATGCGCGGCAGGTCGCGCAACTTCCCCTCGCGCGCCAGCTTCTCGACTTCATCGAGCGACTGAATTTTGAAATGGCCGAGCAGTGTCGCGACACCCTTGGGGCCGAGGCCCTGGATTTTCAGCAGCTCCAGCGTCACCGCAGGGTACTTCGCCGCCAGTTCCTGGCGCGCCGCGAGCTGGCCCGTGCGACACATTTCCTCGATGTGGCTCGCCATCCCTTTGCCGATCGACGGGATGTCGGTCAGCTTGCGGATCGGGTCGCCCAGGATGTCTTCCAGGCGCTCGGAGAGGTTTTCTATGGCGCGGACAGCGTTGCGATAACTGCGCACGCGGAACGGGTCTCCCCCGGCGACCTCCAACAGGTCCGCCGTCTCTTCGAGCATGGCGGCGATTTCTTTATTCTCCATTGGCTCACTCTTCGGCAGATTTCACTGCTGTCATCCTGAGCCCTTCGGCTTCGCTCAGGGTAGACTCCGCGAAGGATCCGCACTTCTCCTTCTCTGCTGCCTCTGCGTCCTCCGCGGTATAGCCTTTACCCGTTCGCCCGCAGCGGTCCAAAAGGCGGCCCTATTTGAGATGATAGAATAAAGCGCCGCTTCGGAGAAGCGATCCCTGTCTGGGGGCGTTAAACCGCAGAGGGCGCAGAGGCATCGGGAGGCAGGCGCGGGTGATTTGGCTGATTTGGTTCGTTGCAATTCTCGCGGCGTTCGGGGTGCTGGTCTGGTACGTGGTGGCCGCGCCCGGCTCGCAGGTACTCGGGGCAACGCTCGTCTGCGGCCCGCCGGACTCCGGCAAAATCGCGCTGACGTTTGATGACGGGCCGGGCGAGGCCACCCCACTCGTCCTCGACATGCTCCAGGAAGCGGGCATCCGCGCCACCTTTTTCCTCTGCGGCGAGAACGTCGAACGCTACCCCGAGTACGCGCGCCGCATCGCCCAAGAAGGCCACGAGATCGGCAACCACACCTATTCGCATCCGCGACTGCTGGGGAGGACGCCGGGCAAGATCGCTTGGGAGATCGAACGCGCGCAAAGGATCATCGCGCATCACACCGGCAGGCAGCCCGCGCTCTTCCGCCCGCCGTATGGTCTGCGCTGGTTTGGCCTGTTTCCGATTCTAGCCAGGAATCGCATGACGGCGGTGATGTGGTCGGTCAACAGCTTCGATTGGAAGCTCCCCGTTGAGAAAATCGTCCGGCGCGTGCTGCGCGGCGTCCGGCCCGGAACGATTGTCTTGTTCCACGACGGCGTCCCCCCGCGCCAATCCGGCGACCGCAAGGCGACGGTCGCGGCGCTGGGGGAGATCCTGCGAAAGCTTGGGGGAAGGTATCGGTTTGTCAAAGTTTCGGAGATGCGATCCGCCACCGCATCCGAGTCGGCAGAGTAAGCGATCGGGGCTTGATCCACAGATTACGCAGATAGAAAGATTAACCGCGGAGGACGCAGAGGACGTGGAAACAATTAAAGAAACCTCTGCGCCCTCTGCGGTTTATTCCAGATCGGACTGCGAGGTTAGAGTTTCAGGAGCTCGCGCAACCGTTTGGTCTGGGCGCGGCTGACGGGGATTTCGGTGTTCTTGCGGTCGGCCATGCGGAGTTGGTAGGAACTCTTGAACCAGGGGACGACTTCCTTGATGTGGTTGATGTTGACGAGGTACGAGCGATGCACGCGCCAGAAGACGGCTGGATCGAGGTGGGCTTGCAGCTCCTCGATGGTGCGGTAATTGGATTCCCCCTCGAGGTCTTTGCTCACCAGCGTGATGAGACCGTCCTCGATGGAGGCGAAGATGAGGTCGTTGGCGTCGAGCAAAAAGAGCCGGTTGGTGCTGCGGATCAGGAGCTTGGCCTGCTGCAGCGGGCGGGCTTTGAGCGTGCGCAACAGCTCTTCCAGGGCCTCAGCCGGACTGATAGGCGTTTCGCGCAATCGGCGGACCCGCTGCAACGACTGAGCCAGTCGGCCTTTCTCGACGGGCTTGAGAAGGTAGTCCATCGCGTTCAACTCGAAGGCCTGCACGGCGTACTGATCGTAAGCGGTGACAAAGACGATGTGCGGAATTTTGATCTTGCCTTTCTTCTCCAAGAGCTTGCGGACCAACCCCAGGCCGTCCTGACCCGGCATCGCCACATCGAGGAAGACCAGGTCCGGCTCATGCTCCTTGATGAGCTGGAAGGTTTCCAGCCCGTTGCGACCTTCGGCGACGATCCGAATATCGGGGTGCGCCCGAAGCAAGAAAGCCAGCTCCTGGCGGGCGAGCGGTTCGTCGTCCACCAGGATCGCGTTGATCGTGGCCGTGGATGTGGCCGCCGGATCCTCTTTGCTGAGTTCTTTCATGTTGTCGCCTCTCCGCGCGAGCCAGTATATCATTTTAGCAGGCGCGCGGAGCAGCGGCCCGCATGTTCCCAGGAACCACCTGGCCGCGTGCTATAATGCGCACAGTCGGCGCGGGAATTTCGAGCGCGCGACAGAACTCTGGAGCCGCGATGAAGGCGAAGACAAAGGTCGCGCCGCTTCTGAAAACAATGTCCGGCAGGGCGCGCAGCGTTTCCAAGACTGTCTTCCGGGGCAAAGTCTTTTCTGTCTCCCGGCGTGTAGCCGTGGAGCCGGGTGGCATCTCGGTTGTGCGCGAGGTGATCCATCACGGCGGGTCGGCGGTAATTCTGCCGCTCCTGGAGGACGGTCGGGTGCTGTTGATCCGCCAGTTTCGTTTGCCTGCCGATGGTTTCCTCTGGGAATTGCCCGCCGGGTCTCGGGATCGCGGGGAGACGCCGCTGCAAACGGCGCGCCGTGAACTGGCTGAGGAAACCGGTTATCGGTCTTCCGCCTGGCGAAAGCTGATTGAGTTCTTCCCCAGTCCGGGGTTCCTCGATGAGAAAATGACATTGTTCCTGGCAGCGAAGGTTCGACCCGGTGAGCCGTCCCCGGAAAGTGACGAGCGAATCCGGGTGCGATCCTTTCCAGCAGCAGAATGGCAGGATATGATTCGGTCCGGCCAGATCCGCGATGGCAAGACGCTCGTGGGGCTGTTGTACTGGCAATGGATGGAGTCCCAAAACTAGAGGAGCAGCGATGAGTCTCGCGAAGCAACTGAACATTCAGGTCGCAAACGAGCGGGGAGCGCTGGCTTCGCTCTGCAGCGAGCTGGCCAAAGTGGCGGTGAACATTAACGGCTTTTCCGTTCCCGACCAGACGGGAAAAGGCTCGGTCCGGATTTTGGCGAGTCCCGTCGAGACCGCGAAGAAGGTTTTGGAGAAACTGGGCCACCGCTTCCAAGAGGAAACAGTGGTCACCGTTCATTTGCCCGATCGTCCCGGGTCTCTTGGGAAAATCACCCGGAAGCTCGCGGAAAAAGGGATTGATATCTTGTACGCCTATGGCACCATCACGCGCGGCTCAGAAAGGGCGATGGTCGTGATGGGAGTCTCCGACCCGAAGGCCGCGTCGGAAATCGTAAAATGACTCTGGCCGGGGTCCCGGCGGTTTTGATTGGGTGACGACAGCACGCAAGACGGTTTTTCCAAGCACCTATGTCAGAATACACTCCGGAGCACGCGCGGTTGGGGCTGGACGCGGAACTCCCCGGCCTGGCCACCTGGCCCAATCAGTTCCCAAACTACGAGATCACGATTGCGATTCCCGAATATACTTCCATCTGTCCGAAGACCGGCCTGCCCGACTTCGGGACGGTCACGATCCGGTACGTTCCGGACAAGCTGTGCGTGGAGCTGAAGTCGCTGAAGTACTATATTCTCGGATACCGGAATCTGGGCATCTTTTATGAGAACGCCGTCAACCGTATCTTGCAGGACCTGGTGGCCGCCTGCCAGCCGGTATCGGCGACCGTGACCGGAGAATTCAACATGCGCGGCGGGATGAAGAGCATGATCGAGGCCCGCTACCGGCGCGATTCCGCTGGTTAAAATCCGGATTCGGGGGAGCGAACGGGGTGGCTTGCTTGTAACACAGGACGCGATTTCTGGCGGAAAAATCCACCCCCCACGGGGTTATGATCCCTATGGGGAAACCCGTGCTGGCATACAAGAGAAGAATTTTCCCAAATGGATAAGAATCAACTCAAGGCGGAAGGTCTGGCCTTCGGGCGCAATCTGCAAAGGGCATACAAGATTGTCCTCCTGTATTCGCCCGATCACGGAGCGGCCCAGGATTCTTTGCAGCAAACCTACTCGTTGCTCACCGCTCTTCTGAAACAGAACCCGCAATTCACGTTCGGTTTTTTCAATCAGCGAGTTGTGCTGAATGATTTCCTTACCTCCGACATCAACCTGGCGGCACTCCAGGCGGATTTCATGAAGCGGAGCATTGCGGCTGTCACCTTCCAACTGGGAGTTACGTTCCGGGAATTCAAACGGTGCCTGGGCCTGCTCGCCACCAAGCCGGAACTGATCGAGGCCAGCGGGGGCATCACCGCATTTCTCCGCAAGAACCCGGTCGAGGGATTGCGCATCCTGCCGGAAGAGAGACGGCCGTTCTCGGACGGAGACACGGTGATGGGGATGGATTTGCAATCCTACCTGGTGGCCCAGTCCATCATGGAAACGCAGCCCGGCCAGAAGTCGGCGAGCCTGGAAATGCTGATGCAGGCGGCCGGAATGGATGCGCCGCAGGCCTACGGCGGGACACCCGCAGAGGTTCTCGAACTGGCCGGCAGGGCCGTGCAAGCTGCCTGGTCGGACCCGCAGAAGAATCCGAGCGATGTGGTTCAGTCTCTGGCCCGGCTTATCGAAGACCTTTCGCCGGAATACCTGCTCTCGGCCCTGCCCCCGGAAAAGCAGGAACGATACCGGGGTCGTCCGGCGCACGAAATTGCCGCTGAAATGGCGGAAGACATGGCCGTCGAGTGGGCTGCCAAGCGCCTCGTGGCAGTCCAAGGCGGGCCAGGAGGAGCGTCCGGAGGTGCGGTGGTTGCCGGGTCGGAAGGTGCCGCCGGAACCGGGACTGGCGGAGGGCCCAGTGGAGGAACTGGCGCTGGTCCGGGAGGAGGAACCGGAAGTGGGACGGGAGCAGGGGGGGCGGGGGCAACGGGAGGTACTGCGCGCTCCGCCTCGGAGCAGGAGGTGGCCCGCGTGCTGGCGCGCACTCTCAAGACGACGCAAGTGGCCCAGCGGCTCCTGCAAAAAGTAGGCGCTCTTGTGAACCAGGCTCAGCTCCCCGAGGAAGTTGTCCAGAGAATCCAGGGGGAGTTGTTGTGGTCTTCCCTCAGCATTGAAGAAAGACAGGCTCGCTTGCTCGTGATGAAGGAATTCACAGAGAGTGACTTTCATCACCTGGTGGAAAACGTGGAGGTGATGGGCAAGGAAGGCGATGTGGAAAAGGCAACCCTGGTCAGCGAGCGTTTCTTCACCTGGTTAGGCTCCTGCTCGGGCGAAACCCGCGCGGCGGGTTTGTCCTGGTTGCCGGAGCTGCTGCGGACGCTCAGCGGCTTGCATTCGCTCTCGTTTGTTCGCACCGTGGCCGATCGCCTCTGCGCGGAACTGCTGGAAGAGCCGGTTGCGGATTGGAAATGCCACCGCGAGCTGGCCAAATGTCTGTCCATCTCGGCGCAGAGCACTGCCTTGTTCGAGGACTTCGAGATTGCGCTGAAGATCGGGCTGGACTTGGAGCGCTCCCTGGAGCGGGACTCCGCCCAGCATGCCGACTGTTGCGGCGCTTCCTTGAAGAATCTCCTGGACCCTCGATCGGTCGAGCGTCTGGTGGATCTGTCTCTTAAGAAACACAACGACGTAGCGATGGGCCGCACGCTGGCTTCCTTGGCGCGTTTGGCCTCCGCACAGACGGCGGAGGTCGTGCTCCAGCTCCTGGAAGAGGAAACCGCCGCTACGAACCGCGCGCGGCTGATCCGCCTGGCCGGACAACTCGGTTCGAGCGGCCTGGAAGCGGGCCGCAAGCGGCTCGCCGACAAACGCTGGTATGTGGTGCGCAACGCCTGCAATATCCTGGGCGCTCTCGGTGATCCCGAACTGGCGGCGCAATTGGGACCGGCGCTCCGGCACCCCGATGTCCGCGTCCAGCAGGCCGCCGTCGCTGCGATCGCGAAGAGCAAGGTTGCCGACCGGTGCGAGGTTCTGGCGGAAGCCCTGGCTTATTTGCAGCCCCACTCACAGGAGGCCGTCCTGAACGAACTGGTTCTCGCCAAAGATCCGGCCACCGTCCTTCCCCTCGGAGACTTCGTTCTCCTGGCGACCGGCAGCAAAGCGGGAATCCGCGAACGAGCAGTCCAGGTGTTGGCGACCATTCCCGATCCGCGCACTGTGGAAGCGCTCAGCCGCATTTTGTTTGATACGGGGCAACCCCTTTTGCTGCGGAGGACGGCCCTGAATGCGCTCCGCAGCTCCTCCGTCGTTCCCCAGGCCCAGCAGCGGCTGGCTGAATTCGCCCGCCGCGCACCCGCCGATTCGTTGGCGGAGGAGTGCCGAGTCGCTTCCACGCCCAAGACCAGTTAGGGCATTTTCAGCATTGCTGTATAGCAGATGGGGACGTCAGGGCACGACTTAAGTCGTGCCGTAAGTCGGGTACAATCAACTCCTTTTCCTTACGGCTTCAGCCGCCCTTCGGCAGGCTCAGGACGCCTGTATTGTTTCCCCGTCCCGAGCGGAGTCGAGGGGCGAAGTCGAACGGCTGAGGGACAACCCTCAGGGGCTAAAGCCCTCGCCGTTTCGGCCTTTTTTCGGCATGGCTGAACCTGGATTATTCATGAATCTCCATAGCGAAGGAACCTTCCACCAAAGCGAGCGCCGGAGGCGCGACAGACTCTGGCCCACGGCGCAAGCCGTGGGACGCGGGGTTGGTTTTCGAGCAAGCCCCGGAGGGGCGACAGAATTCCGGCGGAAACAGTCTGTGGGTCGTCTGTCGCCCCTACCGGGGCTGTCATTCCCGCCATTCTCATGAATAATGCAGGTGAAGCCATGCCCTGACGAGTACATGGAATCCGGAATCGTCACGCTACGATGTGATTCTCGATAGCCTAAGGAGGAGTCATGCGGGGACTGAAGGAAATCCTCAGTTTGGCAAGCGCGGTTGTGTTGCTCGCCGGATTCGCAAGCGGATCATCCATCACCGGTACGGTCAAAGGGCCGGATGGCGCCCCCTTTCGGGCCGCGTTTGTACAGGCGCGAAATTCGAAGACCCGAATCACGGTAATGGTTCTGTCCGACAGCAGCGGGCGATATAAGCTGGAAAATCTGCCGGCGGGCGACTATCAGGTTCTGGCGAGGGCAACCGGCTTTCGGAGCGATCCGCGCACCGGCGTCGTGCTGGCGGCGGACCAGCCCGCCTCCTTCGACTGGGTCCTGCAAAAGCAAATGGTCCGTTGGACGGACATCCCGATTTATCAAGGGTTCAAGCTGATGCCGGAGGGAAAGGGAAGAGCGCGCTTCATTGCGTCCTGCGGCGCCAGTTGCCACGGATTTCAAAGAATGATTGAGGTGCCCCGAGACGCGAACGGCTGGCGAGACGCCGTGCGAGACATGAGAGCACGGATCGGCGGCGGCGTGATCGGCCAGATACAAAATGATCAGGACGCCGCCGATCTGGCGTCTTACCTGAGCACGATCTTTGGCACGGGTCCCGGGGCGCTGCCGCCTTCTCCGGCCGACCTTCCCGGATACAAGGAGACCGTGCAGCAATTCAGCGACGAGGCACTGAAGATCGTGTATGTGATGTACGAGATGCCGCCGGGCCGGATGACTTGGGACGCCAATCCCGATAAAGACGGAAATATCTGGCTGCCCTATTTTGGAACCGTGAATGGAGTCGGCAAGCTCAATCCGAGAACGGGAGAGCTGCAGGAATTCCTGCTGCCCAACCAGAGCCGCCGTGTCGGGACGCGCTCGGCCTTTATGGGGCCGGACGGCATCGTGTGGGTCGTCATTGAAGGCGGCACGCTGGTGAAATTGGACCCGAAAACAGGAGCGATGAAGGAGTATAAGGGTCCTTCAGCGCGGGGAACGATGAACACCGTCCGAGTGGACGCCAAGGGGATTGCCTGGGTTTCGGGCACCCCGTACTCCTACCGCTTCGATCCGAAAACCGAGAAATATACGGAGTTAACGGATATCCCGACCACCTACGGCGCAAACTTCGACAAGCATGGGAACATCTGGTTCAACGAGGCCGGCGGGCAGGGACGAATTTTCAAAGTGGACTCGAAGACAGAGAAAGTGACGACGTGGACGCCGCCGCCGGCGCCCGGATCACGGCGCAGGCTGCAGGTGGATTCGGCCGGACACGCCTGGCTGGCCCAGTTTACCGCCGGGAAGATCATCCGGCTGAACCCGGAGACCGGCGCGTTCCAGGAATATCCATTGCCGGGTGAGCAACCGACTCCGTATCCTGTCGGGATAGATCAGGAGCAGCATATTTGGTACTCCTCCGGGACCATGGACTCCGTCGGGCGATTGAATCCGGCTACAGGCAAGGTGACCGAATATCCTCCGCCCGAGATCGGAAATGGGATGCGGGAATTCAATAACGATCCCCAGGGGCGAATGTGGTTTGCTTCACCCGGAAATAACACGGTGGGCTATCTCTACCTCGCCAAGTAGAAGTTCTCGCATCCCCTCGCCTGGCGGTTCGTCAGCGCATGGCTTCCGGGTCGGCGTGATCGTGATACGAGAAAACTGGTAGGCCTGGGGAGACTCGAACTCCCGACCAACGGTTTAGGAAACCGCTGCTCTATCCATCTGAGCTACAGGCCCGAAGCAAGTTCTTCCTGCCCCTTAGGTTAGCATAGGAAATCCGAGAGAGAGAAAACAGGAGACGAGGAGCGAGATTCTTTTTTGGGGAAAAACCGAACGGCAAATCCATCTTGCGGTTCCGCACACGGAGGGCGGCGCTTCCCGGGCCATTCCAGCAATGTCCTGAACGTATACAGGCTGAAATCGCGCTCTACGGCTGGCGACCCCGATTGGCGACAGGTGTTCCCGGCTCGGAACTCCGGACCAGGTTTGTGATAAACCGCGTCACGGCCGGCCCCAATGCGTCCTCGATGCCGTCCTGGCGCTTGCCGATTCCCTCCATCTGATTGTAATGTGTGCGCCCGGGAACTTGCACCAGCTCCACCGGTGACCCCTGCTTCAGCAGCAAGTTATACAATTGCAGGGCGTTTTCCCGGATCATCAGCAGGTCCCAGTCGGTAAAGGTAATCAGGAACGGAGGAGCCTTTGGATTCACAAAGGTAATCGGAGAAGCCTGTTGCAGCACTGCCAGGTCGGTCCCGAATCCCTGCTCCTTCCGCGTGGGGACAACGCCGGGTTCCGCGAAGCGGACCATATCGTAAACCCCGCTGATTCCAATCACTCCCTTGATCGCGCCCGGCGGAACGCCTTCCTGGGCAAGGTATTCTGTATTCAACCCGAGCAGCGCCACCAGGTGCCCTCCCGCCGAGGTCCCCATGATAACGATTCGGTTCGGATCAATTCGGTATTGCGCGGCATTCTTATAAACCCAGGAAAACGCGCGCGCTACATCCTGAATATGCGCGGGATGCTTCACCTGCGGGGAGAGCCGGTAATTGACCGAGGCGATCCCGATTCCCAGCCGCCCAAACATATTCACGATGTGTGGGGACAGCGCTTTGTCGCTGGCGCGCCAGCCTCCGCCATGAACATAGAGCACCAGCGGGACATTCGCCTTGCCTTCCGGGAGATAGAGGTCCAGGGAGTTGAATTTCGCGTCCGATCCCGGCCCGCCGTAGTAGGAGATGTCTCGCTGGACTTGCATCGGGGGAGCCGGCGCTCCCGCGGCCGGCCAGACCGCCCCGGCCGTCTCGGCAAATGTCCCATTCATCACCGACCGGAGAAACCGGTGGATGGCCGGTCCCAGCACGTCGTCGGCTCCCTCCAGCCTCTCCGCGATTCCCGTGTTCTTGGTGACGTGCGTTCGGCCGGGTTGTTGGATGAGTTCCGCCGGCAACCTGTGTTGCACGAATAAGGCATAAAACTGCCGCGCATGTTCGAGGAGATCGTAATTGTCATTATCCGTATAAGCAATCAGGAACGGCGGCGTGTCGCGTCCCAGCTTCCCCACATGGACCACGGGAGATGCCTCTTTTTGAACCTCGTAATCGCTTCCGAAGATTTGTTCCCATGCGGGATTCGGCGCGCCCCCAGGCCCGGGGCGGTACGGCATATAGAGGACTCCGCTCGAGAGGATCACTCCATTGATGATCTTGGGAGACAAGCCGTGTTCCTTCAAATAGCGCTCATCCAAGGAAACGAGCGCCGCCAGGTGTCCTCCGGAGGAGCTGCCCATGACAAAAATCCTGTTCCGATCGCCGCCATACTGCGCCGCATTTTGGTGCAGCCAGGCAAACGCCCGGGCCACATCCTGAACGTGCACCGGGTGCTTGATTGCGGGCGAGAGCCGGTAATTCGGCGCCATGACTCCCATTCCGAGGTCTATGCAAATTCGTACAATCTTGTCCAGCCCTTCGTAGTCCTTGTCTCCGCCCCGCCATCCTCCGCCATGGACGAAGAACAAGACCGGGAAGTTCGTCTTTCCTTCCGGTAAATAGAGGTCGAAGGAATGGAAGCGGGGGTCCGCTCCGGGTCCTGTGAAATATTGGAGGTCCTGGATCACGCGCATCGTTCTCTCGGGGGGAGCTGCCAGAAGTTCCGAGACAACCAGGCTCCGCCCTTCGGTCCCGACCATCGCGAGCGCAATCCAGACCGCAACAACCGAGGTTCTTGTTCGTCGCATAGCAGAATGCCTCCTTCCTCTCATTGGCGTGCGAAACCCGTTCCGGGCTTCGCTCCGAGCTTCGTGCTGGACACCCTACGATCTTTCCGTTATTGGCGCGAGTTTGAAAAGCCGTATCAGTGATAACTCGGGCGGCCCTAAAATGTCAAACCAAATTTGGGGAATCCAGTCCCGAAGCACGGGTTACGGTTCGGCCGCGCGAGGAAACAATTGGGCCAGAGTTTCGAGTCCATCCAGGATCCCGGAGCGCACCGCTTCCCGCCAAAAGACGCCCACTTTCCCCACGCTGCGGTATTTCTTATACCGCCGGGCCAGCAAGCGGCGGGCAGAAACGCGAGACGTTGCGCTCAAGGCGCCGAGGACGTGGGCTTTGATCGCTGCGGCCGCGGCGGCGGGGTCCAGATGCGCTCCTCCTTCCGGCTCCGGCACCACGGCGTCAATCACACCGAGGGAGAGCAAATCGCGCGCGGTCAGCTTGAGGTTTTCGGCGACCGCATCCGCTTTTCCGGCATCCTTATAGAGAATCGCGGCTGCGCCTTCGGGGGGAATGACCGAGTAGATGGCGTGCTCCAGCATGAGCACGCGGTCCGCCACGGCCAGCGCCAACGCACCCCCGCTGCCCCCCTCCCCGATGATCACGGAAACAATCGGGACGGGCAGCAGCGCCATCGCCGCCAGGTTGCTGGCCAAGGCGTGGGCAATGCCGCGCCGCTCGGAGTCATAGCCCGCCTGGGCTCCGGGAGTATCAATGAGCGTGATGACCGGAACCCGGAATTTGGCTGCAAGCCGCATCAGGCGCAGCGCCTTCCGATACGCTTCCGGGTAAGCCATGCCCCGGTGGCAGGATTCCTGCTCGCTCGGCGTGCTGCCTCGATCCTGGCCGATGATGACAACGGTTTGCCCGCCCAATTCCGCCACACCGCCGACAATGGCCGGGTCCTCTCCGCTCTGCCGATCTCCGCGCAGCTCCACAAAATGTGTGCAAATCTGTCCAATGTACTGCCGCGCAACGGGACGTCCCGGGTGTCGCGCCAGTAATACCTCCTCGGACGCGGGAAGCTTTCGAGCGCGTCGCGCAGGGGAGGGGCGTTCGGCGCGAAGCTTCTTTTCTTCCCGCTTCAAGTGGGAAAGCAAATAGCTCACAATCTCCCGCAATTCGGCGCGCGGCGTGACCATGTCAATCAGTCCGCCCTGCAACAAGGTTTCGGCTCGGTGCGATCCCTCCGGCGGAGGGACGCCGGTGGTTTGCTCGATCACGCGGGGACCGACAAAGCCGATCTGAGCGCCCGGCTCCCCAATCAGAACGTCGCCGAGCGAAGCGAAGCTGGCCGTAACCCCGCCAAACGTGGGGTCGGTCAGGATGGAAATGAATGCCAGGCCTTCCCGATCGTGCACGGAAGCCGCCGCGGCCACTTTGGCCATTTGCACCAGCGAAAGCATCCCTTCCTGCACGCGGGCTCCGCCGCTGGCGACCACACTGACCAAAGGAATTCGGGCCTTGGTGGCGTACTCGAACGCGCGGGCCACCTTCTCCCCCACGGTGGAGCCCATGGTCCCGCCCATGAATTCAAAGTCGAACACCACCAGCGCCGTGCGCCGCCCCCCGAGGCGGCAGACCCCGGTGGTCACCGCTTCCCGGACGCCGGTTTGGCGCCGGGCTTCTTTCAGCCGCTCGCGGTAGGTCCTGGAATCTGTGAACTTCAAGGGGTCCACGGAAACAAGCTTTCGGTCGAGCTCCCGAAAGGTGCCGGCATCCACCAGCGAGGCGATTCGCGCCCGCGAGGGCATCGGGAAGTAGTGACCACAGGCCGGACAGACGAAGAGTCGCTCCTCGAGTGCGGAAACCGGGTGCTCCACGCCGCAGCCGCGACACCTTAGCGTACGGATAACCGTGTTCTTACGGTGGAACACTCCTCACATCCTTATCTTCCCTGCTGAGCCGGGAATTTTCTGGTCGGGCTCCGCACGGTATCGCGTAATCTCCCCCGGGGGGGGAAATCAGGCCATATTATAGTGCGTTTCCAGGAATCCCCCGGGCGCTATTGGAAAAATATTCGGGGAAAAGTTCGCTTCATCCCAGGAGCAAGAGAGAATATAAAAAAGCTTGACAAGATTTTGCTCCCTATGCTAAACAGCTTTCACCAGTCGAAGTCGGGCAGAGCAAAATCGAAACGGAGGCATGGCATGACGGGGACTCGGGCAAAATCCTTAATCCTGGGGATAATGGTGTTTGTGGGCGTATTGGGGGTGATGGGGCAAGGCACGACGGGTGCCATCTTGGGCGTGGTTCGGGATCAAACCGGAGCCGTCTTGCCCGGCACAAGTATGCAAGTCACTCACCAGGAGACCGGGCGTGCTCGAACGGTGGTCACCGACTCGGGGGGACGTTATCGAGTGCCAGCCCTGGAACTCGGCACTTATACCGTTCAAGCCACGCTGGCGGGTTTCCGTTCGGTGGTCCGCTCGGGGGTCGTATTAACCGTGGGGATGGAAGCCGAAGTGAATCTGGACATGCAGGTGGGAGAGGTCACGGAAAGCGTCACGGTCACTTCGGAAGCCGGTTTGGTGCAGACCACCAGCGCGCAGCTTTCCGGGCTGGTGGGGCAACAGGAGATTCGCGACTTGCCGTTGAATGGACGCAGTTACGACGCGTTGGTCTTCCTGCAGCCGGGTGTCGCCCTGATGAATAACATAGATCGCCAGGTGCATACCCACATTCTGAATGGAGCAGGTCCGAAAATATCGGTCGCCGGGACCTCCTTTGACATGACGGCGTTTCTCTTGGACGGCACGGACATCCACGACCACACCAATTTTGGCTCGGGCAGCGCGGCGGGGACCAATCTGGGCGTGGACTCGATTCTGGAATTCAGCGTCTTGACGCAGAACTACGACGCCTCGCACGGAAGAGTCGCGGGCGGAGTCATCAATGCCGTGACCCGCGGCGGAACCAATGCCTTGCACGGAGGCGCGTTTGAATTCCTGCGCAACAGTGCGCTGGATGCGCGGGAATTTTTCGATCGGGAGGTGCCGGCGTTCCGGCGAAACCAGTTTGGCGCGTTTGTCGGCGGCCCCATCCTGCGTGACCGGACGTTTTTCTTCGCCAATTATGAGGGCCTGCGCGAACGGAAGTCCTCCACTCATCTCAGCGGAACGCCGGACTCCGACGCCCGCCGGGGAATCATCCCAGGGATCAGCACGGCCGCAAGTCCAATCCCGGTGGCTCCGAATGTGAGATCGTACTTGGATTTGTATCCCCTTCCCAATGGAAGGAATTTCGGAGACGGGACCGGCGAGTTCATTTGGGCCTATTTGCGACCCACTACCGAAGACTTCGGTTCGGTGCGCATTGACCATCAATTCTCCGAGAAGCATTACCTCTTCGGCCGGTTTACGATTGATCAGGCGGAGAGGATTGGGGACCGCGACTTTCCCGAATGGACGATTCCCACCGAGAGTCGCAGTCTCTTCACCACCGTGGAGCACAAGGCGATCCTTTCCCCGGAACGGCTCAACATCCTTCGCGTTGCGTTTAACCGAACCAATCCCTTCGCGGGTACCGGCTCCTCTCTGGCGAATGATGACCAGTTGACGTTCGTGCCCGGACGCCCCTGGCGTCTCAGCTTCACCACGGACCCGAGCCAGGTCGGCGCCCCGGTAAGCCAGTTGGGCCACGCCACGGTGGTTCCGTTCCGGGGGACCCAGAATATCTTTCAGGTCAGCGACGACTTTGACTGGCAGAAGGGACGCCATGCCCTGAAGATGGGGTTCAACCTGGAGAGGATCCAGAACAACAATTTCACGAGCCTCCGCATGGGAGAGTTTGTTTTCACCGATCTCGCTTCGTTTTTGCGGGGACAACCGAACAACTTTTTGGCCGGACCCGTCTTTGGCGGTGTCACCAACATCGGGCTGCGGACGACGATGATTGGGTTCTACTTCCAGGATGATGTCAGGGCAAACGACAGGCTGACTCTCAATTTCGGTCTGCGCTGGGAATTTCTCCGCTGTCCTACCGAGGTTCATGGGTACACCGCTCGGATTGACAATCCCATGACGGCCACCGCAGCGAACACGCCGACTCTGGGTGTCTGCATGTTTGGGCGCGATTTCTCCCACAAGCAACTGGGCCCCCGGTTTGGATTCGCCTGGAAGCCGATGGGCGGAGAGAGATCGGTGATCCGAGGCGGCTTTGGGATTTACCACAACCAAATTCTGGGCCGGATGGAGTACGCCACGGGCGTGTCCAGCGCGGTCGGCAACCTCCAGGTCCGGGACGCCAGGACCCTGGCTCTATTTCCCACCCTTCCGCTCCAACAACTCCAGGTCACCGGCCTGCCGACGTTCGCCGGTTTCGACCCAGACACCAACATTCCCACCGTTTATCACTGGAACCTGACGACGGAGCATCAACTGCCGTTCACGATGGTCCTTCGGTTGGGGTACTCCGGTTCGCATGGGCTGCACCTAGCCCGGAATACGGATTGGAATACGGTTGCCCCCAGTTTCTTGCCGGATGGCACTCCCTTTTTCCCGGCGGGCGCGCCGCGGAGAAATCCCCAATTCATCGGTTTGGGATATTTCCGAACGGACGCGAAAAGCAATTACAATTCCTTGCAACTCCAGTTGACGAAACGCGTTACCGAAGGTCTTCGATTCCAGAGCAGCTTTACTTGGTCCAAGGCCATGACCGAGAGCGGCCCGTTTCAGCAACCCCAATCCACGGGGACTCCCAGCCAATCTCTGATGGACTTCAATCGGACCAATGATTACTCGCTGGCCGATATTCATCGGGGGCGGGTTCTCACTCTGAACTATACCTATGCGTTCCCGGGCAAGTCGCTGACTGGGGTGGCGGGCGCCGTCTTGAAGGGATGGGAGATGAGTGGAATCCTCACCACCGAGGACGGGCTGCCCTTTACGGTGCAGGAGAACTTCAACCGATCCCTGGATGGAGGCCGCACGCAAAAGGAGCGGCCCAATCTGGCGCCGGGCTTTTCCAATAACCCGACCAGCGGAACGACCGCTGGCTGCCCGGGCGTCCGAGCCGGACAAAAGTTGGGGACTCCGGATCTTTACTTTGATCCCTGCGCGTTTCAGTTGCAGCCCGCCGGCTTTTACGGGAATCTCGGAAGAAATACCGTGATCGGGGCTGGTTTAACGACCTTTAATTTTTCGCTAGTGAAAAACTTCCGGTTTACGGAGAACCACAATCTGGCATTTCGATCAGAGTTCTTTAACCTGTTCAACCAAGCGAACTTCGGATTGCCGATCAAAGAAGTTTTCAATCCGACGGGACGGTCCGGGAACGCGGGGAATATTCGGGAACTATCCTCGAACGCCCGACAGATTCAGTTCGGCCTTCGATACACGTTTTGAGGCGATGGGTGTGGGCCGTCCGCTCGCCCCGTCTGTCTGCGAATTTTTCAACGAACGGGTGCTAGTCAGTCTATTTCAAAAGCAATGCGTTGTGGGAACAGAACCAGCAAGGAAGCAGCTTCTGCGCGGTTACTGTTCTGGACCTCTTTCATATCTGCACAAGCGAGGTGAGCGATGCGTTTTGCATGGATCATGGTTGCGGCGTGGGTGGTATCAGCGGGGACGTTGTTCGGGCAACAGGTTTCGCCCCTGCTTGCCCCTGACACGATTTATTACAACGGAAAAATTATCACGGTAGACAGGCCGTTCTCGATCGCGGAGGCCTTCGCCGTCAAAGGGAATCAGTTCGTTGCGGTGGGCAAGAATGCCGAAGTTCGCGCCCTGGCCGGTCCCCGGACGCAACAGGTGGACCTGCGCGGCCACGCCGTAATCCCGGGCCTGATGGACAACCACAATCACCAGATTTGGAGGGCGCGCGTCATGCAACGCGGCATGGACATGGTCACCGTGCCTTCGCTCGCCGAGATGCTGAACCGGCTGCGTCAGGCGGCAGCCCAGGCCAAGCCGGGGGAGGTCATTGTCGGCAGCGGCGGCTGGTTTCCCCGCAACTTCCCGGAAAAACGCGGGCCTACGCGGAAAGATCTGGATGAGGCGTCTCCGACCAACCCGGTGTTTCAATTTCAGTCGGGCCGCAACAATGCCAACCTGAACAGCGCCGCCCTGAAAGTGCTCGGCATTGACCGGAACACGAAAGACTGGGGGTCCTTCCCCATCTTGAAAGACGATACCGGAGAACCGACGGGCGAACTCAGCGGCGGGGAGCAAGTCTTGGCGGCGGACTTCAAGATTCTGCCCCAGCCCACCGTGGACCAACAGATCGAGTGGCTCATGCAGGAGCAACAGGGCCAGCACGCGCTGGGCTTGACCGGCATCCGGGAGTTGGTGCTTCCGGTGGAACACATGCGAACCTACCTGGAGATGTGGCGGCAAGGGAAGCTGACTATGCGGGTGAGCATGGGGTTGATGTTCGGAGTCCAGCACGTGGACGGATGGGCGCCGCAGCAGATGGATCAGATGCTGAGTCCCTTGCCGATGATGCCCGGTTTCGGAAACGACATGCTTCAATTTGACGCCACCCTGGCGGAGTTTGAAGTGGACACCCAACGAGTCGGCAACATGATGCGCCGGCCGTTTCTCCGTCCGAACAATCGCAGACATATCGGCGAAGAGATTGGACGCTGGCCCCATAGCGACTTTCTGACGGTGCTGACCGACGCGCAAGGCAACTACTATGGCGTACAGCGTCTCCCCACCGACAGGTTCATTGAAGTCGTTCGGAAGATGAACCGCTATGGCTGGCGGCCGGGCTTTCACATTTCCGGGGACCGCGGCCTGGATATGAACCTGGAAGCCTATGAGGCGGCGGACCGCGAGCACTCCCTCAAGGACAAGCGCTGGGTCGTGGAGCATATCCAGTATTCGCATCCCGAGCAGATGGCACGCCTGGCCAAATTGAACATCCTGGTCTCCACACAGATGCAAGGGATTAACGGGCCGAACCCTAATTTCTCCAAGGAACTGAACGAGCGGGTGCAGCCGATTCGCGAGTGGCTGGATCATGGGTTGATTGTCAGCAGTGGAAGCGATTGGCCGGCCTTCAACAACAATCCCTTTCCGTATCTCCAATGGTATGTAACCCGCATCACCAATGCCGGAGAGGTGCTGGGAGCGGCGCAGAAAATCAGCCGCGAGGAAGCCCTGCGCCTCGCCACGATCAACAACGCCTACCTGATGTTTCGGGAGAAAGACCTCGGTTCGATTGAAGCCGGCAAGCTGGCCGATTTTCTTATTCTCTCCGCCGACTTCCTGACCGTCCCGGCGGAGCAGATCAAGGACCTCTCTCCGCTGGCCACCTACGTGGGTGGACGCAAAGTATTTGCCAAGCCGGGAGGAGGCTTTTAGGCTCTTGGGCTACCGCGATTCGGCCACTACGGGATTGGTCAGAGCGCCGACTCCTTCAATCGTGCAAACCACGGTGTCGCCCGCCCTCATCCAGCGCGGCTGGGCTCGCTCGATGTTGGTGCCCGCCGGGCTGCCGCCGGCAATCACGTCCCCCGGCTGCAAGGTCAGTATGTTGGATGCGTACTGTACCAGCTCGTAAATGTTGTGGGTCATCCGGTTGGTGTTGGAATCCTGCTTCGCTTCGCCGTTCAGAGTCAACACCTGCCGCAGGTTCATCGGCTCCTTGACGAACTCTTTGGGCACAATGAAAGGGCCCAGCGGGGCGAAGGTGTCGTGATTCTTGCCGATCAGCCAATCGGACCCAAAGCGCGAATCCCCCCGGCCGCCCCGATCGGAAACGTCGTTGTGGACCGTGTACCCGAAAATGGAGTCCGCGGCCCGCTCCAACGGAACGCGCTTGGAGGGCTTCCCGATTACAATGCCCAGCTCGCACTCATGATCAATCTGCTCTCGGCCCGTGGGGACGCGAATGGGTTCACCGTTCGCAATCACCGCTGTAGGTAATTTGAGGAATAGGTACGGATTTCCGCGTTCATCGCCCGGTTTGCGCTCCCAGATTCCCGGCGCGGAATTAGCCCGGGGAGCTGCCGCCGGAGCGGCGCCTCCGGCCCTTTGTTGCTGCTGCTGGATTCCTTGTCCGTGCTCCTGATAGTTCACGGCCGCATTGAGCATGAGCGCCGGCCGCACGGGCGGAAGCACCTTCAGGTCTCGTAGCTGGTAGGCGTACGGGGGCGGGCTGGGGGCCCCCGCCACCTCGTTGACAATGGCATACAGCCGCTCCCTCAGCCCCGTCTCGTACCGTGTAAGCAGCTCCTTCATGTCACGGGGAATCGAGAGTCTTGCCGAGGCAGGATTGCGGCCCTCGAACACAGTGTTAGCCTGGGCGATGTCAATGACCTGCGAGTCGCGCAGGACCAGGCCGGGAAACACCTGGCCCTGCCGCTCAAAGGTTCCCAGCTTGAAGGGTTCTCGCGGCCCGCCTTGGGTTTGCGCGCGCAAGCACCACCAACCGCTGCACAATATGCCCGTTAGAGCAATTCCCATCAGACTCTTTCTCATGTGTTCCTTCCTCGTGCGAATAGAGTGGAGGTTTCCAAACCCTAGTTCGAGGCTAAATTGAATCTGTCGCGAGTCGTTCGAGGCGGCGGGCGCTGAACTTCACCGCCTCGGAAGCAAGGGTTTTAGCTTTGCCGCAATGCCTTCGGCCATCCGCAACGAACCGGCCATGTTGGGATGGACGACATCGGTAACCAGCAGATACAACGGGTCATTCACGAGCGTTAGCCCATCGAGCAGGTGCAGGTTTCGATCCGTCTTGGTCAGCCCTTCCACAACGCGCCGGATCGCATTCCGATAATCCTGAGGCGTTTCCCCGTTTCGATTTTTTCTTCCGCCGTCTCCATCCGACCGATTCCAAATCGGTGTCACGCACAGGATCGGTTTGCTCGGGTGCTTGGCCCGGATCGTATTCAAGAATGTTTCGTATTTCTTGCCGTACTGTTCCACGGTCTCGGGCTGGCCGGAGGAATCGGCGCCGCCGAAGGAATTGGTGCCGATCGCGATCACCAGGACATCAAAATCACTCCGGCCCGCGATGTATTCAGCCACGACCCGGTCCCCCCAGGCGCTGCCACCGAAGCCGAGATTCAGAGACACGCAAGCAGCCTGTTCACACGCCAGCCAGCCGTAGGTTTCCCGGGGACTGGTGACGCCGTGGCCGTGCGTAATCGAGTCACCGTGGAACAGGACTCGCGGCCGGTTGTCCGCGGCCGGAGGAGCGACGCGGGCATTGCGGTCCAGGCCCACTCCCCGCAACGCAAGCTCGGCATTCCGGTAGTAAAACGGAAGCAGGACCATGATTTCCGAGTCCGCCGGGCTTACCGAAGACTCGTCTATCAACGTTACGTCCTGCTCCGTGAATCGGGTGGCTCCAGGGATGCTGCGGACATACTTGCCATCCCGATAGAGGTCAAAGTATGAAGGTCGGGACCTCTCCCAGAGTGCTTCCGGAGGTCCCCCCTGTCGGTCCGGGACTTCAATGAAAGTGAGGCGGAAGACGAGCTTGGCGGAATTGGTGCGGAAGCGGACGGCCATCCCCGCGGCAGACTGGGCGCGCCCCGCGGTGCGTTCGGGCCACCGCTCGCGCCAGGTCTTGGGAACGCGCACCGGCTGCCAGCCTCCGTCTCGCGGCTCCCAGTCCGCGATGTTGAGCCATGACAGCCGGGCATCATTGGGATTGAGCCATTGGAGTTCAGCAGCGGGCGGGGAGGTCTGTGCCTGGAGTCCCGCCGAACTCCAAAACAAGGTAGCCGCCAGCAGAGCAAGATAGAACCTTACCTGCCTACGGCGGAGTTTGCACAAGAATACCTTCAGCATTCCTCAGCCTCCCCTCCCAAGGAATTCCGACGGACCTGCCCGGGGAATCGTAGTCCCCGGACTCTAGCTCCCAGGCGCTAGGACGAAATAGCCGACTTTATTGTTCGGCGGAGTGCCAAACCACATCCGTCCTTCCGCGTCCAGGTGGAATTCCCGCATACTGTTTTCCGAATACGGGAAGGGGTACTCGATCACCTCACCCGTCCTGGGATTGAGTCGTCCCACGATATCGGTTGCTTCCGAGGAGTACCAGATATTTCCGCTCCGATCAATCCCGAGAGCGTATGGCGTCGGAGCCGGTCCCGGCAACGGATATTCTTTGAAGGTCTCCGTCTTGGGGTCAAAGCGCGCGATTTTCCCAGACCCGAATTCGGCAAACACCACCGATCCGTCCGTATCAATCTGAATGCGGCGCGGGCGAGCGTTCGGCGTGGGTGGAGTATATTTGGTTACCTTCAATGTCTTGGGATCCACCTTGCCAATCTTGCCGGTTTCAGTGAACTCGGTGAACCAAACATTCCCCTCCTTGTCCAGGGTGATCCCGTAGGAGGAGGGAACTTCCGTAATCTCCGTAAACTTCTCCGTCCGGGGATCGAACTTGCTCAGAGGGCTGCCCGTCGCCCACACTGTCCCCGAGGGGTCCACTCGGACGGTGTGCTTGGAGCCGCGCTCGGTCCCGATTCCCGGCTTCAACGGGGCCTGAAATTCTCCGACCTCTCTGGTTCGAGGGTCCAAATGACCCAGCCGATTGGAACCTTGCTCGCTGAACCAGACCGTCCCATCCGGTCCCATAACGGCCGAGTGAATTGCAGCGGTGTCAGGATACGGAGCGCGGAATTCCTGGACCAGCCCGGTCTTCGGATCCAGCCTCCCCACTTGATTGGCCCGGCCATAATAGGGAATCCAGTGGTTGCCGTCTTTGTCCGGAGCGGCGCTCCAGGGCATGCGGTTCGGCCCCGGCAGGTCGTAATCCACGTAGACGATCTTCATGGCCTCGTCGCTGAACTCGCCCCGTTTTACCTTTTCCCATGCCGGCATCTCAGCCGGGGAATGCGGCGCCGTCGAATCCAGGCCAAAGTTGTCGGTGAGGTAGGAGGCTAGCTCCGCAGCCGCCTCATCGTTGATCTGGTCCCGGAGGAAGTAGCGCATGGAGTCCCGCATGTAGTCCACGTCCCGCCACCAGCTTGCCTGATCCTGGCGTCGGGCTGCCATTCGGGTTTGCATGCCGTGGCAGGCAAAGCACCGCGTCACCAGAAGCGGCTTTCCTTTGCCGGCGGGAAGCACTTCCCGGGCTTGATAATTGGAAAGATCGGTCCATTGCACCGCGCCTTTTTGGAGACTGAAATCGAGAGAGACCGGTTGCGCCTCCACTTTCACGGACTTCGACGGGTCGCCTTTGTAGCCGATTGCCGTGGCCTGAATGTTGTAATCGCCCGACTGCAAGTCGCGGAGTTGGTACCGCCCCTGCTTGTCGGACAACACATTCACGGTTACGTTGCTTTTCAGCTTTCGTGCCCGCACGAAAGCACCCTTAAAGGGTGCGCCGCTCGGGTCTTTCACCGTTCCCGAGACTGTACCGCCAAAAGCGGCATACCCCCACGATGACACCAGCGCGATCACCGCAAAGATCAGACTTGTTGGTTTCATTCTTTATCCTCCTAGAGTACGCTCTAAAATACGTGTACTGCCCGCCACCCTCTTTACTTATCCGATGCGATCATGAAATAGCCGACTCGGTCGTTCGGCTGCGTGCCATACCACATTTTCTCCCCGGAAGCATCCGGAAAGAGATCTCTTGTGCCGACTTCGGAATAGGGCATGGGGTATTGGGTGACCTCGCCCGTTGCCGGGTCCAGTCTCCCTACGATGTCCATCTCCATCGAGGTGTACCAAATATGGTCGTTCTTATCAATCCCCAGCCCGTAGGGAGTCGGACTCGGACCGGGAAGCTGGAACTCCTTAAATGTTTCTGTCTTGGGGTCGAAGCGGCCGATTTTTCCGGCGCGATATTCCCCAAACCAGATCATTCCTTTGGAATCAATCTTGAGCCGGCGCGGCCGGGGATCGGGACTCGGCGGAGTATATTTCGTCACCTTGTTTGTTTTTACATCCACCTTGCCGATCTTGCCGTTCTCCGTGAACTCGGCGAACCAGACAGTGCCCTCCTTGTCCACGCCGACCCCATAGACTTGCGGCACTTCGTCAAAGTGGGTGAATTTTTTCGTCCGCGGATCAAATTTCGTCAAGGGGCGCCCGGTGGACCAGACGTTTCCCTGGAGATCAATTTCGGCGGTATGCTTTCGCCCCTTGGCCGGATCGCCGTCCAAGGAATCCTGATATTCCTCAAACGTCTCGGTTCGGGGATCGAAGCGGGCCAGTTTATTCGCCTGACTGCTTTCCGTGAGCCACACCGAGCCATCCGCGGCGGGCACCACCGCATGGATATTGGCCGGTCCTTGATTGGGCACTTTCCATTCCCGGACCATGCCCGTTTCCTTGTTCAGCATCGAGAGGTTATTGGAGTGGTAATTCCACATCCAGATGTTTCCGTTCTTGTCCGGTCGCCCGGTCCCCGGAAACCGGCTCGGCCCTGCGGTTTCGTAATCTACGACCACGAGTTTCATGGAGGCGTCGGTGAACTCAGGACGTTTGAGCTCTTTGTACTTCGGCAAATCGGCCGGCGACCGCGGCAGGTCGGAATCGAGGGCAAAGGTCTTGATCATATAGTTCTTGATCTTGGCCTTGCGCTCCTCGGTGAGGCGGTTTCCAAAGAAGTGCTTAAACTCTTCCGCCATGTAATCTACGGAACGGATGATGCCTTGCTCATCCCGCCGAGTTCCCGCAAGCCGGGTTTGAAAGGCGTGGCAGGCAAAACAGGTGCCGATGTACTCTTCCCTTCCCTCTCCCTCGGGCAATAGCTGCGTCCCCTCAAAATTGGAGAGGTCATTCCACCGCACCATGGTCTTCTGGAGGGCAAAATCGAATGTGGTCGTTTGTCCTTCGGCCAGCTTAATGCCGAAGCGCGGGTCGGCCTTGTGTCCCACCGCTTTCACCTGGATTTCATAATCGCCCGAAGGCAGGTTTTCCATCCGATAGCGGCCCTGCCGGTCGGACAGAACACTCACGGTCATCTTGGTCTTCTGATTCCGGGCCCGTACAAAGCTGCCCATATAGGGCGCGCCATCGGGCCCCTTTACGGTACCGGAAATGGCAGACCCTGTAGCGCCGTGCCCCAAGGAGACGGATAAAACAACGAGAGTCATACTCATCCAGATTGATTTCGCCATGGCATCCTCCTAACTTTCTTATGAAGTCTTGATGTCCGGTTCAAAAGCCGCGTGCTTCGACGGGAAGCCTTCTACATTCCCGGCGGCGTGAAAGAAATGACCTTATCGTTCGGGGGACTGGCCACCCACATCCGCCCCTGGGAATCTCGATACATTTCCCGAGTCCCAATATCGGAGACCGGCAGCGGATACGCGGTGAACCTTCCCGTCTGCGGATCCAACCGTCCGAGATAATCGTTGTTGTGTGATGTGAACCAGACGCGGTCGTCCTTGTCCACCTGGATCGAATACGGGGTCGGCTCGGGACCGGGGATCTTATATTCCCGGAAGCTTTCGGTTTTGGGATCGAAGCGCAGTATCCCTCCACTCCAATCTCCGACCCAGACATTCCCCTTGGAATCCACCACCACCCGGCGCGGTTGGGCTCGCTTATTGGGGGGATAGTATTTTGTCACCTTGAAAGTCTTCCCGTCTACCTTGGCCACCGCGCCACCCGGCCGGAACTCCGTCTCCCAAACATCGTCATTCTGATCAATCACCATCCCATAGGTACCCGGCAACTCCCGGATCTGTGTCCACTGTTCTGTCTTGGGATCGAACCGCTGGACCGGGCCGCCGGCAGTCCAAACAATTCCCTTGGAATCCGACCAAACGTCGTGCACCGATCCGCGTTGCAGGCCCATGCGTCGGGCTTGCGCGGGAGCCGGCGGCGGTGTAAACAAACCGATCTCCCCCGTGCGGCGGTCGAGTTTCCCGACTCGATTGTTATCTGTTACCGCCAACCAGACGCTCCGGCCATCCGGGCTAGGGGCAGAGCCATGAACGGCGGCCCGTGTCCCGGCTACCGGATCAGGTGGCATGGTGAAGCGATAGACATCCACCTTGCCCGTCTTCGGATCGAGCTTTCCCACGGCGCCCTGAGCGTAGGAGGGCAACCATACGATGTCCTGTTCATCCGGACGAGCCGAGAAAGGATACAGCCTCGGTGTCAGGCTCGGCAAGTCATAGAGGCTATATACAATGTTCATGGACTCGTCGCTATACTCGCCTCTCCAAGCCTGCTGGAAATTCGGCAGATCTTCCGGCGAGGCGGGCGCATCTGAATCCACGCCGAACACTTGATTGAACCAGGAAGCTACCAGTTTTTCGTCCTCATCCTTAAACGAGACGGTCAACGAAACTCTCATCTCGTTCCGCATGTACTGGACGACGCGGTGCCATCCATTCAGATCGGTGCGCACCCCGGCCATGAAGCGTTGAAACCCGTGGCACCCGGTACACTTGTCAAAATACACGCCTTTCCCTGGGCCCTCCGGGAGAAGCAATTGGCCCTCCCGAAGGGAGACCTCGGTCCACCGGACCTTAGCCTTCGGCAAATCGAAGTTCAGCGATGTCGCCGGTCCGTCGGCCACCCTTGCGGGAGTGGGACTCGTTGCCCTGTGCCCGATCTTCGAGGCAAAGACTTGATATTCGCCCGGAGACAGATTCTCCATCCGGTATTGGCCCTGCCAGTCGGACAAAACCACAACCGAAAAATTAGGCATCTGGCCGCTCCGAGCTTGCACAAACGCCCCTTTGATGGGTGAGCCATCAGAATCCTTCACGGTACCCGAAATCGTCGCTCCGAAGGCACTGGACCCCAGCGACATCAATAAGACCAAAAGGCTTATGCTCTTGCCTGCTCTGTTCCTCATCAGGGCCTCCTGAAAATCCGAAATAAAGATGGTAAGTAATTCTACAATAAAAGGGGCAAGCCCCTGGTTAACTTTTTGTTTTCCCAGGGGCGCTTCCATCCGAACTAAAACGACACCTTCATGCCGAATTGAATCTGTCGCGAGTCCGTCAAGGTGCTCGTCAAGCGCCCGGTGGCTCCCTGCCGGCCCCCTGTGGTGGTAAATAAATTCACGTTCATGCCACTGAAGGTCGGATGATTGAGGAGATTGAAAAACTCCGCGCGAAACTCCATCTTGACTCTTTCTGTGAACGCGGTCGTTTTCTTCACCGAAAAATCGAGGTTGAATTTATCCGGCCCTTGCAGCGTGCCCCGTCCCAAGTTGCCGTAAAATCCCACCGGCTGCAAAGCAAAGGCGCACGGATCAAAATAGAGAGCTGGATCCCCCAGTTCGTGTCCCACCAGATTTGCCGGCAGCCCCGGGCAGCCGGCTGTTGCGCCCTCATGGGCGTTGTGGCTGAAGCCCGGCGCCAGATCGGGACGATTGTCGCCGGCGCCTGTGGGAACGTCCAGGGAACGGTTGAAACCGGTCTTGGCAGTGTAGGGCAGGCCCGTCGCACTCTCCAGAATGGTGCTAACCTGCCACCCTTCCAACAGAGCCTGAGCAAATCCCTCATGATCACCCAAGGGAAGGTCCCAGGTAATGTTGGTGACAAAGCGGTGGCGCACGTCGAAGGTGCCACGGCTCCACTCATTCCTCCGGTCATAAAAGTTCTGCGCGTTGCCTGATGAGTTGAGCGATTCCGAGGTGGTAAAGAGCGTGTCGCTATCGGTGAGAACCTTTGACCAGGTGTAGGTCACCTGCCCCCCGAAGCCGGAAGCAAAGCGGCGGTTGAGGTTGATGCTGAGTCCGTTATAGAACGAGTTGCCATTGTACCCCCTTCGACTTACGGAGTTGAAATTCGGATTTCGGCGGGGCGTGAGCGAATAGAATTCCCTTCCATTGATGATTTCGGGAATCCTCGTATTCGAATCGGAGCCAAGAAGGAGATGAACTGTATGGGACCCGGAATACGTGGCCGAGAGCACCGTGTTGGATATGATCTCGTGCTGAATGCCGAAGGTCCAATAATAGCGGGTCGGCGCCTTGGCTACCGGCTCATAGGTTGTCTGGTTCAGCGGCACGTTCCGCAGAACCAGCGCTGGATTTTCAAAGGGCCGGGGAAGGACGATCGGGTCGGTGCCGCGAACGAGAGTGACCCCTTGGTCAAAGGGGACTTGGCTGGCAATCCCCACCCCACCCCGTTCCTCGGGTATGATGATGGTGTAAAAGATGCCACCCCCTCCGCGAAGGGAGGTCCTGCCGGTTCCGAACGGGTCCCAGGCAAAACCAAACCGGGGAGCGAAATTCTTCTTGCTGGTTTCGAAATAGATGTCCTGCACCACTGGGGCCGTATCCGTCAAGTCATTAAAGATAATGGACGCTTTCCCATTGACTTCCCTCGGCGTCGTCCCCATTTCGTAACGCAACCCCAGATTCAAAGTGAACCGCGGCGACACCCGGAAGTCGTCTTGCACAAAAACCCCCAGGAGCGTTGTCCGGTTTCCGCGCACTCGATCATTAAATCCGGGTTTGGCAGCGCTGAAGTTCACCGCATTGGCCGTTAGCAAGTCTCTGATGTTGTCAAAGGTGGGCGTTCCCAGGTGGGTGTCGCGGAAGGCGTGCTCGTTAAAGCGGTACCGCCTGGCAGTCCCGCCAAAGGTCAAGGAATGGGCGCCCTTCTGGAGGGCCACCTTCTCATTGAGGTCGAAGATGTTCAGGACAAACAGGCGCGGATCCTCGATCCGGCAACCCGCGCAGGAACCCACGCTCAACGAAGGCGTCCGAATGACAAAGGCTCCCACCTTGGGGGCGCTGGAGAGAAACTTGTAGTCTGCCGGGAAAGCAAAGATGTCCTCGGTATGTGCCTGTCCGATGGTCCGCGTGAATCCGAACGTAAGGGTGTTCACTGTGGTTGGATTCAAAACGCTGTTCAAACGAAGCGTGGCGAACTGATCGCGGCGCTCCCCGATATCCTTAAAAACCGGGATGGTCTCCGGCTTGGTAAAGGCGGAATCATCAAACGTGTACCGGCCAAAGAAAGAATGGGAGTTGGACACCTGGTAATCCACCCGGGACATGAAGTAATACTGATTGATGGCCCCTTTCGGGTTGTGAACGAACTGCCCGGTGCCGTCACCAAAGTCGAGCCTGCCGGGAACGTTTGGCAAGGGCAGGGAATCAATGAGGGGTTTGGTGGCCGGGCTGATCGTTACCCCGCCTGTGGGCAAAATTCCCTGATGGGCATTCGCGTTGGGCACCGTGATGACATCGGTTCCGGCCTTGCGCTCCAGCATGGTTTCAAAGTTCCCAAAAAAGAATACCCGATCCCTTTTAATGGGGCCTCCCAGGGCAACTCCAAACTGATTGCGCCGGAAGGGAGCGATGGCTTTATCTTTGGGGTCAAAATAGTTCTTGGCATCCAGCGAAGAGTTGCGGAGAAACTCAAACACGCTGCCGTGAAACGCGTTGGTCCCACTGCGGGTCACGAGATTAATGACCCCACCGAGGGCCGTGCCATATTCCGCGCTGTAGTTGCCGGACAAGAGGCTGAATTCCTGAATGGCCTCGACCCCCAAGCTGTTGCCGCCCACGCCGGCCGGGGTTCGGGAGGTGTAATCATTCCCGATGCTTCCATCGAGCAGGAACAGGTTTTGCGTCGGCCGCTGCCCTTGTACGACCAGGTTCAGACCCGTTCCCCCGGAAACGTTTCCGACGTAATTGTTATTGGGGACGACGCCGGGCTGAAGCGTCGCCAACTGAGTGTAGCTCCGGCCATTCAGCGGCAAGTCCCGCATGGTGGCTTCGTCCACCAGATAAGAGACCGTGGCATCGGTAGTCTGGACCAGCGGGGCTTCCCCCGTCACCTCCACTCTCTCTGCAACGGCGCCCACCTGCAATTCCAGGTTCACCACGGCCTCTCGGCCTACGGTCAACCGAATGCCGCTGCGAATTTCGGTCTGGAATCCCGTCATCTGCGCTTGCACCGAATAATCGCCCAGTCCCAGTTGCTGAATCCGGTAGCGCCCTTGGTTGTCAGAAACCACTTCGCGGGCAATTCCCGTCTCCACATGGGTGGCCTTCACGGCGACACCGGGGATGACCGACCCGGTGGCGTCGGTCACCGTTCCGGAAATCGTTCCCGTCGTCACCTGAGCAAACAATTCGGGAGAAAGGGAAATACTGAGAATGATGCAAAAAATACGGATGACCCACCCCGACTTGATCCTTGCGTCCATGAAATTTTCCTCCGTTCCAACCGCTCATCGGCCCACTGCGCCTTCCGGGCGGGATTATTATAGATCACATCAGAAGAGTAGTTAGGGAAATATTCGTCAGCACACGCCTTCCGGCGTGCCGCAACCGGCTGGGAAAAGAGTCGCTCTAGCGCCTGAAGTGACGGTGTCGCGCTGGGGGCACGGCGGAAGCTGTGCTCTGACCCATTCGCGCACCACGATCCATCGTTTCGTTTGCCGACCTTACCGGTCATTGCTTGATAGAAAAGTACCCCACCTTGTTGAATCCCCCGGTGCCATACCACAATCGCTTCTGGTCATCGAGGAAGAGTTCCCTCATCAGGTTGTCTACGTAGGGCATCGGATACAGCACCACATCCCCAGTCCGCGGGTCCAATCGTCCCAGCACATCATGCATGTAGGAGGAATACCATACGTAGCCCTCCGAATCCATGAGGAAGGCATACGGCGTCGGTTCCGGTCCCGGCAAGGGGTATTCCTTGAAGGTTTCCGTCTTGGGATCAAAGCGGGCGATTTTTCCACCCCGAAACTCCGCGATCCAGACCATGCCGTCCTTGTCAATCTGCATCCGCCGCGTTCCCGAATCGGGTGTGGGCGGATCCCATTTGGTTACCTTCCCGGTCTTGACATCAATCTTTCCCAGCTTGCTCTCCCCGAGCTGCGTAAACCAGACATTGCCGGCCTGATCCAGGCTCATCCCGTAGGTGCCGCCGGTGGGATAGCGCATGAACTCGCCTGTCTTGGGGTCCAAGCGCGTCACTGGATCGCCGGAACTCCAAATATTGCCGTCAGGCCCAACCAGCGCGGTGTGCCGGCGGCCCTGCATCGTTCCGCGAGTGCTGGCTGTGGCCGGGTCCTGAAATTCCTTCCATTCCTTGGTCTTGGGATCGAGCCGGGCCAGCTTGTGCACGCCGCTGCTCTCGGTCGCCCAGACCGTGCCATCCGGTCCGGCCACTGCGCTATGGATATGCGCCGGCCCTGTCTCCGGCACGCGGAACTCCTCGATCTTGCCTGTCTTTGGATCGAGCTTCCCGACCTTGTTCGAATTGTATTGCGGAATCCAGATCGAGCCGTCCTTGGCCGGAAACGCGCTCCAGGGGAAGGCCTTCGACGTCGGGACCTCGTAGTCCACATAGACAAGCTTCATCGCCTCGTCGCTGAACTCCCGGGGCTTCACATCCGGGTAACGGGGCAACTCTGATTCTTCGCCATACACGCGGTTCAGGTAGGCGATCAAGTCCTTGCCACGCTGACCACTAAAGCGGTCCCCCAGGAAATAGCCGACCAGGTTGTTCATATAATTGACCGCCGTGGTCCAGCCTTCCTCGCTGCGCCGCCCGAACTTGGTGCTGATCCCGTGGCAGGCAATGCAGCCCCCAAACAAGTCTGCCTTCCCTTTGCCCTCCGGAAGCAACGTCTTGTGCTCATAGAGCGACAGGTCGCTCCAGCGCACGCGATCGGTTTGCACCGTGAAATCCAGCGGGACCGCATTCCCGTCCGCCACTTTCACGCCCGGCCGCGACTCGCCCTTGTACCCCCGGGCCATCACCTTCACTTCATAATCCCCGGGAGCCAGATCGTCAATCCGATAACTTCCCTGCCGGTTCGACAATACGGAGACCGTGATGTTGCTCTGCGGATTCCGCGCCTGCACGAACGCTCCTTTGACGGAAGCCCCCGTTGAGTCCTTTACCGTCCCGGCGACCGTTCCGCCAAAAGCGGCGTATGCCAGGGAAACAAAACAGAGCGCCAGCCCCAGGCAAACGGTGCATAAGTTCCTCATCCTCATACCAACCTCCCCCAGCTTTTCGAGAATCGTTGCGTCCGGAAATTTAGTTTCAATCCAAACTGCATTTGGCGCGAGTCGTTGTGCGGTTCCGTAAACCGCTCGGCATTTGCCAGTCGCGACCGAGAGGCTCTCCGCTTCCCTGCCATAGCGCATTGCCTCCGGACTGCCTCTATCAGAGAACAGCAGAGACCGATTTAATATGGGGAGTTACCCTCCCGAGAGCCTCAGGATCCAAAGACCCTGGTTCGAATCCGTGAGGTAAATATACCCCCGTGTGTCCACGAGCACATCCTCCGCAATCGTACAGCTAGTACAGCCGAGTCTTGCGAGGTTGGCTGGTGATCTTCGGTTCGCCAGTTTGCCGGGGGTGGGTTCGATGAAGTAAGCGACTTCGCGGGGGAGACGGGCATCGGAAATGTCAAAGACGCGAAGACCCGCATTGAAGTACGTGAAATACAGAATGTTCTCGTTATGATCCACAAACCGGCTATGCTGATGGTGATTTGTGTTGTGAGGCCCGAAGCGTCCCGGCTTTTCGCAGAAGTTCCGGTAGGGCGAATCCGGCGGGGGAACCGGAACCGGCAACAGGGAGAGCAGACGGGGATTCTTGGGGTCTTTGATGTCCACGATGCCGGCAAAAGGTAACGGCTCGTCGCATTGGAACCGGATGGCTTCGGAGCTGACGATGGCCAACCCCCTCCCCTTCAAGGGGAGTGCAGTATGCGTGCCGACGCTGGTGGATCCGAAAGGCGGGTGGAAATCCAACCGGCTAACCAACTGCGGCTTGGTTGCGTCCTTGATGTCCAGAATGACCAGGCCCGCTTGCCCGTAAGGAATGTAAGCAAGATTGTCCACCACATAGGGGGGGCCGTGTAAGGAAGCGGTGTCCGGAGGTTCCCCTCGGCGCTGTCCGGGTACCCACCAACGACCCACCTCCGCGTTCTTTTGCCAGTCAACGATCTGGTAGACGGAGCCGGTGAAGCCTTCCAGATCGTGGGAAGAGAGGTGAACGTACGGTCCTCCAAAATAGCCCAGCCGGTGGCTGCCGGTTCCGCCCGTCTTGAAATGGTTCAACCGCTTCGGATTGACGGGATCGCTGACGTCCCAGATGAGGAAGCCTTCTTCAAAAGGCTTGCTCTCGTCCCCGCCCCAGATAGCCGTCTTGCGTTGCAGGGGAGTCACCATTTTCCCGTCCTCCAGTTCCATCTGGAGAGTCCAGGTATTGGGAGGCCCCGCGATCACCTTGAGTACTTTCGGTTCCCGTGGGTCTGTCACATCCATGATGCTCCAAGTGCTGTCCCACAGGTGCCCCATGTACAGATACCATCTTCCCCCCACCTCTTGAATGGCTAATTTGAAAGGTGGTTCCATATCCACATAACTGATGGGTTGTATGTTCTTTGCAACGTAGCCTTGCGGAATCCCCTGCTGTGCAAATCCCTGGGCTGAGCTCAAGAACCACCAACTGGAAATCCCGAGAACAATAGCCGACCATCTGAGAATCGCACTCTGTCTTCGCATGACATCTTCCTCCCTAAACCAGGGTCTCCGGATTCGAGTCTTCCGCAGCAAACTCACAGTCAACCCAGGGTGCTCCCCTCTTAGAACGACAGCTTCAACCCAAACTGAATCTGCCGCGAGGTGGTGATCGTCCCCAGAATCCGCCCGGCGGAACCGTTGTACAGGGGGGTTCCTCCGGGGCCTCCCGTGGCGGACCGGAAGATGGACCGCGCAAAATCTCCAAAGCTCGCGGTGTTGAAGAGGTTAAAGAACTCTCCCCGGAACTGCAGATTGAGCCGTTCCGTGAAGTTGAAGGTCTTGTGCACGGCCATGTCAAAATTGACTGATCCCGGGCCGATGATGGAATTGGCTCCCAGATTGCCGTAGGTTCCTTGGGCCGGCAAGGTGAAGGCGCAGGGGTCAAAGTAGCGTTCCACGGTTTGTAATTTTTGCCCTGCGGGAACGCCTGGACAGCCGGTGGTGGTCCCGGAGACGGGGTTGTTACTCATCCCCGCACCCAGGTCCGGGCGATCGGCGCCGCCACCCTGGCCGTCCCCGCTGCGGTCAATGGCGGTGGCGGCCGTGAAGGCGAAGCCGGTTCGCAGCGAGGGCATCACGTTGACCTGCCAGCCAGCCAGGATCATTTTCCCGGCTCCAGACAACCCGTTGGCAAACGGCAGGTCGTAGGTTACGTTGGCAGTCAGGTTGTGCCGTATGTCCATAGCCGACAGTCCCCGGTCTCCGCGCATATTGTCCGGATCCTGGACCGGCAGATCATTGAGCCCTTGCGGCACTCCGGCGAAGTTGGCGGTCTGGGTGTCTATCGAGCGCGCCCAGGTGTAGGACGCCTGGTATTGCAGCCCGCGACTAAATCGCCGGATCAGGTTGAATTGCAGAGATTGATAGTAGGAGTCGCCTTCCCAGTTCTGCCCGTTCAGACTTCCGAACACGGGGTTCTTGCGACGTCCGGGAGCGTTGCACGGTGCGGCGGTCAGGAAGCACTTTCGGCCGTCGGGAAGTCTCCCGGGAACAAAGTTATTCACGGACTTCCGGACCTCGTTGTGCAAGTAGCGGGAACCCATATACGCCGCGCTCAGCGTCGTCCCGGCCACGAATTCCCGCTGGACCTCGAAGTTCCACTGGTATTTCGAAGGAATGTTCGGCTCGAACTCCCAGATGCTGGGGGCGTTGGCGGTGCTCGGCAGCGCGTTCAAGTCCAGCACCAGGTCGGGAAGGATCGGCGCGGCCTCGCTGGTTCGGATCAGCGCGTATTGCTTGTGGAAGGGGAATATCTTGCTGAAGGTAAATCGCGGCGTGGTCGGGATCATCTGTTCCTGATAGATCCCTCCTCCCATTCGCACCGAGGTTCGCCCGTCTCCGAACACGTCCCAGGCCAGACCCACCCGCGGCGAAAAGTTTGCTTTGGGGCTGTGGAAAATTGTCCCCGGTGTGACGTTGGTGTCGTTGAGATTTCGCAGCGCCGCCATCCGCCCGTGCTTTTCATATGGATCGGTGGCGAATTCATGTCGCAGCCCCACATTCAGCGTCAGTCTCTGGCGCAGCCGGATGGTGTCCTGCACGAACCACCCGAACAGCGACTCCTGCCAGCTATACTGCGAATCAATGTCCTGTCCGGAAATCGTGATCGGGTTGCCTTGCATGAATTCGCGCAGGGTGTTGAAGACCAATCCGCTGCTGAGGCCGAAGTTGTTCCGCGGATTGGCGTAGTAGCGCCGGTACACCGCGCCGGTCTTCAAGGTGTGGCTTCCCCGGGTATAGCTGATGTTGTCGGCAAATTCGAAGGTTTGCATGGCGAAGCGCCGGGGCACTTCGGACAGGTGGCCTCCGCCCATCCCTCCGGTGATGCTGGGACTTCGGATGGTCCAGGCCGTCACCAGCGGCAACCCCTTGACGATTCCCAGTTGCGGACAATTGTTCAGGTCGGCACACAGCGAGAAATTGCTTCTTCCTCCCAACGATGCGATGGACCGGTTGAAGCCAATGCGCGCTTCATTCACCGTCGCGGAATTCACGATGGAGGTCAGGCTGATCAGGGCATACTGATACCGGGAGCGCTTGGTGTAGATGAAGAACGGGATATCCTCGGGCAATTCCGTCGTGGCGTGGTCGAAGGTATACCGGCCGAAGAGCGAGTTATTGTTGTTCAATTGGTAATCGATCCGGCCCATCACATAATCATCCCGCGAGGGACTGTTCGGATTGCTGGTCAGCAGCGCGGTGCCGTCGCCGAAGTCCTGCCCGTTCGGGAGCGGATAAATATCCATGCGGTTTCGCATCAGGGGACTGATGCCGATAAAAACCTCTCCCCCTGCGGCATCCGGCAAGAACCCGGCATGTGCCCGCGCGTTCGGCACCGGGGAGGATTTCGTCAGGCCCAGCCGCTCGCGCAATCCTTCGAAGGCGCCCAGGAAAAACATGCGGTCGGTGATGATCGGTCCGCTCACCGTTCCCCCGAACTGGTTCCGCTTGAACGGCGGGATCGGGTCTCGGGCGGGATCAAAAAAGTTCTTGGCATCGAGCCTATTATTCCGCAGGAACTCGAAGCCTGATCCGTGCAACTGATTGGTGCCGGAATTGGTCACCACGTTCATGACCCCGCCGGACACCAAGCCGTATTCAGCGCTGTAGGAACCGCTCAACACGCTGAATTCCCGGATCGCATCTACCCCCAGATTGGAGCCCGTCACGCTGCCCGGGGTGCGGCCCGCATAGTCGGTGATGTCCTGGCCGTCCATCAGGAAGCTGTTCTGGTCCACGCGCGCGCCGGCGATGGACAAACCCTGCCCATGTCCCACCGAGAGGTTGTCACCGTACAACTTGTACGGCGTTACTCCCGGCTGGAGAACGGCCAATTGGGTATAATTACGCCCATTGAGCGGGAGATCGCGGATCTTCTTGTCGTCCACCAGAAACTCCATCGAGGCGCTGGTGGTGTCCACCAGAGGCGCTTCCCCGGTGACTTCCACTCTCTCGGCAACAGCCCCTACTTTCAACGGGAGGTTGACTACCGCCTCCCGCCCGACCGTCAAGGTGATTCCTCGGCGTACCTCGGTTTGGAAACCCGGTTTCGTCCCCTCCACCTCGTACGCTCCTAAGGGCAAGTTCGGAGCGCGATAACGGCCGGCTTCATCCGAAGCAACCGCCCGGGTTAACCCCGTCTCAGTATTCCGAATCGTTATGTTTACACCAGGTACCACCGCACCCGTCGAGTCCTGGACCGTTCCGCTGATCGTCCCGGTCGTGACCTGCGCCATCGCAACCGCCAGGTTGCCGAACAGAAACACCACTGCCCAGATTCCTAAGCCCCGCCGTGTTCGCATCGGTTCATCCTCCCCGTAGTTTTCTTTCTCCCCTCTCGATTGCCTCGTAAGGCGTATCCATAGCCATCTCTCCTCAGGGCGAGAGATGCTTTAGCTAAAACGACAGCTTCAACCCGAACTGGATCTGGCGGGAGGGGTTCGCCGTGTCCAGGATTCGGCCTGCCGAGCCATTGTATTCTCCAGTGGGTCGGAGGACCGCACGGTTGAAGTCCCGAAAATTCGCATGATTGAAGAGATTGAAGAACTCCGCCCGGAATTGGAGATTGATCCGTTCGGTGAAGTTGAAGGCTTTGTTTACGGCGAAGTCGAAGTTGACGAAGCCCGGACCAATAATGGTTCCCTGTCCGACATTCCCGTAAGTTCCCAGGGGCGGCAACACGAAAACGCAAGGATCAAAATACCGCTCCGGAGTCCCCACCTTCTCACCGGCTGGAATCCCCGCGCAACCCCGTGTCGTCCCCGTCACCGGGCTGTTGTTCATTCCCGGCGCCAGGTCCGGCCGATCATTTCCTCCCGTATCCCCATCCTGGCTGCGAGAAAATCCTGTGTTCACGCTGAACGGGAAGCCGGTCCGCAAACTGGACATCAGATTGACCTGCCACCCGGCGAGGACTTGCCGCGCCGCTCCATTCAAACCGCTTCCAAACGGCAAATCGTAGGTCACGTTGGCGGTTAAGTTATGCCGCAGATCCATGGCGGCCAGGCTGCGCTCCGCACGGATATTGTAGGAATCCTGCTGCGGTGCGGTATTGGATGCCTCCGGTCCGGCGAAACTTGCGCTGGCAGTGGCGAGGGTGCGAGACCAGGTATAGGCCCCTTGAAACTGCAATCCCCGGGCGAAGCGGTGGGCCAAGTTGAGCTGCAACGCGTTGTAATAGCCGTCTCCCTCCCAGGTATGACCCGCCAGGCTCGTGAACAGCGGATTAAATCGCCTCCCGGGTGCGTTGCAGGGAGCCGCGGTCAAGAAGCACTTTCGCCCATCCGGCAACCTCCCCGGCAGAAGCGGATTCCAGTTCTTCCGTAGCTCGTTGTGGGTGAAGCGAGCGCCGATATAGGCTGCGCTCACCGTGGTCCCCTGCATGATTTCCCCTTGGAGTTGGTAGCTCCACTGGTACTTCGCAGGAAGCGAGGGTTCGAACTCCCAAACTCTGGGTGATAAGGCGGTGCGCGGCAGAGCGTTCAGGTCCACAGAGAGATCCGGGCGAATGTCCCCAAACTGGCTGAGCAGCGAGTAGCTCTTGATGAATGGATAGATTCCAATGTACGTGTAGCGGTGCACCATGGGGGTCAACTGCTCATGAAAGACTCCGGCTCCCATACGCATCGCCAGCCGACCATTGCCCAGCACATCCCATGCCAAGCCGACCCGCGGGACAAAGTTCGCTTTGGGGGTTGTAAAAATCTTCCCGATCGTCACATCTGGATCGCTGAGGTGGCGCAGTGCGGCCAGCCGGCCGTGTTTCTCCACCGGATCGGAGGTGAATTCATGGCGGATTCCCACGTTCAGGGTGAGATTCCGGTTCACCTGGATGTCATCCTGCACGAACCAGCCGAACAACGATTGCTGATAACTCAGCCGGGAATCGGCATCTTGCCCGGCAATGGCTACCGGGGTGCCTTGCATGAAATCGCGGAGGGTGGCGAAGGTGATTCCGCCCCGCAAGCCGAAATTGTTTTGCGGATTGGCATAGTACCGCTTGAGGCCCGCGCCCATTTTCAGGCTGTGCCGGCCCCGCAGGTAACTGACGTTGTCGGAAAACTCAAAGACGTTATTCACAAATTGCCGGGGGTCTTCCGACAATTGACCTCCCCCGACTCCCCCGAAGATAAACGGGCTGGTAATGTTCCAGGGAGTTGTAAAACCGGGCAACTGTCTGACGCTAGCGAGCTGCGGACAATTGTCGTTATCGGAACAGAGGCCACTGGCAAAATTGGGGTGACTTCGCAACGCGGCCAACGATCGGTTAAAGCCGACGCGAGCTTCGTTGACGGAAGCAGGACTCAGGATCGAAGTCCAATTGATCGCCGCGTACTGGAATCGAGACCGTTTGACGGCAAAATGAATCGGGACCGGGGTCATCGGCAATTCCGCGTCGGCGTCATCGAAGGTATAGCGGCCAAAGAGCGAATTGTTGGCGGTGAGCTGGTGATCCAGTCGCACGGTGAAATAGTTCTCTCCCGACGGGCTATTGGGGTTGGTGGTCAGCAGCCCGGTGCCATCCCCAAAGTCCCGCCCATTCGGAACCGGATACACGTCCATGCGGGCTCTCATGATCGGATTGATCCCGATCAAACGCTCCCCCGGCCGTGCGCCGGGACCGCACCCATCCGGGCAGGTCGCGTCCGGTAAAAAGCCCTGGTGTGCCCGCGCATTGGGCACGGTACCGAGTCTAGTCGTCCCCAGACGCTCTCTCAGGCCTTCATAGGCCCCCAGGAAAAACGTGCGGTCATGCCGGATCGGTCCGCTCAGTGTCCCTCCAAACTGGTTGCGCTTGAACGGAGGAATCGGTGTGCCAGGCCGGTCAAAGAAGTTCTTGGCATCCAGCGCGCTGTTCCGCAAAAACTCAAAGACCGATCCGTGAAATCTATTCGTCCCGGATTGCGTCACTACGTTCATGACCCCGCCGATGACGGTGCCAAACTCCGCGCTGTAGGAATTGACCAAGACCGTGAATTCCCGGATCGCATCGATCCCCAGGTTGGCACCCGCCACACTGCCGGGGGTGCGGCCGTTATAGTCACCGATGTCCTGGCCGTCCAGCAGGAAAAGGTTTTGGTTGTTGCGCGCCCCGCTAATCGTTATGGTCTGGCCATGTCCCACGGAAAGGTTGTCTTGAAAGAGGTTGAAGGAGGCCACCCCTGGCTGGAGCATGGCCAGTTGCGTGTAGTTTCTCCCGTTCAGGGGCAGATCGCGGATTTTTTTCTCATCCACCAGATACGACATCGAAGCGCTGCGGGTTTCGACGAGAGGCGCTTCCCCGGTGACTTCCACTCTTTCGGCAACCGCCCCTACCCTCAATCCCAGGTTCACGACGGCTTCACGACCTACCGTCAAGGTAATCCCGGTTCGAACCTCGGTTTGGAAACCCGCTTTCGCGGCCTCCACCTCATACGCTCCTAAGGGCAGGTTCGGAGCGCGATAGCGGCCGGCTTCATCCGAAGCAACCGTCCGGGTTAGCCCCGTTTCGGTATTCCGAATCGTTATGTTCACGCTGGGTATGACCGCGCCCGTCGAGTCCTGGACCGTTCCGCTGATTGTCCCGGTCGTGACCTGCGCCATCGCCACCGCCAGGTTGCAGAACAGAAACACCACCGCCCAGATTCCCAAGCACCGCCGTGTCCGCATGGGTCCACCCTCCCCGTAGTTTTGGATTCTCGGAAGGCAGTAGACAGGCTACCGGCCTTGACCAAGACGATCGTTACTGTCTTGCTTCCGATTGACCGACTTGAGAAGAACGGGTTATTCGCCACCCGCCCGCATTACACAAACGAACCACAAACCCATTTATGATTCCCCCGCCACTTCCGGCGGCTCTCTAAACAAATGCAATAAGTATGCGCAAAGCTTAGCGCCAGTTAGCAGACCCGTCAAGGCGTTTTTTGAGAAAGATTTCCCCGCGCCATTGGCAACGGCCTTCAAGCATTCTGGATTTGTCGCACCGGCAGCTTGAGGAGCTTGCGGGCGTTCTCTTCGTAAATCTTCGCCCGGTCCGAGGAGGAGAGATTCATGGCGTCGAGCGCCCCGATGGTGTCGCGGATGAACCCCGGACCGCCCTCGGGATCAAACGGCATGTCCGTGCCGAACAGGACATGGTCCACCCCAAAGAAGGCGAGACCGCATTCCATCGCCGCCGCCGCTCCGAACAGCGCCGTATCGGCATAAAACATTCGGAAGTAGTCAATAGGGCGGCGCTGGAGAGTATGTTGCACCAGCGCGCTGTCTTCTTCCGACGTGCGGACACCCAACAGGTCCAAGCCCGACCCCAGGCGTCCCGCGAAATAGGGCGCCATCGCTCCCATGTGATGCGTGATGATCTTGAGATTCGGCAGGGAATCAAACAGGCCGGAAAATACCAGCCGGGCCATGGCCGCGCTGGTTTCATAGGGCCATCCGAACAGCCACCAGATCTCATAATGAGACTTTTTCTCCACCGGGTAGTCGGAGAAGTTCACGGCGCGGGTCGGATGCAGCCAGACGGGAAGATCGTGGGCGGCCATGCGCTCGAAGAGGGGCCGGAACTCCGGCGCGTCCAAAGGCTTCCCGTTGACGTTGCTGTAAATCTGGACACCCCTGCCTCCAAGCTGCTGGACAACCCGGTCAATCTCGGCGAGAGCAGCCTCGATGTTATTCATGGGCAGGGAGGCTACGAAGGCAACGAACCGGTCCGGATACTTCTCCACCAATTCGGCCATGCCGTCATTGGCTATGCGCGCCAGTTCCGGCGAAGTCTTCTCGTTTCCCAGCACCTCCAGGGGCGGTCCGGGAAGCGTCAGAACCTGCTGGTAGCCGGGAAACCGGTCCATGATGCGGAATCGTTCTTCGAGGTCAATCATCGCCGGAATGTCGGCAGTCCGCTGGATCATGAAGCCGGCCCGCTCCGAGAGCGCGCACATCTGACTGTGAAATGTGCGAGGTAAGATATGCGGAAAGACGTCTATCTTCATGATCCACTGACCAGCACAACCCCCGGAGTGAACGACCCCTGCGAGCGATCAGAACGTGAGCTTCAGCGCAAACTGGATCTGCCGCGAGCTTGTAGACGTGCTGGTAATGCGCCCTGCGGAGGGGCTGATGTTGGTGCCTGCGAAAGCCCCCAAAGCCGGCGGCCCGAAGTTTGCGTGATTGAGAATGTTGAAAACCTCCGCCCGGAACTGCATGTTCCATCTCTCGTTGATGCTGAGCCTCTTGAAGAGCGAGGTGTCCAGCGAGGTCAGGCCTGGTCCACGAAACTGGTTGCGACCCGCATTCCCGTAGGTCCCTGCGATGGGGAGCAGGAAAGCGTTGGGATCGTACCACCGGTTCGGATCCTCCAGAATGACCGGCCCGCTGAAGGCGGGATTCCGGTTGGGCACATCGGGATTGCCTGTATCGCCCGATCCGGAGCGGTTCGACCCGGCCGTCGGCGTGAAGGGGAAACCAGGCTGGACCTGCAAGATTCCGTTCCACTGCCAGCCGCCAATCAACTTGTCCACGATCCCGCTCGAATTGCTACCCCAAAGCTTGCCGCGCCCAAACGGCAACTCATAGCTGAAGTTGGTGTTGAATTGCTGCTGGAGGTTGAAGGATGCCGGCCCCTTGCTCAGCGCCAAGTTATACGGATTCAAGATGTCCGACGGCGTGTTCAGCGCATAAGCGGTGTCGAGCTGGGAATTCATGTCCAGGACCTTCGAGTAGCTGTAATTTGTCTTGAAGGTAATTCCGTGGCTGAGGCGCTTGACCAGCGAGACATTCAGCGCATGGTAGCTGCTGGTGCCTTGGAAGAGCCTCTCAAAGGTACGACTGACATAGCGATTGGGACGCGGTCCGGGAGGAAGGTACTCGGCTCCCTGTGCCACCAAGCCCCTGGCTGTCCCAACTCCGCCGCTGACGCATCCCTGCGGGTCCGAGCACACCAGCGGCCGGACCGTATTGGAGTCCACTCCGACCTGGAGGTGGTAGGACTGCGAACCCACATAGCCCAACTGCAGCGCGAGGTCCTGGGTGAGCTGCCGTTCGACCGTCAAGCTCCATTGCTGGATGGTCGGCGTGTGCATGTAGGGGTCCAGTTGCCCGGGCTGGAAGGTCGAGCAGGGTTGGCCCCGCGTGGGGCTGCAACTGGGTGGGGGTTGTTCCCCGCCGGTGAGCGGAATGACGGAAAGCAGGGGACTCGACGTGGACAACCGCGCGTTGAAGGGCGGATTGGCGCCGAATGCCTGGTCCACGTTGTCCTGGAGGGTATTGTATATCCCAAAGCCGGTCCGCACCGCCCAGGTCCCATTGCCGGTCGGGTCCCAGGCCAAGCCAATGCGCGGCTGCCAGAGTGCTTTGGCATTGTTCTCCAGCAGGCACGAAGGGCCGACTCGCGGCTCAGTTTGGACGATGCCGTTTGAGTCGAATACATAATTGGCACACCGGCCTTTTACTTCGTTATACCCGTTGGTCATCTCATCCCGCAAACCCAGGCGCAAGGTGAGATTCGGTCGGAGCTTGATTTCATCTTGGATGTACCAGGCTGCTTCCGTCGAGCGGTAGCCCAGCATGGTCCTGCTCGGGACCGCTTGGAACGCCGTGGGAGCATCGGTGAGGAATGCCAGAAGAGTGGGGTAGGCGACGGTGGCTTTCGCCGCCCCCGACCCATCCCGGTTACTCTGGATGCGTTGAATCCACACGCCTGCCCTCAAGGTATGGTTGCCTTTGATGATGTGTACATCATCGGTCCAGGTGAAGAAAGTTCTTGCATAGGTCGTGGGCCCCAAGGTGCCGTCGGCTGTCGAAATGGTTCCGCCGCCGGCGCCCGTCGTAGAACCTCCGATCGAGATGGTGCCGGGAGGGAGTCCGGTAACAAACGACAAGCTTTCGGGGATCGGCACTGTGGGGACTCTTCCCTGACTGATCCGCGAGCGGCCAACCCCAATGGTCACGACGTTCAGAACGGCGGGGGAGAAGACGTGCGTTTCCTGGAAACTGAGCAAGTAGCTGCGCGGAGGAAGAATATTCACAAAAACGGGGTCTATGGAAGGCAAGTCGTTTTCCCCATCTTGAATCAGAAAGTTTGCCGAGAAGGAATCTTTCGCGGTCACGTTATAGTCAAAGCGGACCAGACCAAAATCTTCGCGAACCTTCTGGACAGGATTGGCGTAATGCAACGCCACACCACCCCCTAAGACCGGACCATTCGGCGCCGGCCAGAAGTTTTGGGCAAACGGCAGCATGCCCGGCTTCAGACCCGGCACAGGAACCGGTGTCCCCGGAGCAATCCCTGGGGGAACCGGCACTCCCGCGATGCCAGCGGGCAACAAACCTTGTCGCGCATTCGCGTCCGGAACAAACGCCACGTTGCTGAGTCCCAGCCGCTGCCGGAACCCTTCATAATTTCCGAATAAGAAAATCTTATCCTGTTTGATGGGCCCCCCCAGCGCTCCTCCAAACTGATTGCGTTTGAAAGGAGGGATGGCGGGATCACCCGGGTTGATCTGGCGGTCGAAGAAGTTCCGGGCATCCAGCGCGCTGTTGCGCAGGTACTCGAACGCGCTTCCATGCAACTGGTTCGTGCCCGATGTGGTCACAATACTAATCTGCCCGCCGGCGCGCTTCCCATACTCGGCCCCATAGGTGTGCTGGACCACGTTGAACTCTCGGACCGCATCCACCCCCATCACCTGTCCGGCAGACCCGTTGGGGGTCGAAGTGTTGGCGCCGCCGCTGACTCCAATGTAGTCCACCCCGTTCATCAAGAACCGGTTTTCTTCGGGCCGCCGGCCCGCCACGGAGAAGAGATTACCGGGCTGGTTGGCTTGGCGATTCGAGCTGGCATTCGCCGTCCCCACGTTGAGCGTCAGAAGCTGATCGAAGCTGCGGCCATTCAAGGGCAAGTCCTTTACTTCCTTCTCGCCCACCAATCCAGAGGTAGACGCCAGCGTCGTGTTCACCAGCGGCGCTTCCCCCGTCACCGTTACCTGCTGCTGCACTTCCCCGACTTCCAGCGTCAGGTTCACCACTGCCTGCTGACCCACCACCAGAGTAATACCCCGCCGGATCGCCTGTTTGAATCCGGTCTTTTCCACTGTCATCTCATACTGGCCTACCGGCAGAGAGGGCACTGTAAAGCCGCCATTGGGGTCGGACTCCGAGGCGCGGGTCAACCCGCTTTCCAAGTTCCTGACCGTAATCGAGGCTTCCGGCACAACGGCCCCGGAGGTGTCTCTCACCGTGCCCGTGACGGAGGCGGTCACCTGCCCCCAAACTGTCCCCGCAACAAAAGACAACACCAAAACAACTGCCAGAAGATACGTTATTTCGCTCGTGAACTTAACCGGAGATTTTCCCGAAATCATAATTGCCTCCTCCAAGCCAGTTATTTCCCTAACCCATGAACCTGACATTTCCATCTTGCTTGACCATCCAATGGCTCCTAAGTATACATCCATTCATTTCCCGACAAACCCCCGGTTTTCTTTTTCGTGCCCGGATTGTCCCAGCGGCTCGCAACTGCCCTTCTGCCGATCGCGGCCCGCTCGGTCCCCAGGAAACTCTTCGCTTTTGACAAGGGATGGAGCGTCCATGTATTCTTCTTCTCTGTATTTTTGCGGGATTTAACCCTGCCGGCCTGGAGGGGGTGGAGGTTGAAATTCCGCGAATCGTGTGGAGGAAACAGCAGCGTGCAGACCCATGATAAGCCAAACGTCCAGGCGAACGTCCAGAAGACCGTCGAGACGATCGTCGGGCAGACGAAAGTCCTCCAGGGGGACGTCGAAACGATCGTCGGGCAGACGAAAGTCGTCCAGAAGAACGTCGGGCAAGTGATTCAGGTGATGGGTCCGGCGGTGGATTGCCAGTTCAGCGAGGGGCATTTGCCTGCGATCTACAATTCGCTGCAGGTGGTGAGCGAAGGCTTCGTTGTGCCGCAGCCCATTGACGTGGTCCTGGAGGTTCAACAACACCTGGGCGAAGGCCGGGTCCGGTGCGTGGCAATGGAGCCGACCGACGGCATGGTGCGCGGCATGAAGGCGATTGACAGCGGAGGCCCCATCCGCGTTCCCGTGGGCCGGCAGACGCTCGGCCGCGTGATGAATGTAATCGGCCGCCCGGTAGATAATATGGGCCCCATCGAAACCGAGACGAAACACCCCATTCATCGGCCCGCCCCGACTTTCGACGAGCAAAACGTCAACCTGGAGATGTTCGAGACCGGGATCAAGGTGATTGACCTGCTGGAGCCGTACCTGAAAGGCGGCAAGACGGGATTATTCGGCGGAGCGGGCGTCGGAAAGACGGTCGTCATTCTGGAATTGATTCGGCGCATCGCGCTCCAGCACGGCGGTCTGTCCGTGTTCGCGGGCGTCGGCGAGCGCACCCGCGAGGGCAACGACCTGTGGCTGGAAATGCAGGAAGCCGAAGTTATTTTTCCGACCGACTGGAAGAAATCCAAGGCGGCCCTGGTGTACGGCCAGATGACCGAGCCGCCCGGCGCGCGCCTGCGAGTGGGGCTGACGGGCTTGACCGTGGCGGAATACTTCCGGGATGAGGAAGGCACGGACGTGCTGCTCTTCATTGACAATATTTTCCGCTTCACGCAGGCCGGCTCGGAAGTCTCGGCGCTGCTCGGGCGGATGCCCTCCGCCGTGGGATACCAGCCCAACCTGGCGACGGAGCTGGGCGAGCTTCAGGAGCGGATTACCTCCACCAAGAAAGGCTCCATCACGTCGGTGCAGGCCATTTACGTGCCGGCGGACGATTTGACCGACCCGGCTCCGGCCACGACCTTTTCGCACCTCGACGCCACCACCGTGTTGTCGCGCGCCATCGCCGAGCTGGGGATTTACCCGGCGGTGGACCCGCTGGCCTCGACCTCGCGTATCCTGGACCCGCACATCGTCGGCGAAGAACACTACCGCGTCGCCAAGGTCGTGAAGGGCATCCTGCAACGCTACAAGGACCTCCAGGACATCATTGCGATTCTGGGCATTGACGAACTCTCGGAAGACGACAAGCTGACCGTAGCGCGGGCCCGCAAGATGCAGCGGTTCCTCTCCCAGCCCTTCTTCGTGGCCGAGCAGTTTACCGGCCTGAAAGGCAAATACGTCAAGCTCGAGGACACCATCCGCGGGTTTGCCGAGATCGCGGAAGGCAAACACGATGCGGTCTCCGAGCAGGCGTTCTACCTGGTCGGCGGTATCGAAGAGGTCGTGGAGAAAGAGAAGAAACTGCTGGCCGCCGCGTAATGGTAGCCACGGCAAGCGCTTTCCTTGCCGTGGGCTTTTTCTTATTCCCGAATTCACGAACCCACGGCAAATTTGGACTGCGAATTTGCCG
>Ga0209343_10000628_pt1 | contig 49062 bp, 49 predicted proteins | sample RifCSPlowO2_02_FD_184026 | JGI IMG/M metagenome (GOLD analysis project Ga0209343, IMG submission 184026) | Groundwater microbial communities from Rifle, Colorado - Rifle CSP2_plank lowO2_0.2 (SPAdes) (version 2) | ecosystem: Environmental > Aquatic > Deep subsurface > Groundwater | place...
CCTTAATTCCTTAAAGAATTAAGGTAAGGAATTCCGGAAGGCATTCCGGAGGTTTTAAAGCTATTGTTTGTCTAGACCGGAACACAGGTTGAGAAAATGATGAGGGAAATGATTGGGGAACGATTTAACTACTGAGTAATATTCCAGACGAAGATGGAGTTACCGATGACGGTGACCGGTTGGTATTTTGTAAGCCACAAGTAGTTTTTGTCGCTTACGATTGATTGCTGATAGTATGTTGCCGATACCGCAATGTATCCTCCGCTTGGATTATCACGGAGGAAGTCCATGGCGTTTTTATACTGACCATTACGTATCCAGACCAGTTTGTTTCCTAGATAATATGTCTGGTCAGCCCAGCCAAAATAGTCAAGACTAATTTTTTCAATATTATTAACGCTGACCCAATCAGCTAAACGTTTTAAGTCTTGACCCCAATCAAGGTTTGAGTCAACAACATATCTATGGCCACCAGTCGGTCCGCCCGCTAACTGATTAAAGTATGTTAGGTAGTAAGGGAAGACCATAAGAGTCTCGGCTAAAAGCCAAGCACACATGATCCCAATAAGGGCAATATAGGCCTTTTTTTGTTTTATGTGTTTGCATAAAACAGACAATTGACCCGCAACAAGAATTGCAGTACCTCCATACACAGGAATCAAATGTCTTATTCCTATGTTCAGATTTGAATTAATACTGGTGGCCCAATAGAAAAGTGCCCAAGAAAATATTGTAGTTTCTGCGAAATGATTTCTCAGCCACTCTTTCAGGTGTTTTTCTCTGGAGCGGACATACACAAAAAATCCGACAACAGCCATGACGAAAAGAATCAAAAATGGAATAGGTTCTTTTAGGGCATAAACGATAGGGAAATATGATTTTACAGCTTTGTTATACATGTTGCCTAAAAAGTAGGTTTGATTACCACCTACATTTCTTTGGAAAATCATCAAAACACCAAGTCCATATTGTGCAAAAGGTCTAAGAACAGGTTTGTCAGATGCCCAAATGACAGGGTCGGCAAATGCTCGATTACCGTAAGAACTTAAAATAACCGTTGCGTCTGCTTTTTGTTTTTCACCCGAGTAATTTAAGAGGTGCAGTTGATATACCGGACCGACAACAAAAATAAACCCTATCATAATCATCAGGGCTGTTTTCCAAGCGATGCGTATTATTCCTGAAAGTTTTTTATGGTTGGCATACGCCCATATCATTGCCAAAAAAATTATCAAGGGAATTAAAAGAAATGCCGAAAATTTTGTAAGTTGACCAAAACCTATTGCCACCGAAGCTACCCAAAAGTTTTTGGTGTTCTGGTTTTCAAGATAACGCTCCAAAAAATACAGAGATATCATGACACCAAAAAGAAGAGCCACATCGGTCGTAACTAGTCGGGAGTGGGCGATAATAGTGGGTGTAAAAGAAAATAAAAACACTGCCAAGAGTCCGGCCTTATCACCAAATAATTTTCTTGTCCAAATAAAGACTATCCACGCTGAAATGATAAAGAAAATCATTCCTGGTATTTTTGCGACACGAACCAAAGTTACCGCATCATTGCCTGTCTGAAAAATTAAAGCTCTTCCAAAATTCCACTGACCATTCACGTCGGTCGGCCAATTGGCACTATATTTTTGGGAAAACGCCGATTGGCTGAGGTTTAAGGTTAACAATCCTAATCCGGCCAAGTCTTTTGCTAACGGAGGATGTTCTGGATTGAATTGATAACTGTGTTGGGCAACATATGAATATCCGGCACCGATATGGGGAACTTCATCAACAACCGGCGAGTCATTCCAAACACTAAGAATTGCCAGGACTACGGCAGAAGCTATTATTATTCCAGCAATAAATGAGGTTTTGATGGTGCCCATCATGATGTTAGAAAGTGTGGTATAATATTTATTGATTTATTAGAATTTGAAACATCTCCAGTATTCCATAAATCCGATGGAAAATAGAAACGTTATCATAACCAATGCGGTTATTGCATGAGTTTCATGTTTTGAGTAAGTATTACGCATTTCATACCAACTATTGAGCTTATCAAAAAACCACCAAATTCCCCGGGCGGTAAAAATCATTACCATCGGCAATGCTCCGATGGTTAACATTGGGTTAGGTGCAGTATCAGATAAAAATCCGGGAATAAGCATTATAAAAAACCACGCAAACATAAAAGTGTGTGAAGTTGAGAGGTGACTATGTTTTCTTTTTAGCCAGTGGATTGCTTCGTTTAAAAAACCAACCACAAAAAATACCCCTATTGGCCAAGGAAGTATGGGTGAATCGGTAAAGTTGAACATTCTTAATGTTTTCAACATACTTGCGGTCGATATATTCTCCCCTACACTGGACATAGGGGCGGGTGAGAAAAATTCTGTTGGATGTTGCCAGAAATATATCCCGGCAGACAGGGCAACCACAAAGGCCGTCAGGGCAAACAAGACAAATCCCTTGAGAAATTTGGTCTTGGCGTATTCGTATTTTGAATTACTGAAATCATTTTTCAAATATTGCCAATAATTAAGAAACAGTATTATCGCGATGAAGGGGGCCATGAAGAAGGAAGTGGATGTGTAAAAGCCAATACCGCCAAAAAGACCGGCCACAAAGAAATCTGGCAAATGAGATTTCTTTATTCCTTTCCAGAGAAAATAGAAAGCATAAACAAGAATAAAAGAGACCATTATTGCCACAGAATCTATTCTTGAAAAACTGACATGCCAGAAAGATATTGCCATTAGATAGCTTGCGATAGAAGCTAAACGCCATTCAAATAACTCTCTAACTAATAAATAAAGCCCGACAACGGTTAATATCCCCACTATTGGCGAAAGGATGGTGCCCATCGTTGCGATGGGCACCATCAGATACAAGCGAAAAAATGAGGCAACTCCGACAACGATTAAAAACATAAACAATTCTTGTTTTTTGAACTTTGTCATCAAAGTCAGTATATCAGAAATTAACTTAATTTTATCAACAAATTGAAGTTGACATTGTTGGGGGGGGGTGTTAAATTGAAATACATGGAACGTATGCCTCAAATTGAAAAAATAGTAACTCCAGAAAAAAGCAGGGAAGAGTTATATTTTGAAACTCTCAAAGCGAAGAGGGACGTTTTGTCGTCTCACTATACTCTTTGTCAATTACGAAAGGGTAAAAAAGTGGAGGAGATGTCAGAAGTTGATGTGGAAGATTATAAAGCTGTTAAAAAAGAATATGACAAACGTAGAGAATTATTTCTTGCTTCTTTTGATAATTTAAACGAGGACGACGGTCAAAAAATAGCAGAGTTTACAAGTCTAGCCAAAGTTGAAATTGCTTTATCTTCGTTAGAAAAACCAGCGGAAGCGGTAATAGTGGCGGGAGCTGAATTACAAGGAACACCAGCACCAGAAAGTAGTGACCAGCAATCAGTTGAAACACCTGTTAATCACGGAGAAACAATCAAGAGTGATCGGACTAAGGAATTAGAACGTCTTCTTTCTGAAAAATATAACAGACTACATCAGGATGTGAGTGTTATTGACAGACGACCACCAGAAGAGGAAATCAGGGCTCTTGAAGCAGAAAGGAATCAGCCAGAAGCTGAACTTCTTGAAAGACAAGAGGCTGAAGCAAATCCTGACAGACCGACGCCGAAAGGGTTTATGCAAAGATTGAGAGATTCTTATGACAAAGCAAAAGAAGCCATAATGGGTGCCAATCGTATAAGCGGAGGTTCGGAAACAGTTGAATCAAGAATGTCGCCTCTTGGTTTTAGAAAAGAGGCCATAAAACCAGTATCTCCAGGAGAACTAGTTGAACCAATACAACCTGAACAGGTCCAGCCAATACAACCGGAAGTGCAACCACAACCAGAGGTGATGTCTCAACAAACGGAGAAAGAACCCAAGAAACCAAGTGCCTGGGGTTGGCTCAAGGAGCGTGGAAAAGGTGTCTGGAACTTTGGAATATGGGAATTCCATCAAGCAGAAAGATTCAGGAGTAAGACGAAAGAAGTTGCAAATGATACAAAAAATTTGACAATCTCAATCCAGCAAGAAAGAAATCTTAGCTTGGAGGAAGCTGAAAAGGAGGCATGGGAAACGGTAGAGGAACTTAAGAAAAATAATTTAAACATCTCATCTCCTGAATTCTATCAAGCCAACAAAGATATTACGGACAGAAAAAGAAAAGAAAATGATGAAGAAATAGAATATATTATTGCGTCTTCGAGTAACGATTTACTTGATAAATTAGGAAAGTATAGAGGTGAAGCAGGGCAGGATGTTCTTACTCAAGAGAATAAGTTGGCTTTTCAGGCTGATTTGCGTGGAGAGTTGAGTAAAATGCGAGATGGTGCTATGAGAAAAGATTTTATTAACTTTGCCAAATTAATGAGAAAAAATCTTGATGAAAAATGGTGGCGGAGATATGTCTGGGGAGCTGCAGAGGCTGCACTTGGTTTTATTGGAGTAAAATATTTAGTTGTGAGTATAGAACAGGCGGCATTAGCAAAACTGGTAGCTGCTGAAAAAGCTGCTGGCGCAGTAAAGGGAGGGGCAGGTGCCATAGAGCAGGTACTTACACAAAAAATGCACGAGAACATTTGGACGACCCTAAAAGAAATGGCTCAAAATGGTCCTCAGCATCTCAACTTGGATAATTCTACTTTGCAAGAACTTAGCCAAAAAGTTTTGGATGGCAATAATATGTATGAGCAAGAATGGGTCAGTCAAGCTGCTGAAGGTCTTAGAAGCTCAAGGGCATTACCGGAAGGATTGCCGATCAACATTCCTCTTGATGTTATGAAGGTTCTTGGCTATTAATTTTCTAAAAAAATAATAAGGTAAAAAAAATTAAACAATGAACGAAGCACAACAACAATTAGCAGATAAAATAGGGGAATTGCTTGCCCAATCTCCTCTTGATGATGAGATTAAAAATCGTCTTCTGGAAAAAATGGAAGAAATTCCTGAGAACTTATTGTTTAGATTGAAGGACGCTTTGGAAAAAGAGAAGGAAGAACTTGAAGGGATCGCATTTGATATCGATATATTTTTGAAAGATCAGAATAAGGATTGGCAGGGAGTGGTCCAGAATCAGAAAAAAGTTGCCGGAGAAGTAGCCGATAAATGGGTTGAAAAGCTTAGACAATAAAATCGTACAATACATAACATCTAACAGTATAAAAAACAGCCAAAACGGCTGTTTTTTAGGCCTATTGACAAAATTGTGGAGAGTATGCTATAATGAATGTATTCAGTAAGCACATTAACCGCCCCAATTTCGGGGCAGAGGAGAAGGCAGATGAGTTCAAGAATGATCGGCGCAACGCTTGTCGCGGTTCTGGCCGTCGGTTTGGCGATCGGGTACAGTCTCAGGGGCGGCGGATCGGTCAAGGCCGGTACGGCGCCGGTGATTAGTGACGTGGGCTACGGGCCCGCGTACGGTGCCCGCACAGAACTGTGCGTCGACAACGGTGTCACGATGCGTAACTGGGTCTTCACTAATCGTTGGATGAAGAACCAGTTGACCCATGACAGGTACATTGTCAACGGGCGCACCTACAGTGCGCTCCACATCGTGACGGGCGACAGTACGTTACCAAAGGGCCATATCCGTTTTCGTAAGGTCGTCGTGAACATCGGTACCGGCCCGTCGCTTGAGGGTCACAGCTATCTGTCGACCCTCATCAACGGCAACCCGGCGAAAATGGAGCAGGAACTTCTCTTCGTCGAGTTTAACGGCCGTCTCGAGCGCCAGCGCCGGCCTCTGCCGGCATGCGGAACGCCTCGTTCGTAGTCGTCGTGCACAATCGCCACGGAGGGCGGAACCATGAAATATGGGTTCCGTCTTCCGGAGGCGGTTTTTTAATACACATAACGACACTGAATGTCGTTATGTGTAAATTGTGGATAACTTGTGGACTAACGACATTCAGTGTCGTTCAATTTTTTCCGCAGTGTGCATGGTCATACGACCACTGCTCGCCAATGTTGATTAGTGAGTTTTTAATTGTGATACAATAAATGTATGGTAGAATCATCAGCGACAATTGAACAGGAAATAGCGCAGTTGGAAAAAGAGCTTCAGGAAAAGAAAGCAAATTTGGGGCAACAGACGGAACTAAAAGAGTCGCTCTCTGACAAGGAGATTTTGAGGGGTGTCGTTGGTGAAAAGATTCAACAGCATGCGCCCGCTTACATTCCCAAGCCGACACCTCCGCCGCAGAGCGACGAACATGTCAGTTATCTAACCGCTGAACTGAAAGATAAAATCCAGGAACTTGTTAACCATGTTTTTCAAAATAGTTTGGATCAGGGGATAAAAGAAGCCGTTAAATCAAATAACCCCGCCTTGATAGATGCTTTTCATGATGTTTTGGTTGACCAGTTATACGATACGCTTTTAGAAAGAAAAAAAGTTGACCCAATTAGCTAAAGAAAGTTGTCAATATTTATTCTTATAATTTATCTTGTAGTTCTGGCGATAATATTTATTGCCGGATTAGTGTTGGTCGGCTCATTCAGGACTAAAGGCAGTATTGCCAGGGCTTTGAACATGTCTTTGTTTTTGATTAGTGTGCCACGAGAGACTCCTTCGGTAAGCTCAGGACAAGCTCAACGACCCGAGAAAGAAATAATCTCGGTAATGGAACAGCTTTACTCTTCATTTACCAGTCTCCACGCTAAAGGCTGGAATAAATTTATTTATGGAGAGCCATACATTTCTCTAGAACTAGGGGTTCACCATATTGGTGAGGAAATACATTTTTATATGGCAGTGCCGCGAAGCTATGAGCAGATTTTTGAGAAGCAGGTAAACGGTCTTTTTCCGACAGCTCACGTGGAAAGAATAAAAGACTACAACATATTTAACCCACAGGGAGTTTCTTTAGGAGCATATTTAAAATTAAAAAATAATCCTATTCTACCATTTAAAACATATCAGACTCTTCAGGCTGATCCGCTTGGCGGATTAGCGACTGCTCTTTCAAAACTTCAAAAAGAAGGTGAGGGGGCGGCTATTCAAATACTTATCAGACCATCTCATCAAGAAGGAGTTAGAAAGTTAGCTCAAAAAACTGCCAAAGAAATGCAATCCGGATTTAATTTTTCCAAGGCATTGTCTTTAGCCAAGCATCCTCCCAAAACCCCTAAGTCCGGTGTAGGGGAATCGGAACGACCCAGAGCTATTACCCCTTTTGAAGAAGAGGTTGTTAAGGGAATTCAAAGCAAAGCCTCCAAACCGTTATTTGATACGAATATAAGAATAATTGTTTCCGCTCCTGATGAAGTCAGAGCCGGTCAATTATTAAATGACCTGTCCGGTGCTTTTGTTCAGTTTTCGTCAAACGAAATGAATAGTTTGAAAACTTTCAAAATTAACGGAAGAGCTCTTGAAAAACTTTTATTTAACTTTTCTTTCCGTCTTTTTGACAATTCACATGTAGCTCTTTTATCCAGTGAAGAAATAACTAGTTTATTTCATTTTCCACTTGGCACTACCCTTGCACCAAGAATAAAGTTTTTACGGTCAAAACCGTCAGAACCACCACCTAATTTGTCGCAAGAAGGAATTGTGTTGGGTAAAAATGTTTTTCGTGGAATTGAAACGAAAATTCACATGTCCAACAAAGACCGCCAGCGACACTTGTATGTAATTGGACAGACAGGAACCGGAAAATCAGTATTTATGGAATCCTTAATCCGCCAAGACATAGAAAACGGCAAAGGTGTCTGCGTTATTGATCCTCATGGGGAGTTTGCTGAATTTGTGCTTTCAATTGTTCCACCCGAACGAGCCGAAGATGTTATTTACTTTAACCCTGGTGATGTTAATTTTCCGATGGGGTTAAATATGCTTGAAATAGATCCGACGCATCCGGAACAAAAAACAATGGTTATTGATGAACTGTTTGGAATTTTTGACAAGCTTTATAACTTGAAAGAAACAGGCGGTCCGATGTTTGAGAAATATTTTAAGAATTCAGCCCTATTGCTTCTTGATGACTATGCCAATGATATTCCTACACTTGCTGATATTTCTCGTGTACTAGTTGATGATGCATATCGTGCCGATAAATTAAGTCGTGAAACTAACCCACTGGTGTCTCAATTTTGGAAACTGGAAGCCGAGAAAGCTCAAGGAGAACAGAGCTTAGCCAATATGGCTCCTTATATTTCGTCAAAAATCACCTCGTTTGTTTTCAACGAATTTCTAAGGCCGATTATCAACCAACAAAAAAGCTCGTTCAATTTTCGCGAGGTAATGGATAACCAGAAAATTTTAGTTGTGAATTTGTCCAAAGGTAGGATCGGGGATCTTAATGCCAACTTGCTCGGTATGATTATCGTAGGCAAGCTTCTCATGGCCGCCCTATCTAGAACCGATATCGTTAATGAATCAGACCGAAAAGACTTATATCTGTATATTGATGAGTTTCAGAACTTTACAACGGATAGTATTGCGACAATTTTGTCCGAGGCGCGTAAATACCACCTTAATTTGACTATTGCCCATCAGTTTATAAAACAATTAAAAGAGGGTATTCGTGATGCAGTTTTTGGAAATGTCGGCTCCATCGTGTCTTTCCGTATCGGTCCTGATGACGCTGAGTTCATGAAAAATAAGTTTGAGCCGGTATTTTCTCCACAGGACTTGATGAATATTGATAATCTAAACGCATACGTTAACTTGCTTATCAACGGCCAGACCGAGCGTCCGTTTAATATTAAAATAGAAACAGAAAGAGTTTTTGGTGCGGGTAACCCAGAAACTTCAGAGTATTTAAAACAATTATCCCGTACCAAATACGCCAGACCGCGAGAAGAAGTTGAAAATGAAATAAGGGCCAAATTTAATACAAACATTAAAAGTTAAAAAAATATGTCAAAATTTTCAAAAAAAGATTTTTATTTCAGTGTTATTACGGGTTTAATTACCGGATTTTCGGCGTGGAGGATTTTTGAATATCTGGAAATCACCAAAATCGGCGACTACTCTTTTGTGTGGTTTTTGTTGATTGTCCCAGTTTTATGGATTTCGGGAGTAAATTTGGGGTATTTTCTTGGAAAATGGATGTCGTTCTTTAATCAGTTTGGTAAATTTTCGGCCATTGGATTTACTAACGCAGCGGTTGATTTTGGCGTCCTGAACTTATTGATTGCCAATACGGGAATTTCTTCTGGGGGTTGGTATGCTGTTTTTAAGGCGATGTCTTTTTTGTGCGCAATTATTCCAAGTTATTTCTGGAATAAATACTGGGCTTTCCGCCCCGCTGCCGATATTGCAAGGGGCGTTGAGACGCAGAGACGGCGAGACGACCAAAAGTCGTCACAAGACAATGTCGGCACTGGGACGTTTGAATTTGCCAAATTCATGAGCGTTGCTATTGTTTCTATATTTATAAACACAGGAGTAGCGTCACTAATAGTAAATTTTGTTAACCCATTAGGAGGATTAAGTGTCCAAATTTGGGCAAATGTTGGAGCGGTAGCTGGCTCAGCTGTTGCTCTTGTCTTCAGTTTCGTGGGATTCAAGGTTGCTGTTTTCAAAAAATAAGTCGTTCTCTTCAACAATCACTTGACATTTCTGATTAGTTAGTCTACCATTCTTGTTAGTTTTTTTGGTTAAGAAATAAGGATGGTAAGGTGACTAAAATAAGAACAAGGGGTGACAAGCGTAGACCTGTGGTTCTAAAGCTGGTGGTGACGGAACTTATCTCCTTAAGGTTTCTTAGGGAATAATTTAGAAAAAGTTTTACTACACGGCTTAGATTTTTCTAGCCGTTTTTTAATTAAACTAAGACCAAACTTTTTTTCTTGTTTCATAAAGATCTTCAAGGTTGAACCTTGAAAAAAACCTGCTATAATTAAAAAATGTCCAGAAATTTTAAAATTGTACCAGGTGAACTCTATCATATTTATAATCGCGGTACAGATAAAAGAAATATATTTACTTCAGTTCACGATTACGAGCGTTTCCTCACTTTGCTGTATGTGAGTAATGGAAGCACACCCGTACATCTACAGCTTCAAGGTTCAACCTTGAATAAGGTTAGAGATATTGACTTGGACAAAAAACTTGTAAATATGGGAGCTTACTGTTTGATGCCTAATCATTTTCACGCGATACTAAGTGGGATTGAGATGGATGGTGTTAGTCGATTTATGCAGAAACTTACAACAGGATATACGATGTATTTTAATAAGCGGCATGAACGTTCAGGGTCTCTTTTCCAAGGAAGATATAAGGCCGTGCATATAGATAAAGATCGTTATTTGAAGTACCTAATGGCGTATATTCATCTTAATCCAATCAAAATTATTGATTCAAAATGGAAAGAAGAAGGGATTAAGGATTTAAAAAAATCAGAAACTCATCTCGAAAGCTATAAGTACTCCAGTTATTTGGATTATGTGTTGGGTGATCGTATAGAAAGCTGTATTCTTAATAAAGATATTTTACCCAAATACTTTGAGACGAATCATGACCTCAGGTCATATATAAATGATCTGCTTGAGTATTCAAGGTTGAACCTTGAAGAAATTGCAGGTTAGATAATTTTTATATATTGTATAGTTATGTTGTACCGGAAATACAGACCGCAGATTTTTGCTCAAGTGGTCGGGCAGGAACATGTAGTCAAAACACTCAAGGGCGCACTTATGACCGGCCGGATAGGCCACGCTTATTTATTTACCGGACCGCGAGGAACAGGCAAGACGACTTTGGCTAGAATTTTTGCCAAGGCATTGAATTGTAAAAAGATAAAGAATGGTGAACCATGCAACGAATGTGATTCATGTCTGGGTGTTAATCGTGGAAATCTTCTCGACTTGATTGAGGTAGATGCTGCGTCCCAGACCGGAGTTGAAAACATCCGAGAATTGACCGATTCAACGGTTGTCGCCGCTCCGAGCGGGGGGTATAAGGTTTTTATCATCGACGAAGTTCACATGCTTTCCAAGTCGGCTTTTAATGCTTTATTAAAAACACTTGAAGAACCGCCAAGTCACGTTGTTTTTGTTCTAGCTACTACTGAACCGCACAAGATTCTTCCAACAGTCCTTTCCCGTGTTCAAAGATTTGATTTCAGACGCCTGACTCCGAGCCAGATTTTCACAAAACTCAAAGAGGTCGCCAAAGCCGAAAAAATAAACATAGAAGACGAGGGCCTGAAAGCAATAGCTGTTTCCTCTGACGGAGCTCTTCGTGATGCTGAAGTTTCCCTATCTAAACTCCGTTCTCATCAAGGCAAGATAAGTATTGACGACGTAACGAACGCTCTTGGGCTGGTTTCCTTCAAGTACCACCCTGAGTTTTTTGGTTATCTTGTTGCCAACGACAAGGTCTCGGCGTTGAAATTTATTCAAAAAATCCACGAATCAGGGGTGGATTTAGAACATTTCACCAAAGATTTTATTGAATACATTAGAAACGTTCTAATGTTTAAGATAAATCCTGCCACCCTGACAGCGACGGGGGGAGAACCAGTTCAGAACTGGCAGATTGAAGGAGTTAAACTGGTTAAAATGTTGAATGTTTTTGTTACAGCCAGAAACGAAATCAAAACCTCACCTATAGTTCAGCTTCCTCTTGAGTTGGCGGTCCTGGAATTACTAGACTAACTGTCAAGAGCGTCAAGTTACCCTTTGACAGTGGATAACTTTTTTATTTATAATCAATTCATGCATACTCTTCAAGAAAAAATAATAGAGATCTCAAAGAGAAATAATCTAGCCGAGCTGTCTCTCCGCCAAATTGGACAGCTTATCGGCGAACGAAATCCTCAGAACGTGAAACACCACCTCCTTCAACTTGAAAAGAATGGACTTTTGAAAATAGACCGCTTGAACAAGCAAATGGTCAGAACTAAGCCCGGCACTATCCGCAATAGCAAGCTTATAGCCCTTCCGATTCTGGGCTCAGCCAACTGTGGACCAGCCATGATATATGCCGAACAGCACGCGGAAGGATATCTTCAGGTTTCAGGTCGTCTGTTATCCAAAAAGAAAGACATCTTCGCCATTAAAGCTTCTGGGTATTCAATGAACAAAGCAAACGTAGATGGTCAGTCTATAGACGACGGCGACTATGTCATAGTTGATCCTAAGGCTCGGGCAATCAAAAACGGCGACTATGTTCTGTCAATTATTGACGGCACGGCTAACATAAAAAGGTATTTTAACGACAGAGATAATCAAAGAATTATTCTGATGTCTGAATCAAGTGCCAGTTTTTCGCCAATATTTATACACTATCAGGATATGGACAACTACTTGGTAAACGGCAAAATTATTCAGGTTATCAAAAAGCCAAAAACAGCCTGGTCAAAACTCAAAAAACTTGTTTACAGACAGGTCTAGCCAACGTTGATAAAACCTCTTTTTTACTGTAAAATTTTAGAATACTGCGGGGTCGTCTAACGGTAGGACGTCGCCCTTTGAAGGCGAATATTTTGGTCCGAATCCAAACCCCGCAGCCACCGAGGATTTGTCAAAGAGTTGGAAGTGTCAAGGTAGACCTACGTGCCTCGATATTCACCCAACTTGCTATTCCGTTAAAGCATACCGGCTGAGAGCAGTATTCAGAATACAAAACCGCCTTTGGCGGTTTTGTATTTCCTGTTAGAATAAGGAAATAGGATTATGAATAATTACCAGAATAATTTTTTATTGCAAGATGTTGTCATAATAATTTTGAGCGTCTTAGTGGCGGTTGTTTTGGTCAGGACTGAAATTATAATCAAGTTATTGACCTCAGCAAAAGAGCTGGAGATATTAGGAAGTTTCGTCGCTGGAATGTTTTTTACTTCTATTTTTACTACTGCGCCGGCAATTGTTGCTCTAGGAGAAATCGCCAATGCTAATTCTGTATTCATTACCGCTCTTTTTGGGGGAATGGGGGCGTTAGTCGGAGACCTTATTATTTTTAAGTTCATAAAGAATAGACTGTCCGAACATTTAATGGAATTGATTAAACACCAAAGTGGCAGAAAAAGGCTTAGGGTATTATTCAAACTAAAGTATTTCAGATGGCTAACCATTTTTCTTGGTGGAGCTATCATTGCTTCTCCCTTGCCAGATGAACTGGGTATCGGCTTATTGGGTTTTTCGAAAATGAGGACGTCACTTTTTGTGGTTCTTTCCTTCTCATTTAATTTTGTCGGTATCGCCCTTATTGGTTTAATTGCTAAATCTTTATGATTCAGAAAATCGTAGAGGAACAACTATTTTGGGCCCTAACAATTTCAAAGATTGTCGAAGTATTGGAAACTGACGCTCGAAGCGGTCTTTCGGAAAGCGAGGCGGAGCGAAGAATGAAAGTTTTCGGGCCCAATATCATTGAAAAACCCCGGCGAGCTCCCGGTCTTTTTATTTTATTAAACCAATTCAAAAGCCCGCTGATTTTGATTTTGTTGTTTGCCGGTGCTGTTACTTTATTTATTGCCCATTACCGTGACGCACTTTTCATTTTTGCAGCCATAATTGCCAATGCCTGGCTTGGCTTTTATCAGGAGTACAAAGCCGAGAAAGCCTTAGCCGAACTTAAAACATATCTTAAGCAGAGAGCAAGAGTTATCCGCGACGGCATAGAGCGTGAAATAGATGCCGCGGAACTGGTGCCGGGGGACATTATTCACCTTGCCCAAGGGGATCGGATTCCCGCCGACGGACGACTCATGTTCGTTAATGACCTACAGGTTGATGAGGCAATTCTCACAGGAGAATCTCTACCGGTATCAAAATCAGTTGACCCAGTAAGTTCAGATGTAGCCCTTGGTGATCAGTTTTCTATGATTTTTGCCGGGACTCTCGTAACTCAAGGTATGGGCACTGCCGTGACTTGTCGCACTGATTTTTCGACGGAGCTGGGTAAAATTGCAACACTAGTCGCCGAATCACAAAGAGAAGAAACACCATTACAAAGTGCGATTGAACGTTTTAGCATAAAAGCGGGGATAGTTTTAGGCATTCTTACGCTTATCATTTTTGGCACAGGCATTGCTTTGGGATATTCACGCGTAGATATGTTTCTGACGTCCATAGCAATCGCCGTTTCAGCTGTTCCCGAAGGTTTGCCTGTGGCCATGACAGTTATATTGGCGATAGGAGTTCAGCGGATGGCGCGTCGCAAAGGCGTTATCAGGAAAATGATTGCAGCGGAAACGCTAGGGAGTATCAGCATCATTCTTACTGATAAAACAGGTACATTAACCATGGCGAAAATGGAATTGAGCAAAGTGCTTCCAATCGAGGACGTGAAAGAAAAAAAATTGCTTGAATTGGCACTCATCAACACTAATGTTTTGATTGAGAACCCCGCTGATTCGCCGATAGAATGGCGAATCAGCGGACGAACACTGGAGACGGAATTGGCGAGGTCGGCTGCTCTCCAGGGTATCTTTGTGGGAGAAATCAAAAAAAGAACCTCAATCCTAAGCTCACTTCTGTTTAATGCGGCTAATAAATTTTCCGCCTCGCTGATACATGAAGGAGAAAAACATTTGCTTGTATTTTTTGGCGCGCCGGATATTTTTATCAACCATTCAACACTAAATGACACGGATCGAGGCACGGCTTTAAAAGAAATTGGTTCCCTCGCTGAATCGGGAGAACTTATAGTTGGGGTAGCAATAAAAGAAGTTGAAAAAAAAGAAGATTTTACTTTTTCGAAAGACTTGGAATTGACGAATCTTGTATTTCAAGGATTAATCACTCTGCGCGATCCGATAAGGCCAAATGTTAAAGAAGCAGTTAAAAAAGTACAAGAATCTGGCATAAGAGTAATAGTCATGACCGGTGATCATCGCGGTACCGCCGAAGCGGTAGCCAGAGAGGTTGGTCTTCGTGTTGAGAAAGAAGGTGTCCTTGATTCTTCGGAGATTCAGCTACTCTTCGATGCAGACCTCAAAAAGCGCTTGCCGTTTCTCCAAGTGATTTCTCGTGTATCCCCACTGGATAAAATGAGGATAGTAAAAGCATTTCAAGAAACAGGAGAGGTTGTGGCAATGACCGGCGATGGCGTAAACGACGCACCGAGCATTAAACAAGCCGACATAGGGATTGCTATGGGTTCGGGAACAGAAGTAGCACGTGACGTTGCAGATCTGGTATTGCTGGATGATAATTTTGAAACCATCGCTGCTGCCGTTGAAGAAGGCCGTCAAATTATGCACAACATCCATAAGGTTCTCGTATACCTTCTTTCTGGTGTCGCCGATGAACTGCTTTTAATTGGTGGGGCTCTTGTGACTGGCTTAGTTCTCCCGTTAAATGCGCTCCAAATTTTGTATGTTAATTTTTTCTCAGATAGTTTTCCGGCTGTCGCATTTGCTTTTGAAAAAGATATTGATGGTTTAACTTACCGTCCCCAGAGCACAAAAGCCGGCCTCTTTGATCCCATGATGAGGTTTTTAATTTTATTCATCGGCCTTTCCACGAGCGCACTTTTGTTTATATTGTACTGGTTATTATTGCGAGCCGGTTTTCCGGAAGATCTTGTAAAGACATTTATTTTCGCCAGTTTCGGAAGCTATACCTTATTTTTAGCTTTCTCACTTAGAAGCTTAGAAAAAAACATCTTCAAATATCCTGTTTTTTCAAATCGTTATCTAGTTATCGGTATAGGCATTGGATTGGTTCTTGTGGCCGTGGCTATCTATGTTCCATTTATGCAGTCTTTGCTAAAAACAACTCCATTACCACTCCACTGGCTTTTAGGAGTTGCGCTGATCGGTCTAATAAATATTCTAGCGGTTGAATTTGGGAAATGGATTTTCCGTCACAAAAGATCAAAAGATAAAATAACCAAAGATGACTAAAAAAGTTGTTGGGCCGGTTGTACTCACCGCTAAAATAAGGGGGGTTCTAGTTTAATACCCTAGACTTAAAAAATTATCCTTGATACACTTCAGATAATAAATTAATTTTTGAAAAATATGGAAAACAACACAACAGAATCTTCATTGGTGACAGAATCGGAAATCTCAAGGTTTAAAAAATTGGAAACATATATACGTAAAATAAACCCAGGACTGCAATTGTTATTGTTGCCATAGCCCTTGTGACGGTATCTGCCTATGCTTACAAGGGATTGCTTGTAGTGGCAACCGTGGACGGCAGTCCTATAAGCCGGTTTGCTGTAATTGATAAACTTGAAAAGGCTTCCGGTAAACAGGTATTGGAATCGCTCATTACTGAAAAACTTATCAGAAACGAATTGGACAAACAAAAAGTTATCGTAACTGGCGACGAAATCAGCGCTGATTTAAAGAAAATAGAAGGTCAGGTTATTGCACAAGGTAGCACGCTTGCTCAAGCCCTCGTGTTACGGGGCACGACTCAGAAAAATTTGGAAGATCAGATCTCGTTAAATTTAAGGGTAGAAAAATTTTTAGCCGATAAAATAAAAGTGGAAGATGGTGAGGTGAGCCAGTATATAAAAGATAATAAAGTTGTAATTCCAAAAGGACAAGAAGTCCAATACAACGATCGGGTCAGAAATGAACTTAAGTCAAACAAGCTCTATCAAGCATCTCAAGAGTGGATTAGCTCTGTCCGTTCGGAAGCTTCCATCAACTTCTTTGTAAATTATTAAGGTGATTCTAAAAAATAAAAAGCTATTTATCACCGTTCCGGTCCTGGTTGTTTTAGTTGGGTGTTTTTTATGGTGGCAAAACGACCGACAAGAGGCGGGAGAGAATCGTTACAAAGATCTGATTGTTTTGACTCAGCCGAAAAATGGAGAACGAATATCATCACCAGTCACAATTGAGGGAATGGCAAGAGGAAATTGGTTTTTTGAAGCATCGTTTCCTATTGTGATAGTGAATTGGGACGGTTTGATTATTGGAGAGGGAATCGCTCAAGCTCAGGATGAATGGATGACTGCGGAGTATGTTCCATTTAAAGCCGAAATTACTTTTATCAAGCCCACGGTTAAAGATAATGGCTGGATAATTTTGCGAAAAGATAACCCTTCCGGTTTACCAGAGCATGACGATGCGTTTGAGGTTCCAATTTTCTTTCGTTAATAAGTTTAGTATTTATTACACTGTTTACAACTTTATTTTAAATAAAATCCAAAGTGTTAAAATTAAGGCATGAATAAACAACTAAAAATATCAGTATTTTTATCAAGGGTCGCTTTGGGGGTATTGTTTTTTTATGCCGGAATAACAAAAGTTATGAATCCGGACTGGTCAGCTGCTGGATACCTGAATAACGCGAAAACTCTTCCGGATCTTTTCCAATGGTTCGCAAGTGCTGGTAATCTTGGCTGGGTAAACTTAGCAAACGAATGGGGACTTACTTTTGTGGGGGTTGCTTTGATGTCAGGTCTGTTGGTAAGGTGGGCTTCTCTTGGAGGCATACTTTTGATGGTTTTGTATTATTTACCGATATTACAATTTCCATATGCGGGAGAGCACTCATTCTTAGTGGACGAACACGTAATATATATGATTACCTTTCTTATTCTTTTTGTTTCAAATTCCGGTACTTTCTGGGGATTAGACTCTTGGTTTCAAAAACGTTTTCGTAAATAACCACAATTCAACTCAATGTTTGAACTTAAAGGCAAAGTCGCGCTGGTTACCGGTGCGCGTCAGGGAATGGGAAGAACTCATGCACTAGCATTAGCTGGACAAGGAGCTAAGGTTATTGTAACCAATAGGGGTATTGAGAAGTGTCAGGACGTGGTTGATGAGATAGTTTCAAAAGGTGGAGAGGCTGTATGTTTTGCTATGGATGTTACAAACAAGTCTGAGATTGATAGCGTTTTTAATGAGATTATAAAAAAATACGGACGATTAGACATCCTTGTTAACAACGCAGGTGTCTATATTCCTAAACCGGCATTGAAAATGACGGAGGAAGAGTGGGACAAAACCATAGACATAAACCTCAAGGGTCAATTTCTTTGCGCCCAACGTTCAGCTAAAGAAATGGCAAAAAACAAATGGGGGAGAATTATTAATGTTGCATCCATAGCTTCCGGTCAGGTTGGGGTTGGATTTCTTGACAGTGCTCACTACACAGCATCAAAAGGAGGTATCATTGGCATGAGTGAAACCTTAGCCATTGAATGGGCTCCTTTGGGTATCAATGTAAACGTGATAGCTCCCGGTGCAATTAACACTCCAATGATGCAGGCCGATACAATGCCCAAAGAAGAATTAACCGCTTTGTTGAAACGTATTCCATTAAAACGTGTAGGCAAACCGGAAGAGGTGTCAGCAATTGTGGTATTTTTAGCATCAGAAGAAGCAAGTTATGTAACAGGCGCCACTTTCTATGTAGATGGAGGCTGGTTGGCTCAATAAATTTATGGCATATGTAACAAATATTGAAAAGGACTCATTAGACAATAAAAATTTCAGGAAAGTTTTATATACAGCAAAAAACAGTCAACTGGTGGTCATGTCTCTACGCCCAAAAGAGGAAATAGGTGAAGAGGTTCACCAGTTAGACCAATTCATTAGAGTAGAATACGGGCAGGGAAAAACTATTTTAAACAATATTGAATATGAATTATTCAACGGCTTTGCCGTTGTAGTTCCTGCCGGAACGAAACATAATATCATCAACACCTCCGAAACAGAGGAAATGAAACTCTACACTGTTTATTCTCCACCCAACCACAAAGACGGCATCGTCCACCCTACTAAAACCGACGCAGAAGCCAACGAAGAACACTTTGACAGCAAGACAACGGAATAGCTTGCAGTTGACAGAAAGAGTGTTTTCATATATACTGTATATATAACTAAATCTCTTCGGGTTTTACTAGAGCTGTAGGTCCTAGCGGCCTACGGCCCGTAGGGCAAAGTCATCAAAACTTTATCTGGAAACTCATGAGAGTGTTTTTTATGGCTACAAGAAATTTCAGTAACAGGGGATTTAAAACAAGATCCTCAGGCAGACCGGCATTCAAAAGAGGAGGCTCTTCTGGTTTTGGCGGTGGCCGAAAAAAGAATTCCGGAGAATATATTAATCCGGCACTGTTCATAAATAAGGCGGTGATAACAGAAGAAGTGGAGCATTTTATCCCTGAACATAATTTTCAGGATTTTAATGTTGACCAGACTATAAAGAAGTCAATTGCATCCAAAGGTTATATTACGCCGACTCCGATTCAGGACAGGGCAATTACGCACATTTTAAATGGTTCTGATGTAGTTGGGATAGCAAACACCGGTACAGGTAAAACAGCAGCGTTTTTAATACCTTTAATAAACAAGGTTGTCTTGAACCGCAGGGAACAAGTTTTAATTGTGGTTCCCACTCGCGAACTTGCGTTACAAATAGAAGATGAGTTGCACGGTTTTACTAAAGGAATGAGAATTTTCTCTGTTTGTTGTGTTGGGGGAGCCAGTATTGGAAGGCAAATATCACAATTAAGGGGGAATTATAACTTTATAATCGGTACCCCGGGTCGCTTGAAAGACCTTATAGAGCGAAGATTTATACGACTTGCTGAATTCAAGACCATTGTTTTAGATGAAGCAGACAGGATGCTTGATATGGGATTTATTAACGACATGCGTTTTGTAATGGCGGGAATGCCCAAAGAAAGACAGACCCTTTTCTTTTCGGCAACACTATCCCGAGACATAGATAATCTTATTCATGAATTTCTACGACAACCGGTCAGGATTTCCGTTAAAACAAGGGACACGGCAAAAAACGTTGAGCAGGACGTTGTTCGCATTGAGGGTAGAGACAAAATGGAAGTTCTTCATAACCTCCTAATGCACTCGGATTTCAGCAAAGTGCTTATCTTTGGGAGAACAAAACATGGCGTAGAACGTCTCTCGCAGACACTTGCAAGAAGGGGATTTAAGTCCGAATCTATTCACGGAAATAAAAACCAATCTCAACGTCAAAAAGCTCTTAATTTATTCAAATCCAGTCACATCCAAATTTTAGTGGCAACTGATGTTGCGGCCCGAGGTCTTGATATTGCCGATGTCAGTCATGTTATCAATTTTGATTTGCCTGCCACTTACGACGATTACGTTCATCGCATAGGCCGAACTGGCCGTGCCGATAAACGAGGCAAGGCGTTAACGTTTCTCGATTAATCAAAAAAGGGCCTCAAGTGGGTCCTTTTAATTATTACCGAAAAACTATAGAATTATTTTATAAATCATAAAAATCCTAAAAAATAATTACGACTATTGTTGATACTATGTTTAATGCGTGGTATAAACTAATAATCGTTCTTTAACTTAAGTGAGAGAAAATATGACTAACATAAGTACTGGGGCAGAAAATTTTAGATGGGATCTTGGTTTTATGTACTCTGGTTTGGATGATCCTCAGATTGATTTGGACGTAGCCACTCTTGTTGAGATGGCCAAGAAGTTCAATAAATCATACCAGGGTAAGCTTTCAAGTACTCTCGGAAGGGCTATTTCAGACTACTCAGAGATTAGTATGCTCAATAGTAAGGTAGCTGTATATCTATATCTCCTTCAAAGTTTAAATGTTGCAGAGCCAATTGTAAAAGCAAAAATGGCTAAAATAGACATGGCTTTGAGTAGAGAGCTTGCCCAGAATTTGACCTTCTTTAATCTTGAGCTCGTTGCTTTAGACGATGCCACCCTTGCAGAATTATATTCCGATCCAATCGTGGCTAAGCATCGTCCTTGGATAGAACATATTCAAGTCTTTAAATCACACTTACTTACCGAGCCGGTAGAGTCGGCTCTTGCCAAACGAGTGCCATTTGGAGCTAATTCTTGGGGTGACTTTTTTGATGAGTTAGAATCTGACCTAGAGATTGAATTTCGAGATGACAAGAAAACATTGACAGAAGTTCTACACATGCTTACTGAATCAAAAAATCCTGAAGAAAGGTCCGAGTTGCTTAAGGTTATTTCTGTCAGCCTCAATGGTCCGTTTTCTAAATATTCAGCCCAGACACTTTATATGGTAACTGGAGCTAATGCTGTTGAAAATAGAGAACGTGCTTATAAACATCCAATGGAGTCACGCAATAAATCTAACCGAATACAAGATGAAGTGGTTGATGCATTGCACAATGTTGTTCGTGATGTGGGCGGGCCTATTACGAGGCGTTTTTATAGACTTAAGGCTGCTCACCTTGGTTTGAAAAAACTAAGATGGAGTGACCGGAACTCGCCAATGCCCTTTACTGATACAACGGTAGTTCCTTTTGAGGAGGCAATGAAAATTGTTCTTGGTGCTTATGAAAGTTTTAGTCCTACGCTTGCCAGACTTGTCCGGAAATCTGTGGAACAAAAGCGTATTGATGCTCCGGCAGAAAAAGGCAGACGCGGGGGAGCCTACAACTACTCAATTGTATTACCGGGAAATGTTCCAACATCATTTACCTTTCTTAACTACTTAGGATCCAATAGAGATGTGATGACTCTAGCTCATGAGCTGGGCCATGGCGTGCACGGTTTGCTTGCTGGTGAAGCTCAAGGGCCTCTCATGTCTAATGCCCCGACTGCCTATGCAGAAACAGCATCAGTTTTTGGAGAAATGACAACGTTTAATTTTTTGAAAAAACAACTTATTGCAAAAGGCGATAAAAAATCATTACTCGCATTAGTTATGTCAACTATTGACGATGCGGTTAATACTGTTGTTCGCCAGATAGGATTTTCTAACTTTGAGAGACGACTTCATGGTATGAATTATTCTTATCAAAAATGGAGTGAGCCAAAGAAATACTCTGTTCAAGAAGTTAGCGCAATTTGGATGGAAACCTTGAAAGAGCTTTATGGTGAAGAAGGGGATGTTTTCACTTATGAAAACGTTGACCTTCTCTGGTCATATATTTCACATTTTCATAGACCGTTTTACGTTTATGGCTATGCCTTTGGTCAACTTCTAACCCAAAGCCTCTATGCACAGCAGTCACGTATTGGAGAAAAATTTGAACCACTATATCTTGATCTTTTGCGTTCTGGTGGCACCAAGAACGCTATCGATCTTCTGAAACCGTTTGGCCTTGATCCATGTAATGCTCAATTTTGGAACGATGGCATCAGGGTTGGTCTAGGCGCTATGATTCAAGAAGCAGAAGACTTATCTACTGAATTTGGAATCCCATTTAAACAAAAACCTTAAACAGGTTTTTTATTTACCTGGAGTTTTGCCTTAAAAGGTGTATAATTAAATTATATGATCAAGCTTGTTAAAGAAAACTTATTATATATGGCATGGATAACTGCCGTTGTTTCAATGTTTGGTAGTTTGTATTTCAGTGACGTTTTGGGCCTTGTTCCTTGTTCTCTTTGTTGGTATCAAAGAATTGTTATGTATCCTCTGGTGTTGATTATAGGTATCGGAATCATTAAAAAGGACAAGCATTTTTATGATTATGCCCTGCCATTAAGCGTTATAGGGGGCGCTATGGCCTTTTACCAAAATTTATTGTATTACAATCTTATATCAGAACAGTTAACGCCTTGCACTTTTGGCATATCCTGTATCACTAGATATGTAAACTTACTCGGTTTTCTTGATATACCCCTTCTGGCATTTTTTGCCTTTGTTATAATTACAGCAACATTATTAATTCACAAAAAACATGTCCACAGAAACTAAAATTATTTCAGGTGTCGGTATCGGTTTTTTCGCTTTACTTGCCTTTTTAATCTACAACACAAACAGTGGAGCCCAACCCGTTGTTGATTCTGCTTTGTTAATTGGTCAGGGAAGTTATATGACCGGCACAAAAGAGGCCAAGGTTAATGTTGTTGAATTTGGCGATTATCAATGTCCGGCTTGTGCATATGCCAGTCCCATTGTTCAACAGCTTGTTAAGGCATACAAAGATAACCCGAATGTAAATTTTGTTTTTAGAAATTTTCCTCTACCTCAACACTCTAACGCCATGATTTCAGCCGAGGCAGCCGAAGCAGCAAGAACTCAAGGAAAATTCTTAGAGATGAGCGAGGTGCTTTATGATCGCCAAAATGAATGGGCAGGGAACCCAAAGGCTTTAGATGTTTTTGTTAAATATGCTCAAGAGTTAAAATTGGACACTAAACTTTTTATCGACTCTGTTAATCAGCAAAAGTTTAAAGACCTTATCACCAAAGACCGTTCTGATGGCCAAGCTATCGGTGTTAATTCCACTCCAACTTTCTTTATTAACGGAGAAAAATTAGTAGGCGTACCAAGTTTTGAAGAATTCAAGAAAAAAATAGACGGAAAATTGTCAGAGTAAAACTGTGTACACCAAATTATGCATTTGCATAATTTGGTGTACACGTCAGTAATTAGAGTCCTAAAGCTTTTAAAAACGTAGTTAGCTCCTCTCCGCCTATGGCCCGGTGACTTCCAGAGGATAAATCCCCAAGCTCAATATTCATTATTTTTAATCTTTTCAGGTCTTTTACCTCATTGTGAAGAGCGACACACATTCTTCTGATTTGATGTTTCTTACCCTCGGTTAAGGTTATTTTGAAAGTAAAACTGTTTAGTATTTCAACTTTGCATTTTTTTGTCAGGTATCCTTCTATATCAACTCCTGCCTCCATTTTTTGTTTGAAATTTAATCTTAATTTTTCTTTAACCGAAACGATGTATTCTTTTTCGTGAGCATATTCGGGGTTCAAAAGCCGATCAGTCACGCGTCCATCGTTAGTTAAAAGCATGAGCCCATGAGAATCTTTGTCTAGTCGGCCGAGAGGAAATATGTCTTTGTTGAGGAAAATTAGAGTATCGGTCGTTTCTCCGACCGGTTTATTGTAAGCAAAATAGAGATAACCTTTTGGCTTCTTGTTTTTTAAAACCTCAACAACATCTTTTTCATTTACCTTGTCGCCAAGTTCGGCAAATTTACCGTTAATTAACACCTGCCCTTTTTTGACAAGCTCATCTCCACCCCTGCGAGTAGAGTGTTTTTGCCATGCAAGATACTGGTTTATACGCATGGGAAATTTGGGGTTTTTCATTGGTAATTGATAATTTGCCATAATCCTACCATAAAATTGGCATTAAATACTATTTTATGATATACTTAAATCAATGAAAGTTTTACTAATAAGTCTGTTAATACTGTCTTTTGGGGGGATTTCAGCCCTTAGCTTTGTGGCCATGTATCATGACGGTTCACATGGAGACGAGCTTTGTGTTACTAAAACAGCGACTGGTTTAGATTGTCCCGCCAATCCATTCGCTTTTGCAGATTTTCATTTGGGCTTGTTTAAGGGATTTTCAAATGCTTATTTTGGTGATTTTTTTAATACTTATTTAGCTCTGATTACTTTTTTGCTGTTGGGATTAGTTTTTGACCTCTTCGGGCATAATTCCTTCAAATTTGACAGAAGGAATCATTATCAATTAGAACAGTTTTTTGAATCATTTACGCCTCTAGCTGAAAGTAGGATTTCTTACTGGCTATCTCTTCACGAAAATAGCCCGACTACTCATTAAGACGCAGATATAAACTTATTTGTCGAATGAGTTTAATGTCATGCGTTTTCTCTCTCCCTGTATAGGGATTTTTTTGGTGTCTTAAATTAAATGAAACAATTAAACAAAAAAATATTTATCGGTATGGCGGTAGTTATTGTTGGCGGATTAGTTTTGTTCATTGGCGATGAAAAATCCGAATCTAATGGCATAGCTAGTCCAGATATAAAAGAAAAAATTTATTTCAAAGATGCGGTTGGTGCAAAAGCTCCCGATTTTGAATTGGAAAGCATTAACGGAAAAACCATTAAATTAAGTGACTATCTCGGCAAAAATGTTGTTCTTTTCTTCAATGAAGGAGCTGTGTGTTATCCGGCTTGCTGGAACCAAATAGCGGAACTTGGCAATGATCCCAGGTTTGACACAGAAAACATTGTGGCTCTTTCAGTTGTAACCGACTCTAAGGGTCGATGGCTTGATATTGTGAGTAAGTCACCGAATATGGTAAAGGCTAAGATTATTTTTGATACTTCACGTGCCATGTCCAAAGCATATGATGTGTTGTATCTTAATTCGTCAATGCATTCGGGTGCTTTACCCGGTCATACTTATTTTGTAATTGACAAAGAGGGAACGATTAGGTTCACACTGGATGATCCAAGCATGGCCCTGGCCAACAACAAATTAATTCAAGAGATTGAGAAGCTTAAATAACTAAAACTATGGAAACATTAATCATAGCATCACTCATAACAGCATTTATAGCCGGAATAGCGGCATTATTCGCGCCTTGTTGCATTACTGTTCTACTACCGTCATATCTCGGCTCCATCTTTAGAGAAAAACAAAAAGTTCTTTTGATGACTTTTGTGTTTTTTCTGGGTCTTTTGGTGGTGTTTCTACCGCTTGGACTTGGAGCGGCTGGATTGGGAAAAATATTGAGCAAATTTCATGACCCCATATTCATTGTCGGCGGAATATTCTTTATTTTTCTTGGTACAACAATACTGCTGGGCCGACACTTCTCAATACCATTTTCTGTTCACCCTAAATTAAAAATTACAAACGCCGGTTCTGTTTTTACCCTGGGTATTTTTTCAGGATTTGCGACCTTGTGTTGCGCTCCGGTTTTAGCTGGTGTTATTGCTTTATCAGTGCTGCCCAATTCAATTTTTTGGGGAGGGCTTTATTCTGTCATTTATGCCTTTGGCATGGTGTCTCCACTTTTTCTGATAGCATATTTCTTGGATAAAAATAATTTTGCCCAAAAAATAATGGGGTCAAATAAGGGCCTAGTTTACTCAATTGGCGGAAAGGAAATTAATCTCTCAATAGCCGACTTAGTATCTGGTGCTACTTTTCTTTTCATGGGTATATTTATATTATACCTCGCAAAAACAAATCAGTTGGCAATGGGCGGAGGAGAGTTCCAAATCCAAATTAATACTTACCTTAACCAACTCGTTCAGACGATAAATAGTTGGCTAAAATAGCAACCTAATAAATGAAAATAAAATTACTGTCCGCCATTACTTATTTTGTTGTGGCGGGGATATTGCTCGCTTTTACCTTCTTCAACTTTTCGTTAAGTTTTCAACTTAGACCGTCTTTGGCAAAATTACTAGGCTTGCCTGAAACTCTAGAAGCGAGAGAAGCGGTTAAATTTGAAAAGGCGGTCTTACCGGCCGAAGGGGTGATATTACCAGTTAAATGGGACGACTTAGGAGCCCAAATGATAAAGGCCGGGGTTATAGACGCTGATAAATTTGAAGGTAACTACAATGATCAGAATAAGTTAAGTGAAGAATCAAGAAGTCTTCTTTATGGTTCTGATAACGGCAACATAAAAATCACAAAAGAAAATTCTGGAATTCTGCTAAATCTCTTGTGGGCACTTGGTCTTGGAAATAAAAACACTATTCTTGAAAAGGGGCCAATGTCGGATGAAAAGTATGGGGGAGCGGGCGGGTTTGCTTCTACTGGTGGTTGGACGTTAGTTAAGGAAAATACAATGAATCACTATTCCAAGCATGGATTTGTTTCTCTTGCGCCGGAACAACAGCAACTTGTTGAAAGGGTAAGCTGGAATATCTACCGCCCATGTTGCGGTAACCCGACATATTTCCCGGACTGCAATCATGGCATGGCCATGTTGGGGCTTCTTGAGTTAATGGCTTCGCAGGGCGTGAATGAAGTGGACATGTACAAAACGGCGCTTGTGGTCAACTCTTTCTGGTTTCCTGAAACATATATCAACTTAGCGAAATATTTTGAGTCCCAAGGAATGTCGTGGGGAAAAGTTGACCCTAAAGAGGTCTTGGGGGCAGATTACTCTAGCGCTTCCGGTTATCGTAACATTCTTAATAAAATTCAACCGATTCAACAACAAAGCAGTGGTGGTTGTGGGGTATAAATGTGTGATAGAATAAAAGAAAGGAAGTAGAATTATGGAACTTAATAAAAATAAATTTGCATTTGCGGCGGCAGAAGTATTGGCTATTTGGTATTTAGTTTGTGCTTTATTGGTGGCAATAGCTCCGAGTTTAGCCGTTAAACTTTTTGGTTGGATGGTTCATTTGGTTGACTTAAAACCCGATGTAACTTTTCCGGAAGTAATATATGGATTTATTGAGGTAACGATACTAACATATATTACAGCTTATGCTTTTGCTTATTTGCACAATTGGTCTGTAAAAAAGTAAATTAGAATAAAATCAGCCTTTAATCTTAATGAATAAAAAAACATACAACATAAGAGGGATGCATTGTCGTTCCTGTGAGATCGTCATTGAAGACGGTATTATGTCAAAAATTAGAGAAGTTAAAAAAGTATATGTTAATTACCACAAAGGTCTTGTTCAGATTTTTTATGACCAACAAACTCCCCCAGATGGACAAATTCAGAAAGTAATAGAAAATGCAGGATACCATATGGGCGCAGGCTCAAAAGGACCGTTTTTATCCAAAGACTCAATGGTCTATATAGAACTTTTCTTTGCTGGTGGAGTTTTGTTGTTAGCCTACTTTCTGATGAAGATATTCGATGTATTTAACTTGAGTTATGGGTTCGGAAATTCACCGGGATTAGTTGCGATTGTTTTAATTGGTTTAACTGCCGGAATTTCTACCTGTATGGCCTTAGTTGGCGGAATTGTTCTTAGCATATCTGCCCGACATGCAGATTTGCATCCCGAAGCTACACTAGCTCAAAAGTTTCGTCCTCATTTATTTTTTAACGCAGGACGTATCGTTTCCTATGTGCTTCTGGGAGGGGTAATCGGTTTAGCCGGTTCGGCATTTCGTTTTTCAAGTCCGGTTTTGGGAACACTAATAGTAGCGGTAGGGATGGTTATGTTATTTCTCGGATTAAAACTTACTGAAGTTTTTCCACGATTAAATGGGGGCATTACTTTACCAAAAGGAGTTAGCCGATTCTTCGGTATTAACCGTGAAACAAAAGAATACAGTCACAAAGGCTCTTTCTTATCAGGAGCAGGAACATTCTTTTTGCCCTGCGGTTTTACTCAGGCAATGCAGTTATACGCTGTAAGCACCGGTAGTTTTACCAGAGGAAGCTTAATCATGGGGCTGTTCGCCTTGGGAACTATGCCCGGACTTTTGGGGGTAGGCGGAATTACATCAGTTGTAAAAGGATGGTTTAAAAGCTACTTCTTTAAATTTGCTGGGTTGATAGTTATCGTTTTGGGATTGTTGAATATTTCTTATGGCTACAACTTAACAGGAATTACTTTTAACCTTCCAAGCACTCAAAAACAGGATAAGGTAAGCGGGACATTTGAAAACGGAAAACAAGTAATACGGATAACACAATATGGTAATGGATATTCTCCAAATAACGTCACGGTAAAAGTTGGTATCCCCGTTAAATTACTTGTTAATGCAACAAATCTTTACTCATGTTCAGCTAGTTTTGTGATTCCTAAATTTAATATCTTTACCGGTCTTAAAGAGGGCATTAACGAAATTGAGTTTACGCCCACAAGCACTGGACCGGTTAAATTCAGTTGCTCAATGGGAATGTATACTGGAGTTATTAATGTAATTAACTAATAAAACAAATTATATGAACGAAATTATTGTTACTGTTTCCGGAGTTATTGGAATAATTTTTGTGTTTTGGTTTTTTCTTATGAAAAAAGATAAAAAAGAGGTGACGGTTATCGATTCGATTGATATTACTGTTGAAGGTGGATACTCTCCGGAAATCATTTCTATTCCCAAGGGTAAAACCACCCAACTCAACTTCATTCGCAAAGACCCTTCAAATTGTCTGGAAGAGGTGGTCTTACCTGATTTTAAAGTAAGAAAATACTTACCATTTAATGAAAAGGTTGTCATTGAACTTAATCCAAAACAAACAGGAGAATTTAAGTATTCCTGCGGAATGAACATGTTCCACGGTAAAATTATAGTAACCAATTAAATGCTCCCACTTGGAAGCCGTACCACTTGGAAGCCGAGCTTCCAAGTGGGAGATTTCAAGTGGTAGCTATGCCATTATGAATCAAACTAAAAAAACTTTTTCAGTTAAGGGGATGCATTGTGCTTCTTGTGTTTTGGTAATTGAAAAATCATTAAGGGGCGTTGAAGGAGTGTCTGAAGCAAATGTTAATTTAGTTACCGAAAAAGCCACGGTTGCATATGATTCAGATAAAGTGACGGACGATAAATTAATTTCAGCGGTAGCCAACGCTGGTTACAAAGCATTTATTAAAGAAGAATTTCATTCTGAAGATAAGGAGCGTGCGGAAAAGCAAAAAGAGTTAAATGACTTGCGAAGAAGAGTAGTTATCAGTTTGGGACTAGGTCTGCTTGTTTTGTGGGGAGGATTCCCTGCTTTAATGGATACGGCTCCAGCAATCTTAAAAAACTTTTGGATTCAATTAATTCTGGCAACACCTGTTCAATTTTGGGCCGGCTGGGTTTTTTATAGAGCAGCTATTCCGGCACTTAAACACCGGACTGCAAACATGGATACCCTAGTTGTCATTGGAACTACTGTTGCTTATGGTTATTCAGCTTTCGTTACTGCATTTCCACAAGTTGTTGAACAAATAGGTATTGAACCGATGCCATATTTTGATGTGGCTACAATCATTATTGGCTTAATTCTTCTCGGGCGTTATTTTGAAGCCAAAGCCAAAGCGGGAACTTCCGAAGCTATTAAAAAGCTGATCGGATTACAAGCCAAAACCGCCAGGGTTGTTAGAGGTAATAAAGAGATTGATATTCCTATCAGTGAAGTGACTATTGGTGATTTGATAAGGGTGCGTCCTGGGGAAAAAATACCGGTTGACGGAATGATAACCGAAGGAGATTCAGCTGTTGATGAATCCATGATAACCGGCGAAAGTATGCCGGTAGACAAGAAAATTGGAGATATGGTTGTTGGCGCTACCATAAATAAAAGCGGAAGTTTTGTTTTTAGGGCAACAAAAATTGGTTCAGATACAATGCTCGCTCAAATCATTAAACTGGTGCAAGAAGCTCAAGGCAGTAAAGCCCCCATCCAGCGCTTAGCCGATCTGGTTTCTTCTTATTTTGTTCCAGTCGTCATCATGCTGGCCATAGTCACATTTATTGCTTGGTATAATTTCGGGCCGGCTCCAGCTTTGCTTTATGCCATTCTAAATACTGTTGCTGTACTAATAATTGCCTGTCCGTGCGCTATGGGCTTGGCAACGCCTACAGCTATCATGGTTGGCACCGGCAAAGGAGCAGAGCATGGTATATTAATCAAAGATGCTGAAAGTTTAGAGATTGCCCACAAGGTTAAGACGATAATCTTTGACAAAACGGGAACACTTACAAAGGGCGAGCCATCGGTGACCGATGTTGTTACTTTTAATAACGGTAAGGAGAATGACATTTTGCAGTACGCAGCTTCTCTTGAAAAATTTTCAGAACATCCGGTAGCTAAAGCAATCGTGGCTTTTGCAGCCAGCTTGGGTAAAACATCATCTCATCCACTTGATAAAGCCATTAGAGAAAAGGCGGAGACTGAAAATACCGAACTCTTTGTGGTAAATAAATTCAAAGCAAACCCCGGAAAAGGATTAGAAGGAGAGATAATGATAAGCGATAGTCCTAAAAAGTTTTATTTTGGAAATAGGACTTTAATGAAAGACATATCTGTTGACCTTGTTGCCCACGAAGCAGAGATACAAAAATTGGAGAGTGAGGGTAAAACTGTAATGATTTTGGCATCAGACTCTGGTCTTTTGGGCGCCGTCGCGGTAGCCGACACTGTGAAAGAAAATGCCCGACAGGGAATAGAAGAGCTTACTAAGCTCGGCATTGAATCGGTAATGATTACCGGCGATAACCTTAAAACGGCTATGGCAATAGCTGGTAAAGTCGGTATTACAAGAGTTTTGGCCGAAGTATTACCCGAACAAAAAGAAGCAGAAGTTAAAAAAATTCAGGCCGAAGGCAAAGTTGTAGCTATGGTGGGAGACGGTATTAATGATGCGCCAGCTTTGGCCCAAGCCAATGTCGGAATTGCCATGGGTACAGGAACAGATGTGGCCATAGAAGCAGCTGACATTACTTTAATTAATAAGGACTTGAGATCTGTGGCCGCTACAATACGATTGTCAAAAAAGACGATGAAAACAATAAAGTTAAATCTATTTTGGGCTTTTGGCTATAATATCATTCTTATCCCTGTCGCCATGGGAGTTTTATATCCGTTTTTTGGTCTTTTGATGAATCCAATTTTTGCCTCAGTTGCTATGGCCTTAAGTTCAATTTCAGTAGTCTCCAATTCACTTTTACTGAAGAAGCATAGGATGGTTTAATCTTTCGTGAATGGGGGATTTGCCCGAAAAATTCAAAATGGTAGTATTGGGGAACTAATGGAAAAGTCTATTGTGGTCAAAAAAAGTCCGATAGTAATCGTCAAAAATTTTATTCTGCTTCAAATTGGAGCCATAGTTGCCTTTTTTGTCATCAGCATGCTTGCCAATTATGCTGCAATTTATCGTTCTCTTGTGATATCTCATGCCATATCCTTTCGTATTGCAGAGGCCATATTCATTTTTTCCGCCGAAACCGCATTGGTATTCCTTATTTTTTTCAGGTGGTACAGAGAATCATATAGCATCCGCAACAACGAAATCATCCACTCCTACGGTGTCCTGTATCGTCATAGAACAACAATTCCTCTGGAAAATTTGTTATCGGTAAGTCACCGTCAAAGCCCCCTCGGCAAACTCACTCGATATGGAACCATAGAGTTGATCAATAACAATTCAAATTCAAAAATAAAATTGAAAAATATTCCAGTTCCGGAAGAATATGTTGACTTAATTATTAAACATTCAGTCATAAAAAATAAAAATATTGAAACAGTAAAAACAACCAATACTATTGTTGCAAATGTTTTAGATTTATTAAGCAAAAATGAGCATGAGAATCTGGAGTTTAAAAGCACCTTTCGCTGGGACACAAAACAAAAGGTAGTTAACCGTATTCTTGAAAAATCAGTTATGAAGACCATCGCCGCATTTCTTAACTCTCAGGGTGGCCATCTTGTTATCGGAGTTGACGATAAAAAAATGATTGTAGGACTTGCCTCAGACTTCGGTTCTCTTATTCGCAAAGATGCCGATGGTTTTGAAAATCATTTTTCTCAGATTTTCAACAACATGATTGGGGCAGAGTTCCGGCAATTTGTTAAGTTAAGTTGGTCACGTATTGAGGATAAGAAGTGCTGTGTTGTAAATGTTTTTCCAAGTCATAAGCCTGTATATTTCAAGAACGAAAATAATAACGAGGAATTTTATATCAGAACGGGAAATGGAACCACCTCTTTGAAGTTATCCGAAGCTAACGCCTATATTGAATCCCGTTGGAGTAAAAAATAAAAAAGACCACGATTGTGGTCACTGGATGGCAAGCATTCGCTCTATTGGTATTCTGGCCTGTCGGGCAAGTTCAGGATCAACTGTGATTTCATGTCTCCTGTATAGAAGTGATAGGTAGATACTTTTAAGAGTATTCTGTTCCATAAATGCGCATCGGGCATCGGGGTTAGCGGGAATAAATTCCTTATCGGGAGCAGCTATAGACATTGGATAGATGTTAGTGACAGTGGTTGCAACGATGATCTTTTTGTGAGGCGTCTTAGTTATAAAATCGATCATGCCCCAGGTTGACCGAAGCTGCATCATTTCTTCTGACACAATTCCTTGATCAAGCATCATGGAACATTTTGCTATACAGCCACATTCGAGATGGGCAACAACGGCGGCATCTGGATGAAGAACCATTTGTCTCATGACGTGATGGGTGGTTATTTTTTCATGAACATGACAAGCACCCATCATAAGCCAAAGGTTATCGGTTGAATGTCCAGCTTTCTTGAGAATATTCATTGCATAATAACCCAGAAAAATATCTGGCAGGAAAAGCAGGGGACTATCGGGATAGAGTTGAGCCATATGTTGAATTACTTTGGCCGCATTTCCAGAGGCACAACAAATATCACTTACAGCTTTTATGTCCAAATAGGTATTAACGTAACTGATGATTTTTCCGTTGGAATGGTCTTTTTTCCATGCAAGGACTTTATCTACGTCAGCATGAGCAGCTAATGAGCACAATGCCTTGAGACTCGGTGCGAGTACTGTTTGGTGTGGCTTTTTCATAACGGCTAAGATTTGACTCATAAAAAGTACTGCTGATTCAAGAAGGATGTCGGCTTTTGAATCTCTCCCTACTCTAGCGAGGTGAAGAGAGTCTCCGATATAATCAGCCACATCTTGAACATCGGGAGGTTCGTAGTTGTGGGCTAATATGATAGCATTGGTTTTCTTTTTTAAACAATTTATTTCAGAGCGGTAGAATTGTCTTTCTACCTCAGAAATATTGACCGGATTTGCGTCAGTTGGAATCGGAGGCACGTCAATCGGTGGTCCCAAATCTACTTCTGATATTAGAGCAATTGCTTCTGTCGCAGGAAGAATGTCTCCGGCAAATACCAACTTATTCATAAACTCTCCTTGTTGTTAGAGAACAATTTAAAATATGTTACAATATTTTACTTATTGAGTCAAATAGAGTTGCTCCTTTTTGATATAACCCGAAACGTTCTTTGACAGATATGGCATTCCGGAAAAACCATCGGATACAATTTTTCGTACAAAAGTACTGGAAATATTAACCCACACAACATCTTCCAGTAAAATAAGATGTGATGGTAAACGATCCGGCAAAGAAATATTAGGATTTTTAATGGCTAAAAAATTCATCTTATCGAAAAGCTCTCTACCGTTTATCCATTTTTCTTCTATACTATCTAGCAAGTCTGAACCTAAGACAAAACGAAATTCGTAATCTGGGAATTCACTTTCTAACTCCGCTTTAGTTTCAAAAGTTGTTGTTGACTTGCCCCTTTTTAACTCCATGTCTGATATTAAAATGGGTATTTGAGGGTTTGGAAATAATTCAGAGATTATCAATCTAAGCATCTCCAAGCGATGTTCTCCGGAAGCTGACACCTTTTTGTCGCGTCTATCAGCAGAGGGCATAAGCCAGATTTCATTACATGGGAACAACCTCAAAACCGCTTCAATAACCGAAGCGTGCCCAACATGGGGCGGACTAAAAGCTCCACCATAAATTGCTATTTTTTTCTTCATAATTAAATAATCTTAAAACAAAATAAATAAATAAAAAAGAGCGGAATTGGTCGCTCTTATTCAGGAAAGGGGACCATGACAACATCATCTTCTCCAGCTTCATCATGATTCATGCGCGTGACAAGGTTTTTTCGACTCATTGTAAGAGAAAGGTCAATTTCAACAGGATAATTTCTTAAATCACGGAACTTTTTTACTTGTTCAAAAACAAATTCGCGTTGTTTTTGAATAGAGTAAATAATTGGATGCTTGCCTTGTCCATAGAACCAGCCAAGAAGTGGAAATGCCTCAAAATTGTCCGTTGGCTTGGCGTTTATGTCCATAGTAATTATATCCTTCACATAGAAGCCCTCCCTATCAACACATCTCCAAACCTGGACCTGTCCAGGTAAGGTTTCTTTTCCCGGAGTCTCAGAACACTTGAGGGTTATCCTTTTCTCAATAGTGCAAAGTTTGAAAATAACACCGGCCACAGCTTCAACTTCTGCAATGAGTTTAGTTCCGACTCCGAAACCATTTACTGATGGTTCATATTCCACTATCTCTCGTATTTTTGATGCATTCAGGTCGCCAGTTGGAATAATTGCTACGTCAGGAAGTCCATTAGCGTTGAACATTTGACGCATCCATTTTGCACTCTTGGCCAGATTGCCAGAGTCAACGCGAGCTGCTTTGAAAGACAGTTTTCTTGCTTCCGAACTTTTTGCGGCTCTGATTGCGTGAACTATTCCCAAGCGAAGGGAAATGGTATCCAGAAGAAGAGTCGTCCCGTTTGGATGAGCATCAAGCCATCTTTCAAAAGCGACTTGTTGAAAATGTTTTATCCTATTTTTCGTGTCCTTTTCTGGATTAATTGACGACATTATGCCAATGAAAGCCTGGACCAAGTAATGCGCCATAGTGCCTACGGCATTGATGTCTAGTTCAAAGGCCGCTTCCATATTGGATGTATCATCAAATCCTGCGATGTAAGCGTATCTTGCCACCTCATTTGCTCGTTCAAGACTACCGTCTCTTCGGAGAGAAAAGTCTGACAAATGCCTATTGCCGGCTTCGAGTCTCATCTCAAGAGCTCGACCAGCAATCGTCATTGGTTCATCAAACGCATGTTCAAATTTGATTTCCATCATCTGGGTAAGAGCGAAGGGTCCTTTGATATCTGCAAATGGTTCGTTTGCAAACATTATCGTACCGGGGGCAACAGCTCTGACCAAGAATGGTGATTGAGCTGAGTCAAGCAAATCAGCAAGACGAGATAAATTTGCCTTATCCTGTCTTAAAAACTTCAACCTTTTAATATCAAGATGGGGAGTTATCAGGCTATCAAGCAACCGCTCATGTCCCACACAAGGCGCAAAAGGTATTTTGCGCTGGGTTGTATAGAAAACTGCGATTTTGTCAGCAAGACTCTGGTCGTCTACTAGAGCACAATCTGAAAGTGAAAAATTGCCCATCGCCCCGTGATAACGGTCAAACTTCATCCTTGGATCAAGCATTTAGCACCTCCTTTGTGGTTGTGAAAATCACCCCAGCATCCACCATTCTTTTGTCAGACTTCTCCATGTGGTTATCAGGGTCAGCCGAAACATTTACGCCATCAGTGGCATCAGTCAGCAAATATACTCTATACCCCTTCTTTATTGCAGCCATATTTCCTGCCTCAACGCAGTAATTCTTAGCCCAACCTGAGTTAAAGAAAGCCACTACACCTAAATGTACTGCAAGAGAATCAAGATCACCTTCCCAAAGGTAAACTCTACCATCGGGCATCACCAGGATTATATTTACATCTGGCATTGGGTCAAATGGGGAATAGCCATCAACCTTACCAAGACCTTTTGAAACAATGGCGATCGGGATTTTTGTTGATCTGGTTATCAGTCCAGGATAAAATTCCGAACCTTGTGTAAATTTAACTCCATGTTTTGGCCATTTTTCGAAATGCGGACTGTTATCATCGTGCCAATCTCTTGAGAAGACTATCAAAGCCCATCCGTGAGGATTATTTTCTATTCCCTCAATCATTCTATTGATGGCACTTACTGTTGATCTTGCTTCTTCAATTCCGGCAGGAACAGGCAATTCTCCTTTTGGGCCAAAACAATCGGTCACATCTGTTACAAGAAGAGCTTTTTTTGTCATTTTTCACCCATTGTTAATTGTTAGTGTTCTGAATACACTATATTCTTTTACAATATATTTGTCAATAAAAAAATAAAATCCGCAGTTAGCGGATCTATTATCTGGTAACAGAAGCGATTCTACGATTTTTAAAATCAAGAAGTAATACTTTGGTTTTCATATCTACACAGACCATATCGTGGGCTTCGTCAGCAGGAATTAGTTTGCGAACAATGACCTCACCCTCTTCGGCAATCCCAAAAATTCTGTCGGGCGAAAGTTGTCCCGGACGAAGTTTGATAAAAGCAAGGTACATGAGCTCATCTAAAATGCCTGGGGACATCGCCAAGGGAATTCCACTATTGAGCATCTCGATTTGATCCTCATCAATTTTGGCGCCAACTTCTTCCTTAGCCTCTCGAGCGATAGTCGTTTTGACAGACTCCGGACGATCACAACGGCCAGCAGGAGCTTCAATTATAAAACCAATTGGATTATCCTTGCTGATTATGGCAGTACGTTGCTGTTGAACTAAGATTATACTATCGGATTCAGGGTCATAGATTAGGAAGCCGACACTGTATCTCCCAGTTTTAGTACGAACTACTTCCGTTGCCCGTTTTCTATGGGCATCAGTAACCGAGTCAACTAAGGTAAACTCTCCTGTGAATAGACGATTCACGCAAAGCCTCCAGTTGTTAGTGTGCTTACGACACCATATCAAAAGTTGTCAACTATGCAAGGGGCTTGATAATAAAAACCACATGAAACAATATTAAAACCGCCTATGTGACGGTTGGGTGAAATTATCCAAGTTCTTTTTGGAATTCTTCTTCGTCAAAACCATAGCCTCCACCAAAAGTTTTGTTTAGGAATTCAACGATTTAGAAGAATTTTTTAAGTTCTGCCGGTTTAGGGTTAATAAAATAGTAAAGACGGGCAGGACGTTGACGGTTTCCGGTTAGGGTCTTTTTTGTCGGCTTTATAAGTTTAAGCATAGAAAATTTCTTACGAAAATTTCTTTTGTCCATATTCTTACCAAAGATAGCTTCATAGGCTGTTTGGAGCTGGTTAAAAGTAAACGTCTTTGGCAATAAAGCATAGACAGCATTAGTATATTCTAGTTTTGACCTTAGGCGTTTTATGGCGTAAATAACTATCTTCTTGTGATCAAAGGCCAATTGGGGAAGCTTGTTTACAGGATAGAATACTGGTGTCTGTAATTTTTTCCCTGATTCAAACTTTATATCTTCAAGTAAGACAAGAGCAAAATACACTACTGTGCAGACACGACCTCTGGGGTCACGACCGGAACCGTCAAATGTATATAGTTGTTCTAAGTAGACATTCTTAAGGCCGGCTTTATTTTTTAAAACCCTGAATGCAGCATCTTGACTGCCTTCATTGTTGTCTATAAAACCACCGGGCAATGCCCACTTATTTTTGAACGGATCATGGGCACGTTTGATTAAGAGTATTTTTAACTGACCATTTTCTATGGTGAATATGATAACATCGGTTGTAAGACTATGAAGCCGGATAATTTTTTGCATGTTATTTTAAATTTTTTAACCAAAGACTGACTTCGGCATCAGATGGCATACGCCAGTCACCACGCGGAGATAGTGATACGGAACCAACCTTGGGTCCGTCCGGCATGACTGAACGTTTCCATTGATTGTGAAAAAAACGGGTTATAAATAGTTTTAACCACTTTCTAATTATTTCTGGTTTATATTTTCCTTGAAAAGCTTTCTCAGCCAAAAACTGTATTTTTGCCGGACTGGAGGCCCACCTGACAAAATGATAAAGATAAAAGTCGTGTAGTTCATATGGTCCGACAATATCTTCAGTCTTCTGGCTAATTTCTTTGCTACCCTTGCTATTTACAAGTTCAGGAGAAATTGGAGTATTTAGTATGTCCACCAAAACTTTTTTAGCGGATAAAAATGTCTCTTGATTACTGGCCCACTGAACTAAATATTTTACCAGTGTTTTAGGAATACTGGCGTTCACATTATAGTGTGAAATATGATCTCCGGTGAAAGTATTCCAGCCCAATGCTATTTCTGAAAGATCTCCCGTTCCCATCACTAAACCCTTTGACTGATTTGCCTTATTCATCAATATCATTGTTCTGTATCTGGCTTGGACATTCTGAAAAGTAACGTCCTGAGTCTTTCCGTCGTGAGATATGTCTTTAAGTTGTTGAATTGAACCTTCGGTAATATCAATGGTTTCAATTGTGGTTCCGAGAGCATTTGCAAGTTTTATGGCATTAGATTTTGTTCTTTTTGTGGTCGCAAATCCCGGCATTGTAAATGTATATATATTTTTTAAAGGCAGTTTGAGTAATTGGCAGGCTCTTACCGCAACTAGAAGTGCCAACGTTGAATCAAGGCCTCCTGATAAACCTAGCATTATCTTCTTAATACCTGTTTGTGACATACGCTTTACTAGTCCGGCTGTCTGGATAGAAAATATTTCCTCCACCCTCTTGTCCCGCTCGCTGTTGTCCTGAGGGATAAACGGTTTGGGATCTATGAAACGACTGAATGAACTAATTTTAAAACGGGGGAGAGAGAAATCAACAAAACGGAATTCTTTTGCCGAAGTTTCATGAATTGTGTCGCCAAAACTTGTTGTTCTAACTCTATCCAACAAAAGATGTTCAATGTCTATTTCTGAAATTATCATCTCGCTTTCTTGTGAAAATCTTTTTGATTCAACAAGGATGTTTCCGCCTTCAGCTATCAAACAATGGCCCCCGAAAACAACGTCTGTAGTTGATTCGTTAACCCCACAAGATGAGTAAACATATCCACAAATACCCCTAGCCGACTGTTGAGAAATCAAAGCTTTTCGATATTCAGCTTTACCTACTAACTCATTAGATGCAGAAAGATTAGCTATTATATTAGCCCCATTTATTACCTGAAAAGAACTAGGTGGCATAGGTCCCCAAAGATCTTCGCATATTTCAACTCCCACAATAACTTCAGGATTTTCTTTTGAACGAAAAAGAATATCGGTACCGATCGGTATCTTAACTCCCAAAAGTGTTATCTCTTTACCGATCAGATCTCTAGCCGAAGCAAACCATCTTTCTTCGTAGAATTCTTTATATCCTGGAATATATGTTTTCGGAATTATTCCTAGTATTTTTCCTTCTGAAACCATTACTGCCACGTTAAAAATCTTACCCTCAAACAATAGAGGTAAACCCACCAAAATGGTATTTTTTAATTTTCTGGAAGCTATTTGAATTTCATGTAGAGCTTCTTTGGCTGTATTGAGTACCAAGTGCTGATGAAAAAGATCGCCAAGCGTATATCCCGTAATACAGAGCTCCGGAAAGACTAGGAGTTGAATGTTTTTAGAGTCGGCTTCAGTAGCCAATCTTAAAATCTCCTTAGTATTATAGCCGATGTCGCCAACTTTCAATCTTGGAGATGTGGCGGCGACTCTTATGAAGTTAAATGTGTTGAAAGTCATGATTTGACAAGTTTATAGTGTTAATATTACACTAAGTGTAATGATACGTCAAGGAACAACCGTCGGTTTTGTTTACAGGCTGGGCAATAAGCCGGCTTTAGATTGGGCAAATAAAATAAGTCTTTGGTTGAACAAAACACACCCCGAGATAAAAGTAGTAGATAAACGAGCAAAAATTTTACTTGTTCTTGGTGGAGACGGAACCATTTTAGAAGCGGCAAGACAACATCAAAATCACGGCTCCACAATTTTAGGGTTAAACTTAGGACAAGTAGGTTTTTTAGCCTCAATAAGAGATGAGAAGAATTTTATTCCCGGTTTAGATAAATTTTTTAAAGGTAATTTCTCTGTTATCCAGCGGATGATGCTTAAAGGTGATGTCGTTAGGAACGGTAAGATTGTTTTTACCACTAATGCCCTAAATGAGGTGGCCGTCCAAAATCTTCTGGGAATTGTTGAATTAGGAATTTCAATTGATAGAGACTCCATGCAAACCATACGTGGAACAGGGGCCTTAGTATCTACAGCCACTGGCTCTACTGCCTATAACCTTTCCGCTCATGGACCAATAGTAATGCCCGATATAGAATGTTTTATCGTTACTGAATTAATGGATCACAACATCCCTTCCCCCAGTATTGTTGTAAAAAAAAATAAGAATATACATTTGAAAGTCGTTGGTTTCAGAGAAAGAGGTCTTTTATCTGTAAGTCGGACCGGAGAAAAAGCGGATGTCATGTTAATTGCCGATGGTTCAAACATATTCCCTTTGAAGGAAAAGGATGTTGTTACAATAAGCCGTTCGTCCAAACTTATTAAATTTATTGAATTAGAAAAAAATTATTTCTTCAAGAGTTTGCAGGAAAAGTTCTCGTTTAAATAGATAATTTTTGTTTTGTTATTTAATTTTGGTATAATTAACCAATGGATATTTACGAAGCCATTAAAAACTTTTCTAAACAGTTTGGGTATCAGCCAGAATTGATAAACGGCGGCGGATTAAATAAATTTGAAAGATTTATTTTTGTCGGCATGGGCGGATCGGCTCTAGGGCCGGACCTATTAAGAGTTTCCAATCCTGAACTAGATATTTGCGTTCACCGAGATTATGGTCTGCCAGATTTACCGGATAAAGTATTGCAAAATAGCTTAATAATTTTAAATTCTTATTCGGGAAACACGGAAGAGGTTTTAGATGCATTCAAATTAGCGTTAAGTAAAAATCTTTCTGTCACGGCGATTTCCATCGGCGGTAAATTACTTGAACTCGCACGCCAGAACACAATTCCCTATATAGAGATGCCCGACTGGGGTCTTGAGCCGAGATTGGCTTTGGGTCTTAATTTTAAAGCTTTGTTAAAAATTATAGACCAAAAGGAAGGATTGAACCAATGTTTAGAAGTTGAACTTCCAAACATTGAAACTGTGGGTAGAGAACTTGCGGAAAAATTAAAAGGATTTGTGCCTATTATTTACTCATCCAGAAAAAACGGCCCGCTTGCCTATGCCTGGAAAGTTAAAATCAACGAAACGGCAAAGAAGCCATCATTTTCAAACGTCTTTCCAGAGTTGAACCATAACGAGATGGCCGGTTTTCATCCAAGTGAAGTTTCCAAACTACCGTCATGCGACGACTGCTCGGTTTGCGCTCGGTTGCTTTCCCAGAATTTTCATTTTATTTTCCTGAAAGACCTCTCTGATAATCCGAGAACTTTAAAGAGAATGAGTGTTTTGGAAGAATTGTTTAAAAAACAAAAACTAAATGTGGAAACAATAGAACTGGCGGGGAATAACATTTTTGCTAAAATATTTTCTTCCTTGCAACTAGCTGATTGGGTTTCTTACTATATTGCTAAGGAATACGGCATTGACCCGACGGATATCTCGGCAATTGAAGAATTCAAGAAGCTACTATAGTTATCTTTGTCATAACAACTTCTCGCCCCCGTCGCCAACCTCTCTGCTATCACAACTCGCAATGCGAACAAAGAAGCTGACGGATAGGGGTTGGATGGAATAATAAGATAGGCTGTAGAACGGACTATTGAGAGGGACACACTAATTTGCATTGAGGGGGGATGTTTGTCGGTGCGGTATCGGAAAAATTTGGGGAGTCAACAGAATTTTTTGACGAGTCGTTATAGATGTTAAGAATTTTTTCTATAATATTGCCTACGGTTTTAATCGGGCCTTTTTCTTCTTTTTCTAGTTCAGATAAATTAGATATCAGATTTTTAGAGTTATTAAAATTTTCGACGGCCTTTTTTACGGCAGTTTTATCCTTCTCTGTTACGTTTTTAGTGCTTAATATTGTCGGGGCAGACTCTGCAAAAAACTTGTCCAGATATTGATAGTCTGAATTGAGGTTGTCTATTATTATCTCTCTTTCGGTTTTGGGAAAAATTGTTGCGCTCACGTTGTCTTTAATCTGCCCCAAAAAACCGATAACAATATTATCTCCGCCCACGGACGAGAATATTAAAGTTAAAATAAGAAATAAACCAATGATGTAAGCCATTAGAGACGGTAAATTCCTTGGGATTCTAGAAAATCACACTGATTGAGGTGAATTCCCGAAGTCACACTAGACTTTAAATCAAATTTCACGAAATTTCCCTGATCAAACTTGGGCCATGCCCCAACACCTTCCACAACAGGTGCCCCTTTGGCAAACGAGGTCCAGGCTTTTTGAAGGTTGGTTGCCATATCACGCTCTTGGGTTTGAAACTTTGGTTTCCAGACCGTTGAACCAAAAAGGAAGAATAGTTCAGATCCATGTTGAGCACCCAATGCCGCAGGGAAAAAGCTCGGCGCATGACTATAGAGGTACCCATAGGTGGGCATTCCAGTTTTAGTCGCATAGTTTTTCAAAAAGACCCGAGCTCCACAATAGAATTGAGTGTCCCAGCTATAATTGGCAAATGCTTCAGCAATACTCTGCCCATCGTTTCCGATGTTGGGTGGGAGATAGATATTGACAAGACCGTCCAGATCGGTCACTCCCATCTGTGCTCCTTCCTTACGAAGTTGTTCTTCGAATTGAGCACGAGTTTTTAAAATACCAATAGCCTTGCTCAAGGTTGCATACTCCTCAGTGGTCATGCCCATGACGAGTGGAACGCGTTGATAACTTCCCGCACCAATAATCCCATCAGCATAAGGAGTAACATCATTATTACCCTGATTAACTGTTGTCCAAGCCTTCGTTAACTCTTGAGATGTTTTTTTTCTAAGGCACTGTAAAACGGTCATTCCTGAAGGAGCAGGACTACAACCGATGGTTTGGCTCATTTTCAGGCCCATTTCTTCACCTGATTTTAGAGGAACTCCTCGCCTAGGAGAAGCAGACCCAACTATGGCAGTATTGGACTGGGCCACGGCACTAGTATAAAGGCCCGCTACTATGTCGGTTTTGAGTAATGAGACAATAGCATTTCCTCCAGCTGATTGCCCAAAAATTGTAATCTGATTGCGACTTCCCCCCAAAGACTCAGCATTGATATTAACCCACTTCAAGGCTTCAATGATATCATAGAGTCCATAGTTGCCTGAAATGTTTAATGTATTTTCTGCAGACAGATCGGGATGAGCGAGAAATCCCAAGGTTCCCAATCGGTAATTAAAAGTCACGACAATCGCATTATTAGCGAGATCGGGATTAGGTGCATACATAGAACTTGATCCTGATCCGGCAACATAACCTCCACCATAAATCCAGAAAAGAATAGGCAATGGACCTTTTTGTTTTGCTGGCCGCCACATATCTAAATATAGGCAATCTTCTGACTGAGGCCCAGTTACTCCAAAACCAGGCAGAGAATTCAGATAACCTTGTCCTTGTTGCATGCACGCTGACGAAGATTTTTGGGCTACCAAGGTTGTTGTCCAAGCAGTTTTTATTTTCGGTCTTTTCCAACGTAAATCACCAACAGGTGGTTCCGCATAAGGTATTCCCAGAAACATCTCTCTGTTAGTGGCTGAATCATATGTTCCCTGAACACAACCGGTTGTTGTTGAGATTGAATTTTTTAGACCAGCCGGACATTTAGAAATTCCTGTATTTTGTGGAAGTGACGTAGAAGTAGGCGTTGCCCCTGTTTTAGTAGAGGGTACGGGGGTTGGAGTAGTTCCTGAAGGAGAAATCTGGCATTCGGTTTGAATAGTCTTCACATTTGTATTCATGCTTTGAATCAATATACTTATCTCGTTCATTTTGTGCAGAATAGTTGCAACATCTCGTGCCTGGATTGCAGCATTCAAGGCCACAAGATTAGCATTAAGTGTGTTGAGCTGTGTCTCAAGCGTAGAAATCGTTGCAGTCTGCTGAGGACAAAGCGTCTTTAGTAAAGTGAGGGTTGTCCGAAGTGTAGCTTCAAGTTGTTTTGCTTTAGCAACAGCAGCATTTCCGATTTCTGTAAATGCCAGTTTAAAAGAATCGATTATGACAGTCTTGTTGGCTTTGAGGTATTGTCCGATCTGTTGGTTTAAAGTTTGAACTTCTGCCACTGTCTTAGCTTGAACAATCTGAGCTTTGTAAGAGATAAGCTGGTCTTCAACTCCTTGCAAAGAGGCAAGAACGGCTTGTTTCGTTGACGAGCTTAAGACAGGGTTGGCTTGAACGGTGGTTTCAGCTGCGTCAAGGTTTTTAATTGCCACATCGGCAAGAGCTGTAAGAACTTGTTTTTGCCAAGCCAAATTGGCCGCTGGACCACCATCACTTGGAGATGTATCTGCGGCAAATACAACCCCACCGTTGGCAGAAAGGATGATGAGGAGGCATATGAATATATTTAGAGTTGGTTTAAGACCGGTTCTTTTCATGTGTGATTAAGATATGAGAAATCTTTTACAAAGGATTATTGTTTGTATTCATCTGTTTGGCAGCATTGTTGTAATTATTGTATTCATTCAAAAGGTTGTTGAGTGAACGGATTTGCACTGATATATCCTCTTTTGATGTTGAAGAACCAGACAGAGAAACTGAAGAAGCAGGTGCTGTATTATAAGTTGGTGCTTTCGTTTTTGAAAGCGGAAATAAATTTACATTTTGAAAAATAAAACCAATAACAACAACGCTAGCTATGGCCACAATAATTATTAATCCTATTTTATTTTTTAACATAGGTATTTAAAACTAATTTTTGACGATGACTAGGGTATGGGCGGTGTAAGAGCAGGTAATTTTCGATGCTTAGTAGCCTGTTCGTAAGAATAGCCAATGCTAATGAGTTTCGGTTCAGCGAATGCCCTACCTACAAGTTGAATTCCTGCAGGTGCTCCATCAGAAGTGAAGCCGGCCGGCAACACAAGCGTGGGAATGCCCGAGACTGAACTCAAAGCAACACCCAAATCATCAGGGGCAAATGGTATCACATTGTTGAGATTTAAATTCTTGATTTCAATACCTCCGTCTTTGAGGATACGGTTGGGTTTTATCAAAGGTGTAATGAGAAGTGCATCAATCCCCAAACTGTCCATATATTGAGTCATGTATTCTTGAAATTCGCGTTGATCTGTGTATAGTGTTTTTTCGCCTTCGAGGCTGTAGTTAGCTTTGGCCTTAGATTGTAACCCCGCCATTTTAATAGTCTGCTCTATGAAGCCGAAGGCCTGAAAAAGTTTTTTCTTCATTCCCTCCGCGATTAATTCATCAAGAGTGCGAACTGTGGTGCCACTCAAGCCTGGCAAGTATGCATCCCAAAGCAACTTCGCGCGACCAACCTCCAATTCTCCAGAAATTTTACCGACTTTTTGAAATAGAACATCAGTGGATTTAAAGTCAATTGGAATCATTTGCGCTCCTGCATTCTGAAATTCAGTCAAAATCCTTTTAGCCACGCGAACTACTTCAATAACTTCCGGATCAATATAGACATCACCCTTAGCATTACCGAACTCCACGAAATTTTTTACATATCCGATACGTGCACCACGAAGAGCGTTATTGTTAAGGAAGCTTGCGTATTTCGTTGACGGTAAACGTCCAACACTCAGTTTTGTCGCAGGGTCTTGGGCATCCGGTCCGACTATTACATCTAGTGTATAAGCGAGGTCGGTCATATTTTTTGTCATGGGACCCAGGACATCAGTCGCTTCATTTCCTGGCATAGTACCTGTTCGACTAATCAGACCACGTGTAGGACGAAGTCCAAACAAATTGTTATATGATGATGGTGTACGAATAGAGCCGTTGGTGTCAGCTCCAATACTAATAGTCGCGAAGTTTGCTGCTATTCCGGACCCTGAACCAGCGCTGGACCCACCAGGTATCCTAGATAAGTCATAAGGATTTAAAGATTGTCCGATGAGTGTGCTTGTCCCAAAAGCGCCGGTTTGTAATTCATCTAAGTTAGTCTTTCCAAGAATGATTGCTCCGGCATTTTTCAGTTTAGCGACCATAAATGCATCACGAGAAGGTAGAGCGTCTTTGAATAATGTTGTTCCACCAGTTGTTGGGAACCCTACAACATCCACTGAGTCTTTCACCAACACAGGAATTCCATGTAGATTGGACCGAGGCCCAGATACACGTCGCTCTTGATCGAGAATCTGAGCTTGTGCAATAGCGGTTTCCTTTGAAATTGTCGATACCATCGCTTTTATCTTTGGCCCAGCTTTATCGTAAGCGTCAATTCTTTTCAAATAATCCTGAACTAGTTGCACAGAAGTTAGTTGGCCGTTATTTATAGCTTGTTGTAATTCCTCGATTGATTTCTCCGTAATCTCGTAAGTTCCACTAGGTGTAATAACTGAAGTTGATGTTAGTTTTGTTGTTTGAGGCGATACGACAACTTCTTTGGGAAAAGATCCCTCCATTTTTGGGTAAACAAAAAGAATGACAATAATACTAACTATGACCACGACCATGACGATTATCAATCCTATTTTATTTTTTAACATGGGCATTTAATGTGGGTACAGTTTGAAAACTAGCTCTTAGATTTAATAATAGAGGATGATTGGATCAAAAGCAAGAATTGTTAACAAGTGTTTTTAACCAACAGAAGTAACGCATAGTTACAAAAGATGTAAAAGATTGGAAAAAACTCAAAAGATGCTATAATTTATGTTAGCTGACACTTATGGATAATCAAATAATAGCCAAGCGCTATAGAGTTGAGTTATCTTCGGTAAAAGACCTTCTTTTCAAGTTTTTACTGGTCTGGACGGCCATTTTACTGGTTTTAAGCTGGGTTGATTTCTTTACCCGATACAAGCTATCGGAAGCTGTGGTAACCAGCTATTTAATATTATTAGGCGTTTACATTGTTCACAAAGAAACATCCCGCTGGACAGGGGTAAAACTCAATATTAAACCCGGGGAATTGTTTGTATATGTTTGGTGGATTTCTCTTTTAGCGATGCTTCTGCTAGGATTTTTCCTGCACAGAGAAACGTCTCCTTCGGTTAGATTCCTAACCTACGAAGTTTTAGGAGCATTTCTTCTCAGTGAAATATCCAAAGGAGTCAACGCCTACAAAATAACGGGTGGCAATCTTGAATGATTTGATTGAGCTTTTGGCGGAAGCGTGGCAGAGTGGTCGAACGCACCGCACTTGAAATGCGGCATAGGAGAAATCCTATCGTAGGTTCGAATCCTACCGCTTCCGCCAAGAACTGAATCACAGTATACTCATCCCCATGACACAAATTGTTAATTTAAGGAAAAAAGAAAACCTTCCCGTTACCGAGAGTGTTTCTTTGATTGGTCGAAAACCAAGAGAAGGCATAAGAACTGACAGGTTTGAGTGGGAGACACCCTCGTTTTATAACAATCCTCATAAAAAATATCTTGCCCTTGTTGTAATTGCCCTACTCTCCGGAGCGGGAGCTCTTATTTTTTATAATCGGGATATTTTGATGGTTATTTTTTTGATTTTGTCTTCTTTTGTTATTGTTCTTTATGCGAACAAACAACCGTCTGCACTAAAAATTGTCGTCAACAACTCTGGTGTAAGCATTGATGACACTACGTATTATTATAGAAATTTAAAATCTTTCTGGTTGGATTATGACCCGCATGGTATAAAAGAGCTTAGCTTAGAAGCAAAGAAGTGGTATATACCCTATATAAGAATTTCAATTGAAAAACAAAATCCGGTAAGCCTTCGGTCTTTGATGATAAACTTCGTACCAGAAAAAGAACATGAAAAATCACTAGTAGATTTAATCAGTAGAAAAATTGGATTGTAATAGTCTGGACATGATGACAACACACATCCCCCTCGTCGTTCAAAGCCGACGCGATGGTCGGCTCCCCGACTTCTGACGTCGGGGCGGATAGAGTATCTTTTTTATTATGAAAGCTTGGGTTTATATTCTAAAAGACGACAACGAAAAATTTTATATCGGCAGTACCGATAATTTAGAACGTAGATTAAAACAACATGCCCAAAAACACACTCAGACAACTTCTCGCATGATAAATCCCAAACTTGTTTTGACCCAACAATATGAATCCCTCGTCATCGTCAGAAGAATAGAAAATAAACTGAAAAGAATGAAACGTAAAGATTTCATTGAAAAAATAGTTTCCGATGGGTATATTAAAATAAAATCCCAATAACATGTCCCCGTAGCTCAACTGGATAGAGCGTCAGCTTGCGGAGCTGAAGGTTGGTGGTTCGAGCCCTCCCGGGGACACCAGAAAGGAATTCGCAAGTTTGAAAGGTTCGCCTCGCTTCGCTCGGCGACTAATTTGTATTCAATTTTGGGGGTAAAAACGAATTCACGATTTCGCAAAATATGGTTCGAGCTGATGTTTTTCAGAAATGTTGGCAATTCGGAAAGATTATCTGTCTGAACTAAATTCGCGGCTTGATTTAAGGATTTTACGAACTCACGAGCCGGTTCGAGCCAAGACAATCCTTTTGTCTCAAAGTCGGTGATTTTTTCAGAAAGCGCAATCTTTTGGGAAAGCAAACTTTGTTTTTTGGTGGCGTATTCTTCTGTGGATAAAGCGTCTGCTAAATAGACATCGAGGAGCTTTGCTAACTTTGTTTCCACGCTCACTAATTGCTCTTTCAAAACGATGACCTCACCTTGTGCGTCCTCTCGCGCTTTATCCTGTTCGCTATCCAATGCCGCCAAAACTTTCGCGGTATCTTGGCTCGACAAAGAAACTTTTTGAAGATAAGAAGTGATTTGCTCCGTCAGTACTTCCTCACGGAGATAATGCTTTTCTTGGCAAGGCCCTTTTTTCTTCGTACAACGATAATAGTTATGATCTTTCTGTTTCTCGGCGGTAATCGAGCAACCGCACGAGGCGCATTTCAAGAGGCCAAGAAAAGCAAAATTATTTTTGTGCAATTCGTGAACTCTGCCTCGCTTCGCCATCACTTCTTGGCAAGAATCAAAAAGTTTCTTTGAGATTAACGGCT